>Ga0123352_10005412_pt1 | contig 19208 bp, 12 predicted proteins | sample TergutLab28metaG_FD_89700 | JGI IMG/M metagenome (GOLD analysis project Ga0123352, IMG submission 89700) | Labiotermes labralis P1 segment gut microbial communities from Petit-Saut dam, French Guiana - Lab288 P1 | ecosystem: Host-associated > Arthropoda: Insects > Digestive system > Gut ... | reverse complement strand
TGTGGCGCGTATGGGGGAGGAGAGGGGGTGTATAGGGTCTTGGTGGGGAAACCGGAGGGAAAGAAACCACTGGGGAGACCTAGGCGTAGATGGGTGGATAATATTAGGATGGATCTCCAGGAGATGGGATATGGGTCTGTGGACTGGATTGGGCTGGCCCAGGATAGGGACAGGTGGCGGACGCTTGTGAGTGCGGTAATGAACCTTCGGGTTCCATGAAATGCGGGGAATTTCTTGAATAGCTGGAAACCAGCTAGCTTCTCAAGAAGGACTCTGCACCATGGAGTAAGTAAGTAAGTAAGTAAGTAAGTAAGTAAGTAAGTAACATTAATCTATGTACAATAACACTCCACTTATCCGGATTAATTTGGATGGCAAACAATCCGTATAATTGGATTTTTCTCGAAAATAGGCTCCATTGACATTTTGAAGTGGAAAACATTTCTACATACGGCTGTGGCAGGTCACGTATTTATTTACGTACAAATGAAACATTAATACATAATTCGTTACATGTGTTTGACAACTGGTGGAAAAATTTAAGTTATTAAAAGATGTAGTACAATTAGAGTAAGAAAATGTTCACCCGAAGGGCCAAGCCGATCCGGATAGTCAGCGCCCGGACAATTGGAGTTCTTCTATTATATACAGAAAAACACTTCCTGCGTAACAACAAATATCCAGTTTCTATTAAAGACCAGTCCTTTGATGCTCTAGACAGAAATAATTTTTCTGTTTATTATGAGAATCAGTCGAAACACGTAAACATATTAAACGGGAAAAATACAGAGTTTTTTTAATGCTCAGAGTGGTGGTACAAATAATGACCATTTACGTCAAATGAGATTTATATGAAATTAGCTGAACTTCGGTTTTAAGAAGGATCAGCTGTTGGATTTATATGTTTATGCAGTATGACATTTTATGTACTATTTACGAATTGCGTCACGATCTATCGCTACAACAAAGGAACCTCCATACCTTCCAGTATGTTGCACCTGTTCACCATCGTCCCCTCAATCAGACAGTTAACACCATTATACCATGTTATTTATACTCCCACGCCATAATTCATTTTTATACGTCTCTAAAATCTTTGCCTTCCGTCGCGTCTTCCAAGCTCTCGCAAACGCTTATACAGGATAATTAGAATAACAAACTGACGGTCTTTTGCTTGAAGGACAGGGGTTCGGTTCATAGCAGTAGTTGCATCTTGAAGTGGAACGTAACCATTCAGAAGTTGATAAGCTATGTGTGTGTTTTAAGGTGTAAAATCGTGTAGTTTTATTGCGACTTTGTCTCGGTTAATGCTTAAAGAACCCATCATCAGGCGAATTCAAGACAATAAAACACTATCACGTTCATTATGTATAGTCGAGATCTCGACTTGACTATTTTCTAAATGTTAAATAAGCCGAAGTCATTGAATTGTAAGAGGATTATTATAGGATTCGCAGCCATTCAGTTAGAACTACTTTGATGTTTGTGTGACCGTGCATCACTGATAAAGCACCGACGATGCTGCCTGCTGGCAGCATCGTCGGTGCTTTATACCACAAGCTGTAAACACAGTCTAGTGCTCCTGAGGATGGGCGAAATTATCGCCTGAAACATGTTGAGCTGATTGAAATTATTAATAAAATTATTATTGTTACATCTAGTTGACTGTTTATATTATTGAGTTAGAAGCACGTTTATAAACTAGAGGGTTAAAAGATTTTGAAAATTTAATATGCGGTGTCCGCTACTGCAAACTGAAAGGGATAATTCTCTCCCGTATATAGTTTGATCTTGAGGGGATAGATCTGTCACTGTAAAGAATTTTTGCATTCAATAAGGATGAAATGTAATGTTTGCCAAATGAAAAATTGTTATAAACTAGAAGGCAGGGAATGCTTGCTGTTATTCGGTGCAGAATCTTTTGTCTTCCAATTTGCTATCCAAAAATATAAAGTTTAAGACATACAGAATCATAATTTTGCCTGTTGTTTTGTATGGGTGTGAAACCTGATCGCTCCCATTGAAGGAACAACGTAGGCTGAGGGTGTTTGAGAATAGGGTGTTGAGGAGAATATTTGGGCCTAAGAGGGACGAGGTAACAAGGGAGTGGAGAAAACTACGTAATGAGAAGCTTAATGATCTGCACTCCTCACCCAATAATTTTCGGGTGATAAAATCGAGAAGAATGAGAAGGGCGGGGCATGTAGGGCGTATGGGGGAGAGGAGGCGTATACAGGGTTTTCGTGGCTAAACCTGAAAGAAAGAGACCACTTGGAAAACCCAGGCGTAAATGGGAGGATAATATTAAGATGGATCTTCAGAAAGTGGGATGTGGGGGTATGGACTGTATCGAGCTGGCTCTGGATAGGGACAGGTGGTGGGCACTTGTGAATGCGGTAATGAACCTTCAGGCTCCATGAAATATAGGGAATTTCTTGACTAGTTGAAAACCGGTTAGCTTCTCACGAAGGAATCTGTTCCATGGAGTAAGTAAGTAACTAAGTAAGTAAGTATGTAAGAAAGTATGGAGTATACACCAGAATATCAATACGAAGCGTATAAGTGTAAATAAGTTTCTTTATTATTTTACCTAAAAATCCGACTAACACACTAATATATGTCAAAACACTATTCAGCCTGTTACCCGCTACATGTTTCAGCCCTCCAGGGTCCACCCAGTTTCACTGCCACATAACATACAACACGCTGCTCTTTGATCTGAAATGTACATCTGGACGCGTATTTTGTTGACCCTGCTATCGAAAAACATCCGTACTCCCTGAGGGGATGGTCCCTTGAGGGCTGAAACATGTAGCGGTGTAACAGTGTGAATACAGTTGCATTGACATATATCTGCGCATTAGTCGGATTTTTAAGTAAAATAATGACATGATTGCACGTATTTGAACATGAAAGATTTATTTTATTCATTTTGGTCATATTGTGTGTACTATCCTTAGTATAATTTGTGCCTCAGGGGAAGGGCCAGTAATGCTGTTGTGGAAACTAATGAATCCTCGGTTTAAATAAAGTGTAATTTCATGAGTAGATGAAATAACATTCGCGTCTGTCGAAGGGCGCTGCTGCAGAGAATTAATTCGTTAGTTATTTTGCTAGTTTGTATGATCCTGTATGTTTGTTATTACAGGTCACCACTCGCTAAGGAGTGGTTAGTAAAACAAAGGTAATTTTATTTTAATTTACTTAATTTTCTTGTAAAGCAGTAATATAAGATATAATCATTATAATAAAACCAACTAGATGCACTAATTTCTAAAATTTATTTTTGGAATAAAACTCTACATGTTTCAGACAGTTCCTCTGTCAATCATCAGGATTTTTCACTGTACACACAGCAAACTTGTATGACATATACCAATGCTGTGTGTACAGTGACAAACTCCTGATGATGGACAGAGGAACTGTCCGAAACATGTAGAATTTTATTCCAAAAATAAATTGGAGAAATTGATGCATGTAGTTGGTTTTATTATAAGAATTTATCACGATGCACGGTCACCTGAACGTCAAAAAGGTGTAATTCCATTAATGCTTGTAAGAGTTTCATATTGAATAGCATTTTTAGTACTTAGAGCTCAATGGGATGGCTCAGTCGGTATAGTGATTAGGCCGTAGGATGGAAGTCTGAGAAGTCGTAGTTCAATTCCCAGTACGGGCAGAATTTTTTATCTGTTTTCCAGTTTAAGTGCTTCCTCGGTAGCAGATAATTGAAATATAATTGTGGAGGATCAGTGGTTTGATTCTAGCAGGTGATCGCATGCGCCATATTGTCATCTGTGGCCTGCCCGACTCTACAACATTTTTCCACGTTATCTTATAAACAGCATGATTTTCAAAAACGGTTATTGAAAGAAAAATTGTGTTTCGAGATTTTATACAACTTTTATATATGAATTTTTTTATATTTTAAGAAGAATTGAGCGCGATATGATCGAAAATGTATATTGGTCATCATATAAAGTACCCTTAATTGTAGTCCGAGTTCAAAGACACTTGAATTTGCTCGACAGATTTTCGAAAAAATACTCAAGTACCAAATTTCATAAAAATCCGTCCAGTGGGAGACGAGTTGTTCCGTGCGGGTGGACGGACAGTCATGACGAAGCTGATAGTCGCATTTCGCAATTTTTTCGAAAGCTCCTAAGAATGTACAGTTGTGATGAAGACAACTTGACAGGTACGAGTACTTTTCGTGTGTCTTGACACAGGCCCACATGGTCTTAATTTTGTGTCACCTCGTACATCGTCATTTTTTAAGTCAGCTTTGCTCCTCGTGTTGATTTGTCACAAAATATTTGTCAAACTTCCAAGACGACCGACAGCAGTTTCTTGCCGTCGAGGCGATCCTCTTAAATTGCATGTTAATTATCAATAAAATGAATGTTGTTTGGATGGATGCGTAATATTCTTTACGATGCTTTTGAACTGCTACCGTTTTTTAGCATCGAACTACGTCATTCCATGGGTACGAATGGCGTGATAGTGCTTTAAATTAAACTCCGACATTGATTTCTCACATCTTTTCCATTTCCGATTCGCTCTCGTCCAATCATTCAGAGCAATACAGTCGGTGTTACTGTCATTGCCTTTAACATACGACGGTTTAATACATAAAAGTTCTAATATTGGTGTGGGGTAGACTATTACAGCAAACGTTCCCGTCGCAGCGAGCATCTCGTCCCTCAAACTCCACCGTTCTTTACCATAAAACGTCACATTTGAGGCAGAATTATCGTTACAATTGACACAGTGACATTAAACAAATAGGAGACAAAACAGGACGATTTTACATGGTTAGTTGAAATGTGAAATGCCAAGTTGGTTGCGATGCGACCATATAAATTGTTATTGCCCCGTTACAGAAACGTACACTTTATGTAGTAAGAAGTTTAATGTTTCGAATTGTAAACTGTTCATTGCTGTACAGCAGATCTCTTCTTGAGGAGTGGGGGGTACTTAAAAATTTCGTTGCCATTTGTGGAAACGGGACTTTTATTGTCATCTTCACAAGAGCCCTCTATTGACCCGTTTCGTACACTAAAAGAACCTGGTTCACAGCCTCAGGCGGTCTTAGATCTATTCTAATATTTTTCTTCTATCTACGCCCAGGTCTCCGTAATGGTACCTATCTTACGTAAAAGAGTCCGAAATGAAACTCCGAATAAAAATTCTTATGCGTGCTACATGCTTTGCTCATCTCATATTCCATAACTTTATTATCTTAGCAATAACAGGAGAATAATGCAGATTATGCAGTTCATAATGTTGTACTCTTCTCCATTCATCTGTTATTCCTTCCTGTCAGGCTCATATACGGCGCTTAATCGTCAGCACCGTGTTTTAAAAGACATACACCTGTGTTGCTTTCATAAGGCCAGAGACCGAATTTTACACCCACGCAGAAAAACTTATTACTGCATTGCGAATTCAAAACTGTGCCAGTAATTTTTTAATATATATATAGCAACATGTTTCAGCTGTCATGAAAATTTATCACCAGCATTGTATAATACTTAAAGAAATGTTATTGCATGTAACACATAAAGTGCTTCTTGATCACGTAGTTGAGGTCTCACCTTTACAGTACTGTCAGCGATGTAACAGCCGAAATCAGATAAAAACGTAAAATTAAAACACGTTGAAATATATTAAAATCATTATCCAATACTTCAGGTGTGATTGGAAGAGTCGTCTTTGATAAATAAGTTCAATAATACGACGGAATTACTTCACATTTTAAGCACTGGAAAGTGATTTTCATGTATTTCAACATATTTTACTTTGTCGCTTTCCTCTGATTTCAGCCCCACAACACGCGTTGTTCTGTGAAGCTGAAATCTCAGTTAAGTGAAAAACGAATCGTTTTAATTGTGTTGTACGTGATAATCTTCATTTACGTATTTTACAGTGCTGATGATGTTTTTATGAAAACCGAAACATTTTGCAATACACACACACACACACACACACACACACACACAGTAAATATTACTAGCATACTTGTGACTGCTCTTATTTCTTCATTGTTGCATATATATATATCAAAGCGGGCTGCTCCACGTGAAGGTCAAATTTTAACATGTTATTGATGATTTCTCCGCGTTGATGACAAATGGTTTTCCGAAACTTTAACCACAATGATGTTCTGAAGTGAATGGTCACGTCACGACAGACATAGTCTTTGTTCTGTTCTTAACCAGTTTTTCTTCTAGTTATATTTCTTTTAGCTTTCTGCCTCGTTTATAACGTTTATGAGTTGACATTATTACTGTCTTTATTTTTTATATACTGTCCTTGTTACTGCCTTTTCATTATCCATGGTATAGTAATGTCAATACTACATCGTGCGTACTTGTTGCGTTTTTCGTCAGAAATGATTGTTTTCAACAGATGCATCGAATTAAAGCCAGTCGCATATTCTCTCGGTCTGTCGCTGTAAATTGGAGTAATGTGCAATACAGAGGTTTGAGAATTAGCAATGAGTTCAGTGTTCTAAGAACAGTAACTTCTCGTTTTACGACCGTCAAGCAAGGAATTCTAGTGTTACGGCTTGTGAAATGAACATTCCTTTACAGGCGTACATACAGCATATGTTAATTAGAATTAAAATGCTCCAAGTCATGTCTCAGCGACAAATCCCCTCGCCTATTTAGCAAGGACGCCGCTAGATCACTAAAACTGGAGGAATATAAAACTTTTTCGACCATTCAGTAAGCGAACTATTTTTTTTTTTTTAATTTTGTATCCTGTAAGCCGCAGCATTTGTTTCAACTTCCCAAGCTTACGTCCAGGGAAGCGCTTATGTTTCCCGCTCTACTTTTGTCCCAAAACTCTTCTTTTGCGCATGCTTCGACGTGGTAGTTGGTGAGAGAGACAGCGAAAGACAGAGAGAGAGAGAGAGAGAGCGCGGTTTTTAGTACCTTAATGGAAGATTGTCTGGTTTCATAATAAAATTCTCCAATAATATATTGCTTCAAAATTTGTCTTTTTTATCTTGTGACTTTCATTCTTTCTAGGGCTTTACATTATCGGAAAGTTGTTTTAGCTCTGTCCCGTAAAATCCTGTACGTAAATCTCCATCTCGTAATATTCCTAATAGTACGGTTCCATTGAAAATAAAACGCATGACATCTGTTAGGGACAAAATTATGCACATGTCAAACTAATCTGACAAGTAATGCCATCTGTCTGCAATGACAGTTTCTTATTGTGACGCCGGCGTACGTAAGACCATTCAGGTCGTCTGATGATTTACACTTGTATGTTAGACTTATTTTATTTTGGCGCAACAGCCCCCCAGTTGGGCCATGGCCTCCTCATTCGTGAGGTTTCTAGATCACGCACAACGGCGCACGACAATCCGTAGGACTTCTCTGGACGAGTGATCAGCTCGTCGCAGAGACCTCTACCTGACAACACACAACATTCACGACAGACAGACATCCATGTCCACGGTGGGATTCGAACCCTTAATCTCAGCAGGCGAGCGGCCGCAGATCTACGCCTTAGACCGCACGGCCACTGGGACCCACATATTAGACACTGCTTAAATTAACCTTTTAAAGCCTACTGGTCACGTGATGCACCAGCAGGTTTGACGTTCATCAACTGTACGCTCTGCCCACACTGTATTATGTGTTTTGTATTTATCTGAGAACAAACAGCGACTTGTGCCACTTACAGCATAAACTGATTGGGTTTTATAACCGAGATGAAAAGTATTTACTGTGCGGTACGAACTGGGTCTTTAAATAAAGCAGTCTGCGTTTCGTCTTGAAAGGGTTAAACTGTAGTGGCTGTTCTTGCAGCTGAATTTCTTAGTGTTTGAACAACACGCATTCTTTCACATACTCGTATCGAGAACTGACACTTGAAATTGTGAGCTGCTTCGGCCGAGGCCGTGTGTTGATGAAGCTTACCTAAATTTTATATTTGTCCTTATTTGGTCACGTTTGAAGAAGCTTGCTCCCCAGATAGTACGATCTGTGCCAGAGGCTGCAGCTATAGTTTTATGCACTTCTGATGATGTGCGCGATGGACGCCCGAAACTTTTGGAGTAATTTAGCAGTAAATATCTGCGTACAGATGCATCTTGTTGGATTTCTTCAACCTAGAAACTTACCTAATCATCTTAGCGAAACACCTGGGTTCTTGATTAGACATCGTTTATGTATTAGCCGAACTGGAGCGCGCACTTGGTTATAAATTATTTCTGAATGTAGGCCTGTATGATGATAGGGTATCATGAGGTGGCTTACAGGGATTGTGTAACCGTGAGTAAGAAGGGACTGAGAAAAACATGTTGTGACGTTTTAAAAGCTCTGTCTGGGCGTTCGATTGAAGACGATTGGACAAGGCTCGGTGTGGAGAGCTAATTCATGGGCTGTGAGCCAGATTGGATAATTCTGAAATACAGCTGGAAATACTACATCCCGCTAGTCCCAGTGGACGCGCTGTCTAAGGCGCAGGTCTGCGGCCGTTCGCCTGCTGAGATTTTGGGTTCGAATCCCGCCGGGGGCATGGATGTCTGTTGTGAGTGTTGTGTGTTTTCAAGTAGAGGTCTCTGCGACGATCTGACTACTCGTACAAAGAAGCCCTACTGACTGTGGAATGTTATTGTGTGTGACATAGAAACCTCAAAAATGAGGACGCCATGGCACGCGTTGGGCCGCAGCGCCAAAGGGGAAAGGGGGGGGGAGGGGCGAATACGCCATTTCTCGATCACGCAGCTCTTGTGACAAGCTGTTGTTTGACAGACCTGACGTGAACCTATTCCCGCCATTGAACGTGCGAGAGAAATCGAATTTACCTCGGTCTTTCAATCGATAGTGTAAACGATCCTGTGCATCAGACAGTGGACATAGACAAAATCCTTACTCAGCGGGAAGTTTTAAAGGTGAAAGTATGTGTATGTTCTCTGTGCAATGGTGACAATGTCAGAACTGAGAAATTTAGATGCCTTTGCATGCGAATGGGAATCCAGCTGAAGACAACAGAACTGAGGTTGGAAGGAGAATAAAAGAACTAGTTTTTGGGTCCGATCGATTGGATATTAAACGAGAGGTGGGGGGCATAGCTTAGCCATAGAAATAGAAACCAAAAGGCAGAGCCGAAAACTGGAAGAAGTATGTGGCATATAATATAGAATTTTAAGTTTAACATTTACACGTAATTAGCAAAGTAGAAAGTAAGCCTAATATTAGGGATGTGCTGTGCAGAAAACCTGGTGTTAGCAGGCACATTACTTTTCTCTAAAGTGACTCAGCGTCCTCTGTGAATGAATAATATATACAAGTAGCCAAATTCTCATATTTCGTCCCATGTTGTTGTCCACACGTGAATATGCGTGTAATAATCTGTACAGTTTCGGCTGTGTGTAGTAATGCAAGCCACGTGACACAGGTTCACCCAACACGAGCCTTTAAATGGAACCCAAGGCTTTAAATAAGTATCTTAAGTTAATGTGATTTATTTCGTCCTTAGTAGCTGCTGTCGAACGTGAATTACATAAGGAAGTGTCAGTTTTGTGTAACTACTTTCACTTCCTGCCCCACAGCACGTGCTATGAATATAGTGGCTACGAAAACTAAATATTGGCAGACAAGCTGCACCTCTGTTACAGAATAGCAGTATTCTTACGCTGAAAACGACTAAGGAGAGGGCACACAGTAGCCTATTGTCCTGCCCAAGCGTTTATTTATACCACCTTAACACGTCCCCTGTAGCAAAATCCGTTTCGTTCTGGTGAAGTTCAAAGGACTTGCGAGTTAATATCCACTCAACGTATGTTATATAGGGAACATTATAGCGTAGTCGATGTAGCGACTTGCTACCGGCTGAACGGTCCGGCTACTGAATTCCGGTGGGGCTCGAGATCTTCTGCACCCGCCCACATAGGTTTTGAGGCCCACCCGGCCCCCTATACAAAGGGTAAAAGTCATTCTCGGGGGCAGAGCGGCCTGGCCGTGGCCTTAATCATCCGTCCACATCAAGGGCTGAAGTTACAGAAAGAGTAAGGCTATACCTCTCCACTTCTGTGTCGTCATGGCTGGTTGTGTAGGGTCAGTTTTACCTTTCTACGTATGACGCACGTTCACTCCGGGTTGTTTTACAAAACATTTACATGATTAACGCAATGCAAGACGAAAATTGTCTGCGTGATTTACTTTTCGAAATTATTTTTACACGTTATATTTTTTTTTAGAATAATTTCATTTGTTTCACTTCACAGTCACATTCACTCTAATGATTCTACTCATCGTGATTATTGTTCTTCCTGATTGTAATAAATTCGAATCCAACTTTGGATCGTGGTCGTACCAGTTCCAATCCTGGACTAGACTGACATAGCTAAACTGAAATTTTCCCTCAAATTCTTCCTACCTTGAAGATGCATTAACTGAGCAGCAATTATTTATAAGGAAGGCTTATGAAACGCAGTGACCAGTTGCGTGTGTTGGGTGATTGCCGCATACCGACCAAATTCTGTCTAGTTCTAACGCTTCTGACGTATGCAGGAGGGTCCGCTTTGAGTCTCAATCAGAAGGCTTCTGGCATAAGCAGGAGAGTCCGCTTTAAGTCTCAACCAGAAGGCTTCTGACGTATGCAGGAGGGTCCGCTTTGAGTCTCAACCAGAAGGTTTCTGGCATATGCAGAATATATCGGCTTTGAATCCCAACAAGACACCGAATATTTCGACTCTGCATTTCGTGCTTTTACTCAGTACATTAAACAAACACACGGTATAGTACCTCAATTTACGTCCTTACTGCTTTCTGCCAAAACTTTGTATTTCTTTGTTCACTACACTTGCTACCGTTCGACACAAAATGGTCTGAGTTAGTGACAGGACAGCAGCGATGTTAAATATATTATAACAAATAAATATAAACATAAATCAGCACACGGTTTGCTGCTTGCGATATATGTCGCGTAAGCGCACTGATCCCCCACGCTGAGGTATATTTATTGCCTGAAAAAATATAAGTAACAAAAACGTACCCCGCCATTATGTAAGGTTTGAAGCACCTCATGGCTTTTGAGCTGTAGTAATTGTATGGTAGTATGGGGATAGGCATTTTCTACCGTAAATGGTGTCTCTAAATGATAAACACCGTGAAGAATTTAAAAAGAATGAATCATAAAGAAAGGTGAAATCACTATGCTTACCATAAAGGCATTACGGGGAGCAGAAGTTAGCTCCAGTCATTCTTAACTTCTGTACTAAATGAAGTTTATCAACCAGATTCACGCTTCGGCCAATTTACACCCGAGAAAGGACCACAGAACCCATTCAAAATGAGACTGCGTCGGGCCCAAATCTGATCTGGACGTTTTGGGGAACAGAAAAATCTCTTGCCCCTATTGGAAAACTAACCAGATTGAATTACGTATTGATGAAATTTGTTTGTAATTTTGATTTCCCTCTGATACCCTCTATAACTGTAGAGACATGATGACGTTCGTTGTCATTTATCCACCTCATAAAACTGTCGATCGGTCTGACACCAGGCTTAAAACTTCAGATGAACGACCTGCTACACGCTAGCCTTCAGATATTTGGCTCCGTAGCCTCGCCCTGCAATTCCGACACGCGTGGTAGACTAGCCAAAAATAATCTTAAGTTCAAAGTGCGCTGTGCGTCACATCAGTTCGGTGTTACCGCGTCAATACGGCGAATCAATTAACAGAATTTAGACGGGAACACAACTGGTGATAAGTATCTGGACATTGCCCCAAGCAGTGATATAAACAACCAACTAGATGCAACAGTAACAATTTATTAGTAATTTCAATCAGCTCAACATGTTTCGGGCGATAATTTCGCCCATCCTCAGGAGCACTAGACTGTGTTTACAGTTTGTGGTATAATGCACCAATGATGTTGCCTGCTGGTAACCTTGTCACCAGCAGGCAACATCATCGGTGCGTTATACCACAAGCTGTAAACACAGTCTAGTGCTCCTGAGGATGGGCGAAATTATCGCCCGAAACATGTTGAGCTGATTGAAATTACTAATAAATTGTTACTGTTGCATCTAGTTGGCTGTTTATGTCATTGTATCTACGACGCACGGTCACACAAACGTCAAAAATTACCCCAAACTTCCACAACATCTGAACGCTTTGAAGGGTGAGACTTTCTCGGTAACGTATTGTGATTTCCTCCAAATAGCTTCTAAGTATATCTTGATGTTATTATATCCGGCATTTGGAAATGAATGTAAATTATAGTGGAGCTTGGCGCAGGACAAATTAAATCGAACGTCTTTCAAAGGCAGCGGCTAGAGTGAAATTTGCGCGTATGAACTCCTATTCGAGCTGACTGCATGCTCTACGTGGGAGATATCAACGAACTTTAAACAAATTGAAATTTCTGAAGACGTGCGTCATCTCGTACAAGAAGTGTTTGAAGAAGATGAGCAGGGAAACCTGAAGGAACGATTCCACTGCGGATAAGCTGGGTACATGGAATAATGTTATCACAATGGACGTTAGTTGAATGCGCTGTCAAAATGCGCACGGATTCTAAATGGCGCAGAGGATCGTAATGAAACTTGCAAGTTTGAGACCTTTAAAGACGCTGGGGTTTAAATTCCAAATATTTATCAGTACGGAGGATTGTTATCTCTAAATGTCTTCACGACTGTACATTGCATCGAGGCCGGGATTTTAGGGTATAATTAGGTGTAACTGCTAGACCATCTCAACGAAAATTTGCTAAAAGGACTCCAGTCCGTATAACTAGTAAACTCTTAAGATGTTTTGGAAATTTTTTTCTGAGATTTAACTATGCTTTGCTATCTATGTTATCGCCCAGCATTATTCTTCCAGTTCATTTCGTTGCGCTTTCATTCTCGCAAGGGCAAACTCAGTGCTTTTTGTCAGAATGTTATTTAAGTTTTTTTTTGTCACTTTCAAAATTGCATAAATCTGAAATTCTTCAAATTACATTTCTGTACCTCATTGACATTCACAGTGCTCGAATGAATACAAGCAGAGAAATTCTGCGCATCAATATCACAGCAAGAAGTTAATACGTCACACCCCGTGCTAGATACTCGTAGAATGTCATGTCTTTAAGAGAACGCGAAAGTTGAACCGTAATTTCACAGTCCTATTCTGTAGGCGTAGAGGATACCGCAGATAATTAGCCTACCTGCTACATGAAAGGTTAAAGTTCATCTACAGACGCCTGGCTGGGTTTAGATTCTTGTAAATTAAGGTCGTAGTAGATGGATATTCGGGTGGTGAGATTTTTTTTTTTTTTAAATTCTGCCCACACTCGATGGATTTGCGAATGTGATGTCTCTCGAAAGAGTGGCAGGTTTATTTTTTGAGGGCAGAGGGTCTTTAGGTTTTGTGGTTTCCAAGATAATTTTCTGATTTAAGAATCCAAGAACTGTTACGAAAGAAACTCAATATCATGTTGGAAATATCTTGAAAGGTAAAGGACCGATAAGTATCCGTGAAACACAACATAAATTTGGTATTTTTATTACAATTACACAACAGCCCCAGTGGGCCAAGGCCTCATTATCGAGGATTCACGATTACACTCAGAGGCACCGCAGTCGGTAGAACTCCTCTGGACGAGTGATCAGCCCGACGCATAGACCTCTACCTGAACACATTCACCGCTCAAAAGAGACAAACATCCATGCCCCCGCGGGATTCAAACCCACAATCCCGGCAACCGAGCGGCAACTGGAATCGGCATGTTTTAATGCATTGAACTGAAACTGCTTTATGTGTCGGCTTTTAATTAAGCCATCGTCTGGTACGCATGTTGGTGGCTTAATTAAAAGCCGTCACACATGGCTGTTTGACGGATACTTGTTGATTATTGACTGTTCTTGATTAAGCGTCACTTCATGGAGCAGTATGTGGGAGCGAAGGTATAGCTCCATACATTCCTGTCCTCGGCTGTGTATACAGGGCGTAATCGGATTCGCGCTAAACCTGCTGTATTTCCTGGTAAAAGAAAGAACCCGCAGAAAGGAAGCGCAAACCGCCAATCACAGCGTACCTTTTTATCAGTTTCTGTAGCCCGTTGCGTGTACCATCACCATGCGATTACCTCCGCTACACGTGGACTCAGGCTGGGTGGACCCCAACCCGGTCCGGAAACTTAAGAGAAATGATAAATTTCTTACCCTGCCTGGATTAAAACCTGGACTTCTCTTTCATTCATCGGATAGTGACTCTTACCACGTAAGATATCGTGGCTCCGCTATTATTGTTGCTACCCTTCTGAAGATACGGTGTTTACATATTATCAGTTATAACGTGAAATACGGAAACTTTGAGTCGGGTCTCAGAATATCTCACTCATTGTCGTGGGCCGCGGTAGCGGCTAGCTGGAATGGACGGTCCGGGGATCGAAACTCGGTGGAGACGACAGTTTTCATAACCGTCCAGAGTGCCCCTGGTGCACACCCAGCCTCCTATACAATGGGCACCGCCTCATTCCCGGGAGTAAAGCGGCCGGGGTGTGACGTTAACCACCTGCCCAATCTAATGCAAAGGTTAAAGAAAGAGTAGAGCTATACCTCTACCCCCCCCCCAACTCTGTTCCTTCACTGCATGTTGTGGGGTAAAGTTTTTTTTTTACCATACTCTTTGTCGCTTTTTAATCCAAGGAAGTTATAAACCAAGACATGAAATGTGCGTATAGCGTAACATTTTGACGCCTTTGCGCAATCATTGTTTCAATGGCAGTGGAACAATGGGTTCTGTGTGTACTGTGTACTGTCAATTATGTAAAAATACTGAGTCTTGCACAACAATGCTTTTATGGCGAACTTATGTCTCCCGCACCAATGAAACTTATGTTGGTCTTCAAGTAAATTGCCGGTTATTTTCGTTAGATTGTAAACAAATCTGGATTTTATCGACAGATACTTATGTATGTCCCCAAGGCAAAATTTCAAAGAAATCTGTTCGGTGGGAACTGCCTTAATACATTTTATGTTTTGTTGACCGTGCATCTCGATATAATCGTGTAAAGGAAAACCAACTTGATGCAAAAATTATTCTTAATATATTTGTTCAATATACTAAGAATAAATTTGCATTAAGCTGGTTTTCCTTTACACGATATTGTTGATACGTTGGGACAGACAGACGGACATGACGAAGCTAATAGACGCTTTTCGCGACTATGAGAGTGCGCCTAGCAATTCTTCATATTCATTCTTTCAATCAGATATGAACCCAGTCGCAACAGAATCTGTAATTTAGTATGCTTCCGTAAATATGAAAACACAAAAATTTTGTCTGTTGATTTTGTGTGGCCGTGAATTTACGGATCTCGTGTTGAGGAAACAGTAGGTTTATGGTTTGAGGAGCGCTGAGGACAATATTTAGACCAGAGAAGGGTGAAGAAGTAAGAAATTTGGTAATGAGAAGCCTTTTAATTTGTACCCGTCACCAGACTTTATTGTCACAAAATGAATTCTGATATGTAGTCGTTAAATGTCAAACATGTGAGATATAGGATATGCACGTAAATAATTAATAAACAAAGAAAATTTGATGTTCTGTCAGAAGTGCTGATGAAGATTCAAGTCTTTTGGGCTATGACGTCGTGTAGAAAGTACAGGTTATTGGTGGTATGGCTCCCTTCATTCTTAACCTCTGCACTGGGTGTTATGAGTGAAAGTGTTCTCTTTCCGGCGCTTTAGAATGGGCGAATGAACTCCTTTTATTCATGGAAGCAATGTGGGTCCAAGACCCGACCTGAAAAATTTGGGGAAGAGACGAACCTCGTGCTCTTGCCTGGAATCACAATCGCGTTCCATCTGTCGTCCAGTCTGTACTCTAGTCGCTATACTAACTGAGCTATTCCGGCTGACTCATCTGTTACATTGTTTTGCAAGTATTCAACAATTGATACTGCGTCGTGTAGCAGAAAACTCGAATCTTACAGGAATGGAACGAAAGAATGTGGGCTTAGTTGTGAGATATAACAGAGCTTAAAACAGAAAGGCGTGTGGATGTGGATTGTTTTCATGTGGCTCAGCCTAGGCCCAAGAACGTTTTCTTGTAAATATGGTAATAAACCTTGAGGTTTCATACGAGACAGGGGATTTAGCGGCCCCCGAGAGGCTGTTAGCTTCACTAGATGTAATCTCCTCCATGGAGTCTAACACACAGCGCGTTGGAGACAAGAAGCAAGATGTCTTGATTTGATGCCGACTTAATTGAGTCCCTGACCTTTCAAGTAACCCTGAATCCTCGTCACTTTCATTATCAATGATGAATCGGATACAAGTAACTGAACGATAAGAAACTTATCCCTTAAAGCCGTAGTTTTCTAGAAAATCTGCCATTGTAACGCTCTAGAAATTTAGACAATTTAATTCTCGGTTGATCTACTGTATGTATCTACAGTTTTCGCTCTATTGTTCCAGTCCCGGTGAATTCTGGGAATAAGCCACGTCAGTTTCCTCACGAATTAATACATGATCATTCGTCGTAATCATTTTTCCTTCATATTCCACACTGTGTCAACTGTGCGAATGAAATAGCGTCGTAAACGCGAAGTACTGAACAAAGAATACATCTAATTTGACCTCATTCGTGGTTAGATGTTTACCAGAACCATGAAAAGTGTTCCGCTAAACCCTGGGATAGCGCAAGCACATATTCTTTATAATGAAATTGTTGAATATAGTTCCCATAATTTTTAATTGCTTTTTTTTATTTCCCTTCCCATCTTTATACAATCGACGCTGGTTTCATTTCCTTTGTAAATCACAAATAATAAACCTTTACGTAGCTCACTCACCAACAAATGCACTGTTTATTAACTAAGTTAAAAGTTTTAAATTTACATTAAAATACACAATAATATCGCTCTTTTTACATGTTTCTGTCTTTAATGACCATCATCAGGGAGCTTTATCTGCACCTAACTAAAGTTATATTTATGTTAAAACACTCGGTAAAATTACGTCGTTATATAAATTAGGTGATGTGGCAGCATGTCGTAGAGCGGCATGTGTGTTGTGTGCAGTAATTTTGCCGAGTGTTTTGACATAAACATAACTTTAGTTAGGTACAGATAAAGCTCCCTGATGATAGTCATTAAAGACCGGAACATATAAAAGGAGCGATATTATTGTGTATTGTATTGTAAATTTAAAAATGTTAACAAAGTTAATAAATAGCGCGTTTGTTGGTGAGTGAACTGGGTAGATTTCAAAATGCACGGTGCAAAGATGAAAAAATAATAACAAATTGTTTTGTCACGAACATGTGTATTATTTAAAAAAACAAATTTGTTATAAAATTTTATTTTTTCATCGAGAAGTACACATTTACTTTACATGAGACCCGCAAAAACCGGATTTATTCATAACAGTTCCACGTGTGCTAAGAATAGGAATACCAACTGATCATACTTTTTTTTAAAACTTAGAGCCCACTGAATGTAATTGCTGTAATCTTGTTACGTTGTAGTTGCGAACAGCGCATCGGTATACGATAACGTATAATCTTTGTCGTTGTACCCTGCATTTTCATACCTATAAAGTTCATACACCAACAGATACATTTTTTATTAAACTTGACAAATTTTTAAAATTTACATTAAAAATCACTTTGGCCTGCTCCTACATGTTTCGGTCTACGACCATCATCAGGGAGCCTTCACTAGAGAGCCTAGCTAAAGCTATGTTTGGGTTAAGATTTGGTAAAAAAAACTACGTAGTTGTATGTTAAGCGGTGGTGTGGCAGCATGCTGCGGCCCTACGCGGGCCATGGCCTCCTCATTCTTGTGGTTTCTTGATCACACACAACGACGCATCGCACTCGGTAGGACTTCTCTGGACGAGTGATCAGTCCGTCGCAGAGACCTCTACCTGACAACACACAACACTCACAACAGACAGACATCCATGCTCCCGCTGGGATTCGAACCCATGATCTCAGCAGGCGAGCAGCCGTAGACCTACGCCTCAGACCGCGCGGCCACTGGGATCGACATTTCGTCAATATACTAAGAATAAATTGTGCATCAAGTTGGTTTTCCTTTACACGATTTCGTTGATACATTGGGACAGACGGACGGACATGACGAAGATAATAGGCGCTTTTCGCGTCTATGAGAGTGCGCCTAAGAATTCTTCATATTCATTCTTTTAATCAGATATGAACCCACTCGCAACTGAATCTGTAATTTAGTATCTGATTCCCTAAATATTAAAACACAAACATTTTATCTGTTGTTTTGTGTGGCCTTGAAACTACATCGTTCTATGTTAAGCGCTTAACATAGAACGACGTAGTTTTTTTTTTACCAAATCTTAACCTAAATATAGCTTTAGCTAGGCTTTAGTGAAGGCTCCCTGATGATGGTCGTAGACCGAAACACGTAGGAGCAAGCCAAAGTGATTTTTAATGTAAATTTTAAAACTTTGTCAAGTTTAGTAAAGAATGTATTTGTTGGTGTATGAACTATATAAGAAAATGTATAGGTATGCTGATTTGAATAAATTAAAGGTTCTCGCAGGTGTAGACAGTAGTTAGTGGTCGATAGCTGCCAGTGTACTGGAATGTAACAATTGATCACAGAACGCTTTGAATTACCAGCTAAGCAAGTACACACGAGGAGTTATTTTGTTTCTCTTAACTGTGTACATTTGTACATTCAGCAATGCCCTGTGTTTTATTTACAGCATTTGACTCTTATGCAACACAGATTGTTCTTGTAGAACTACAGATAACATTATTTAGTAAACAATATTCTGTCTTTGCCTTTCAAGTTTTAAATTTGTATTGTAACTAGACGTTAACAATTGATATGACGAGGTAAAATATCTTTCAATTGCCATTTTACCTCGCCTTTCGTGAGATGTTTCCTCATGTGATTGGTGAAGTTGTAATAGAAGTGGCTGTTAAATGATTATTTTCTTGTAAATGTATTTGAAAGCCGACAGTTTTAAAGGGGGAAAAGTAAAACACCTCCAATGAAACAAAATCACGTTTACATTTAGCTGTTCAATAATCAGTTTATTACAGCAAGTTTCGTAAATATTTCTTCATCTGACAAACGTTTTTCTTGTGAATGCTTGCCCTTAACGTGATTTTATCATTTGCATGATTCCTTCCTCGTCTAAGCGCAGTGTAAAGTTGTGACATGGAGTTCGGAAACACAGAAATGAACTGTTTTAGGCGCTTAC
>Ga0123352_10005409_pt1 | contig 19213 bp, 10 predicted proteins | sample TergutLab28metaG_FD_89700 | JGI IMG/M metagenome (GOLD analysis project Ga0123352, IMG submission 89700) | Labiotermes labralis P1 segment gut microbial communities from Petit-Saut dam, French Guiana - Lab288 P1 | ecosystem: Host-associated > Arthropoda: Insects > Digestive system > Gut ... | reverse complement strand
ATCTGTTTTCTAGACCTGGAGCCGCTACTTTTTTCATTCAAGTAGCTCCTCAATTGACCTCACGAGGCTGAGTGGACCCCGTTCCAGACCCACTACTACTCAGAAAATCTGGTAGCGTCGGGGTTCGAACCCGGGACCTCTGTATCTGTAGCCAGAAACTCTGACCACTAGACCACAGAGGCGGTCCTTGAATTACTGACACTGGACGGAATTCAAAGGTCGAACAGCGCGAGAACATGATGAAGAGAGGTAGGAAAACAAGGGATTTGGAAGGAAACAATCTTGTTTGTTTTTACGGCAGTCTTGCTGTAAAAGCCAGAAAACATAACGAAAGATCTTGCAAATTTCGAGGCATGTTAGAATACAATTCACTATACACGAGCTTCGAACCGAGTACATGATAGGCACTTTACTAGTAGATCAGGTAATCAGATTAAAATTAATAAACGTCTAAGTGAAAATTAAATTACGGTCTCTCTTTAAAATTCCATAGGAAACGTTTCAAATGAACAGTCCTCATTCATGGCACGGCTCCCTAAACCTGGAAGGCCGTCCACGTGCGGCTTCATACAGTCAGTTCTTCATCGAGTAACGGACAGAACCAGCTGATTGCACTGCTTGCTGCGAAGTCGTTAAAATTCTTGCACTCTTAAATGGAGAGTGAGGAATGACAAGTTTTACTACCAGCACACTGCAGGCAAATGCTGAAGGGATGTGTCAAATATAGAGCACCTTCGATATGCACGGAAAAGTGCTAGAGCGAATCAAGTGACAATTCTACTCTTCTCCTTGAAAGGTATACATATGTCAATAGGCTGTCCGCTAGCCATGATATTTCTCTTTTTTTTTTTTCGGAATCCGAATATTCATTACCGTGTTCACAAGAGCTCGCCACTTGTCCGCATCCTAAACCCAGATGAATCCACTCTACGCCATTTCATCTTATTCATTTAAAATTCGTTTTAATGTTTTCTTTCCATATAGGCTTAAGGACTTCCTAGAGGCATCCTTCAGGCATCTCCACTAAACTCTGTAAGCAGTTATGTTCAGGTGTACATTGATGAAATTGGTTTAGAAATACTGGGATAAAACGAATGACGTAAATAAAGCACACACGTTCTAGCAAACACCAGTAAAGAGGTTATTCTGAAATAAACATGGAGAAGATGAAAAGAATATTCGTTTCTAATCATCAAAATACCAGGCAAAAAATGATACAAACACAGCTAATAAATCCTTTTGTGTGGACATGCTGAAAGGATGGAAAACGAATTTGACATTCAGAGGACCGTGCATCGTTCCCCTTTCCTATAATAAAACCAATGAGACGCACTAATTTCTCAAATTTGTTTTTTGAATGGAACTCTACATGTTTCGGACAGGTTTTCTGTCCATCATCAGGAATCTAGTACTGTATACACAGCAATAGGTATATGTCATACAGATTTTGCTGACTGCTTGCTACCAAGCAGTCAGAATAACCTGCATGACATATACCTATTGCTGTGTATACAGTGCTAGACTCCTGATGATGGACAGAAAACCTGTCCGAAACATGTAGAGTTCCATTCAAAAAATACATTTGAGAAATTAGTGCATCACGTTGGTTTTATTATAGGAATGGAAAACAAAAAAAAAATGCTACAACTAGTGACAGCCAGAATGGAAAATAAGAAACGTGGACAACAGAAGACCGTGGAAAAGATGGACTGATGAGGCTGAAGAGGATTTGAAGATAACGGGAATAAGAAATGGCATACAGTGGCCAGAAACCGGAAGGTATTTGATTGTACCGGAAACTCATGTCAAAAACGGACTGTAGTGTTTTAGAAGGAGAAGAATAAATTATTTCGAAACGAGGAAACATTCGGAAGTTTGGCAACGACAGAAACAGGACGTAATTTCAATAACGGGCAAACAGAAGTCAGAGGAGATTAAACGTTGAAAATTCTTGCTGTAATTCGCTCCACAAACGTTTTACCTTCTCAGATCCCATATGATGATTACAATATGTAGCACTACGACGTTAGCCGTTTTGAGCTTGTGTTCTTGATCTCTCAGAGCAAAGGAAGAACGGAGACTGACAGTTCTATGGAGAATATTTGAGCCTCAGTGGGACAAAATGAAGGGAGCGTGGAGGGAACGGCATAACGAACAACTTCATATCTTGTACTCTTCACCAAATGTTGTTAGAAGGATAAAAACGAGGCGGATGAAGTGGGTGGGGAACATGGCTGTGCAGCGGCAGGGTACAGTAAAGGCTTAACCATTAAGGTCACAGACATCTTGCTACCAGTTTTTCACAACGTTCTTCGCTTCTAATGTAAACGACAAATTGTTTTTATCGTTCGATAATCCAATGACAGAGAAAGCTTCTTCCCTGCTCATTACTAGGTCTATATGCATTAACGGAAGCGACGTGTATTATTTCTCAAGGCTGGTTCTGTTAACTGCTGATTTAACTCCAATCAAGATCAGCAAGACTGTACGCAGCAGCACAAAAACATGACCGTAAGAACTGGCCATCTGCAACCGAAACGACAAATAAACACATGACGCAAGCCCACCAGAAAAATCGGAAGGGGAGTAGACCGTAGTTTGGTCTATGGGCAAACCTTTTTAACCTCGAGCCGCTCAGATAGGAGCGATTTGGCGAAGTGCCACAACGAGGATTATAAAACAATATTAATATACTGAAACATACAGTTATATTCAGTTTATTCATATCTGCATTAAATGCGATGAACTGCACAGCCTCCTTCACAAGTCATACTGTTTTACTTGTGTCTGTTCCTGATGGAACCTGTGTGGGGCTGATGATCATTGGTATCTCCACGTTTCTCTTAGGAAAGGGTCAAGGGTCATACGATGCGCTTCCCGGGTTTTTACCGTTCGTCGAGAAAGATGCCATAGACGCAGAGGTTCGTCCTATCTATACACAGCCCACTAACATACCAGGACCTTAAAACAAGTGCTGACACAAGCCGATTCTTCATATATATACCCTTTCACAAGAACGAAAGGTGAATCCAGTTTTGAGTACGCAAAAAAATTCATAAATTATTTCCGGCTTTGTACGTCCCTCACTGGGTTTAATGTTCATTCAGTGCACAGAACACAAGATCATCGCCGATATAAACAGCTGTGACTATGTCAGTGTGTATGTTTCCATGTAACTTTTGAAGAAACGGACCTATTTTGACGAAATCTGATAAGAAATTTATGTCAATGGATGTCAATCCAACTTCGTGATTATTAGATTCTTACGGCCAGTAATTACAACAGGAACAAAGTTGGAACCAGAGAGAAGGGATGTACAACAGTGCTTCCTAACGTACATCCTGAAATTACGCGAACGTACAGTAATTTGGCACGGAAAAGCATGCTGCTTTTATTAAGGCAATGTCTAGACCTGTTTTATGGGGTCAATACTCGCGAACAGCTGATAACATCGGTGTTTATCGTTTGCAAATCTATCACATAGGGTCAAAGTGGGAAGGAACTTCCTACATGCAATAAAACGGAGAGAGACTAACTGGATTGGTTATATGTTGCGTAGGAACTGCCTTGTAAAATGTAACTGAAGGAAAGATAAAGGGGAAGGAAGGAAAGAAGACGTATGCAACTACTAATGTAATGACATTAAGGAAAAGAGATGATAATGGAAATTAAAAGAGGAGGGAAGCACTCGATCGCACTATCTGGAGAACTCGCTTTGAAAGAGGCCATGGACTTGTCGCAAGACAGAAAACGAAATAAGTAGTGCTGAAATAAAGTAGAAATGTTTTGAATAAGCAATAGACAGGGGTGTCTGTGGAAGTGCTGTGAGCCATTGTAATGTACGACAGCGACCTTTTCCTGTACAGACTTGAGGAAAGCTGCGAAAAGTTTCGGGGCATGATGCTTGTGCAGGAATTAGTAGCAGAATCGTCACATCAAAAACTATGATGCGCGCTCCCACTGTGCCAACACAATCTGTTACAGCAGAAGAACCCTGTAATTTACTGAAATACATTTTCGCAACGCGATCCTCAGTAGCACTCATACATGAATTACAGCACTTTTAAAGGTGCTGTTGCAATGCTGATCATATTACAGGAGTCATAGGCAGGATTTCCTTCCCCTGTACTTCATAAAGTATTATTTATAGTTTAATGAACAAGCCTGTAAGTAAATCAGCCTACTGGACTATTGTGTCTAAGGATTTAGTGACACTAAAAATTAATTTAAAGTACGAGGCAGGAAAAAGGGAGGCCATGGACCGAAAACGGGCTGAGGCGTAATAGAAGAAGCAGGGGAAGAGGAAGAAGAAGAAGAGGAAGAAGAAGAGGAAGAACAAGGGGAAGAAGACGAAGAAGAAGAAGAGAAAGAAGGAGAAGAAGAGGAAGAAGAAAAGACGAAAAAGAGTAGGAGGAAGGAGAAGAAGAAGAAGAAGAGGAAGAAGAAGAGGAAGAAGGCGAGGAAGAAGAGGAGGACGAAGAAGAGGAAGAAGAGGATGAAGAAGAGGAGTAGGAGGAGGAAGAGGAGAAGGAGGAAAGAACGTGGAAGGAAGCGGAAATTACCTGATTAAAGGCACTACCCATGAAATTGCGTCGAGGGTCTGTGGGAAAAAATAAATAAACCTTTTAGTAGAGATAGTTGCTGTCCTGTCCTGTCCTGGATTCCAAGTGTATCTCCCAAATACAGGCAGGTTTTGTAGCTTGAGCCTGTTTGGTTGGTTTTCGCCATTTCGAAAAGAAATCAAATGCAAAATTCAGACCACAGTGACGCCTATACATATTATATCGCATTTTCAAACTTCTTGTATAACAAGCAGTTCTAGACGCCTTCGCAAAGTCATAGAAAGGGCCCATTAGCTTCATCATGTCTGTCCGTCTGTCCGTCCGTCAGTCCATATCAGCTCGGCTCCCACCGGCGGGAAGTACGTGAAGTGTGATACTGACAACTTTTACTAAAATCTGTCAAGAATATTGAAATTTGGTTAAAATCGGACAAAAATCCCGGACACTTTATATGAAGACAAATTCATTTTATATTGTTGCCAGCGACATATGTAGGTCAACAACACAAATAGAGGTCATTGTTGCCTTTCCACGGGAAAACTCAATATTTCATACATATTGTCGACCGCCACGTACGTAGCGAAACAATACAAATAGAGGCCACTTTTGGGTTTCTATGGCAACAGTGGTTACGCAAATGTGCCACGACGCTACGTTACATGTACGGTGCCTGTCTTGGTCTCAATGGTCATCAGGTCGATTTCATCTTCTTGTGAAGGAGGATTACACCGAGCCGATATCAAGCAATACTGAAGTGTTCAAACAAATGTCAACCTTTTACCAAATATTTTCAAAATCCCTTTTGAAAATAAGCAGACGAACAGACGGACCGGGCGTTCACTTTGTACACTTGTGCAGAACTGAGCAAACAAAGTTTCTTATGAAAACATGGGGATATATATCTGTCAGTCTATATTAATAATTGTCCAACGAGACGCAACACAAAGCAGTCTATTTATTATTCTGCAAGTTCACTCTACATGTTTCGGGTGTCAACCACACCCATCATTAGGTGTACGCAAAACTGTAACTACAGCTTCAGGTACTGGTCATATTTTATGTGCAGCTACCTCCCACTAACGCGGCCAAGCTAGCTTGGCAGCGTTAGTAGGAGGTAGCTGCAGTACCGGAGGCTGTAATTACAGTTTTGCGTACTCCTGATGATGGGTGTGGTTGACACCCGAAACATGTAGAGTGAACTTGCAGAATAATAAATAGACTACTTTGTGTTGCATCTCGTTGGACAATTATTAATACAGATCAGCGATGCACGGAACCATAAACTTAAAATTCATCTGTAAGTCCTCCACTGCATGGCATGTGCTGTTCAGAGTCAAATTGAAAGGCAAAGCCGAGGTAGCGCGCCAGACCGGTTTTGATGTTCATCTACGAATGTTACATTTCACACACACAGTGCCATAACTATCGGTCTAACTCAGTTTTATGTCGATGGTAAATTACCTATTACAACACTTTACGATGTTTGGAGACGGTATAGGAGCTGGCTCATACCGCTGCAGTCCATCACATGTCACTATAGCAAACGAGATAAATACCCGGTTGGGCGTAGTAAGGACAGGCTATATAAAAACAGTCACATTACATTTAAAAGATCCAGTAAAATAGGTACACAGTTTTTACTATCCAACTACATCAAAACCAGATTCTACTTCAACTAACAAACGTTACAGAGGAGGTCTGCTTTAACATTTCGTACAGTCGGGGCAACTCGGGCAAATTTTAGTCTGAATGGGCGAGACATTAATTCAATACACAGAATTAAGAATGAATATGTAGACGTACAATCAAACGCATAACTTGACCTGTGTATTTTTCTATACACCACTTTCTACAAAAATTATGCTGACAGAAATAGGAAAATTTATAAAAGAAACGCAGTTCACAGCCCAGACTGGAGTATCGCTGTGTTTAGCACATCTTTTTTTTTTTACAAACTGCGTTAGAAGGGAACTATACGTCTCCATAAATAAACAGCTCATAAGTTTAACAACAATAGACCAATTACCAAGATTCAAACAACTAAATGCATATTTTATACAGTATGGCTGTATCAGGCATTCAGGTACATGTTGGAGCATACAATGAAACAACCAGGCCGCAAATACAGATTAAAAAGATAAAAGTTTAGCAACTATAATATTAAAATTCATAAAAATATATTGAAACAGAGATTTATAACATTATATATGCTTCAGTATTTTACTATTACAGCCGTTAAACTACTATCTTTGCAATTTGTGTACTCAGCCAGGTGGCATCAATGTAAGCTGAAACATGTAGCTCAATACATGATATAATATTATTATATAAAATACATTTAGTTAATGTTTGACGGTTGATTTTTGATTCGTTGTCGTTAATACATCACAACGGGATGAGTGACCTCACAGCCCATTTTTTTTTTAATGTCTTTGGATCTATATCTCGGCTTTGCCAGGGAAATGGTTAAAAGACGTTTCACAACTTGAAATGTCTCCGCGGGCAACAAGTCACGGGTTGAGTGCACCTGTAACAGGGCATGAGGCCAGTCTGCAGACACCTGCAAAGTACGGGTTAAATTTGAGGCATATCGTAACTTGAAATTTGTATACCCCACTAACATTAGGTCTACTGACGCTCGCTTGCTGAGGTTGTGGGTTCCAATCCCACCGGTGGCATGGATGTCTGTCTGTTGTGATTGTTGTGTGTTGTCTGGTAGAGGTCCCTGCGTCGGGCTGATCACTCGTCCAGGAGTCCTACCGACTGTGGTGCGTCGTGGTGTTTGATCTAGAAACCCCATGAATGAGGAGGTCCTGGCCCACTGAGGGCCGCCGCGCCAAAAATAAAACAAATATCCCACTAACATTACGTTAGATTTAGAGACACAATATTTTTTATTACGATTCGCTAAACGCTTTATAAGTAACGTTTGTTGTACTTAGTAAACAAAATTTGGCCCGAAAATGTAAAGCCCCAAAATAACTTTAAGGTATTATTTAAACGTATTATGAAGTTAATTTTTTTTATAAAATTTGCGAGATATTGCAAAAAAAGTGACCCATACGTATCAGCACATGTAATATGTTTAATTACAATACGAGTATATTTTTCTTTTAAGACCCAGGCATAGATGGGAGGATAATATTAAGATGGATCTTCAGGAAGTGGGATGTGGGGGCATGGACTGGATCGAGCTGGCTCAGGATAGGGACAGGTGGCGGGCACTTCTGAATGCGGTAATAAACCGTCGGTTTCCATAAAATGTGGGGAATTTCTTGACCAGCTGAGAACCTGTTAGCTTCTCAAGAAGGACTCTGCTGCATGGAGTAAGTACAATTTTCTTTTATGATGATCAAATAAAGAATGATATACTGGAATGGGGCATGTGATTCATACACGGGAGAAGAGATGTTTAAATGGTTTTGGATGGGGAGGTCTGAAGAGACATGGAAGGCACAGGCGTTGACAGGAAGATATTAAAATGGATCCTAGAGGAGGAGGATGGAGATGCGTGGACTGGATTCGTATTGCTTAGGACACGCTCTTGTGGGCGTACAATAAGCAGTGGGATGCCACAAGGCACAGAAAATTTGTCCATTAGTTGCTGTCTCCGAAGGTACAGACTGTCGTCTGCATAGAATGGATACTTGTATAATTTAAAAAGTACAGCGTAGCTAATTGAGCTAATGGAGTTGTGTTGTGAGCGTCATGGCATACGTACTGTCAAACTGAACGTTATTTGCTAAAGACAGACTGCCTAACCCATAATAACCTGGGATTACGTGGGATGCGCTCTGCGTGCTCGATGAGCAACTCAGTAAGCAGCTCAGGCATTACGCAAACAACATCACGCACTTTATAGGGTGTCAATGGAAAATGGATCTCTCACACCATCACACCAAGGAATGGATAATGACATCAAATATTTAATATATTTCTCCATTAACAAATAAAAGATACTGACAAACACCAATATTAAAGTAAATGGGGCATGTCTGAAAATGAAGAACTGTTAAGAATGCCTGAACCGGAGAGAAAGGAAGTAAAAAAGGTGGAGAAACTTTATAATGAGGGATTTAATAACCTACACGCTATATAAAATATTATTAATTTCATGAAATGAAGGATAACATAGGCGGATATGTACCACACAGGACGACGAAAAATGAATACATAATTTTGGCCAGAAAACGCATAGAAAGGTCACTAGGAAGAACATTATTAAAAAAAGGAACTTCAAGAAACAAGGTATGAGAGTACCGACAGAATTAAACTGGCTCGCAACAGGTTCACCTGAACGGGATAATGAATCCAGGAGTTCCATAGTAGATGGGGCATATCTTTATCAACTGAATAATATAATCGGCCTCTCAAGATGGACAATACTTCATGTAAATGATGTTATTTTAATACTCAACACCAAAAAAAGAATTATAAGTCTGTATAAACATACTAATGCGCATTCCACACTCACCGATGTTGACCGAAGTGGGGGGAGGGGGTAACGCCAAAACACAGGCCTATTCTCTAATAAGCACTGTCCCATCCGTTGCACTAACAAAATACGATCCTCATTGCACCACGTGATCTACAAGAGTGACGGAAACTAACCCGAGTCGGGGCAGAATGACAGGTAAAACGCTACAGGGTTTCCCAGAGGCCACCTCAAGTCACGATGCGAGCTCCCAGTAGCTTAGACTTGCCCGTCCCAGCGAATAACCATGCTAACCAAAGCGTGTCGTGAGTGACTGGAGTTGTCACACGCACAACAGAACCCTCACTGATGCTATAGTTACTTTGGTCGCTTTATGCACGGTCGAATACAGAGCGCATCTTCAATCCCCGGTCTCAGTGCGGCAGCTGTAGCGACAGCTTTACTACATACGAAGCCTGCCTCCGCCTGGGGTTCATAGTCCGCATTTCCCCCGCAGTTCAACTTACCTCTGGAAGCGCCAACCTCCAGCTTCTAAGCAGGACGCATGACGGACGGAGCTCTTAGATTGAAATGGTGGCAATTTTTCTTGGAATACTGCCTTGCAGTTCTTGCAAAGTATATGTACTTTTCACATAGACTCTTAAGTGTCCCCTATAAACAATCGCGACATGAATCTGGAAAAGTAGAAGGCCATAACTCTTCGAAGAATGACGTTAGAACTAGCAGAACGTAGCGGTAGGAGCTCACTCTTCCTCTTAAAAAGGATCCTATGATTTTTCATGCAATCGCTGCACAGGTACACCGGACTTCGACATAGGGTTGTGCAAAGATAAGCATGAACGGTATGGGAATTTCCGGAACACCAGTACCTGCTCTCCTAGCCGTTTGTATTCCCATTTAATGTGAACAGTGCCTCATCCGAGAAAACACAAGTTCCAGATCACAAAATCCAACGGCTAGCGATTCTTGAAATCATCTGCAATACTGGCCTAGTGCTTCTCACAGCACAGGAAAGAGTTTTATGGCTCAAATTTTATGTGGGTGTCATTTAGAAGTTTTAGTGCCCTGAGGGGAGGATTTTGACACAGGCTATTTGATTACGGTAACTTCAAACTTATTCAGAATTACTTTTATGTTTATTGGACCGTGCATCATCTTGATAGTTGAATAAAGAGAGACCAACTTGATGTCACTTGCTTTATAATTTCATTATTTACTGCGCAACATATTTCGGATGTTAATACATCCATCCTCAGGAGCTTGCGACTTATTTGATGATTTATTTCATGGGTTGTATTGCTCTGGTTCGATGTGTGTTGGTGTTACGTTGTGGTTTGGCTGGGGTGGTGCGGTATCCGTATGCAGGCTGAAGCACTTCAGTGCTTCAGCCTTCAACCGGCTAAGGTAGAGGTTGATTGGTGGGTGCTTGTAAAACCAGGAATACCTTCTCAAGAAGTTTACTTGTTTTAACAATCCCTGTTTCCTTAACGAAATTAGGACATAAACTAACAGGGAAGCGTGAATCGGGAAGAAGGTGGGACGAAGTAGTCGTGGACAATTCTAAGGTAATATCCCGACATTTGATTAGGAGTAATGAGGGAAATAAAAGTAAATCTGTAAGTGCGTTCCTTGCTCGGAACTTCGCAACTAGAAATTAAAAGTGTTAGTCCCTATAACACGATTCTCTGTAAGTGGATGCAGTTGGCTTGGAATGAGTTCATTGGCTTTGTCACAAAATTTGTAATTAGTGTGAACAAAATTACGTGATTTAGAGAAGGTTATGACGTCATCACGTTCCACCTACAAGATAATAACTTTCCAGTAGCCCTAGGGGTTTAGAAAATAGATAATAACTTTCCAGTAGCTCTAGGGGTTTAGAAAATACATTCTGCCACTGACTGGACGCGAGATTCTTACACGTGCAAATATTACGATTTTATGCTGGCCGAGATACAAGAACGAAGCTGAAGCGATACGTGTAAATTGCCCATACATTTACAGTCACGTCATTTTTAAACAAATTTTCCCATGCAGATGTCAGCACTTAACCGCTATTGCTGAACACGAATTCAGCTGAATTAGTTGGCGAAACTTGAAACGTCGGATGATTATGAATGAAATTAGTGATGGATCCCTACTGAAAATTTAGATGGTTAACGCTAATGGAAAGTAAGATACACTGAAAAACTATGAATTACTTCTTATTGTATTTCGTCAAATAACTGCATACTGAAGTATGTTTCGTACAAATGTTGCAGGTCCCATTATTTCCTGTGTTATGTGTACTTCACAAAATTTCTGTACGCACAGCCGTGTATGAAAAAATAATGGCTGTAACGTGCTTTGTGTACAGGAAACGGGGTTTACGGACAGGAATTTCAATAAAACTGTCTCGGGAAATCTTTTTGCAGAACAGCAATACAAAAAATATATCAAAATCTGATCGGCAGTTTCATTGATAAAGTATTTTGTTGGATAAATACGATATCGCCATCATTGTGTTCACGTTATGAATTTTGTGCCGTGGATAATATTTTTAACCCGATGAAGAATGAATTAAATCACTTTTAAACAAACGATTTCCTACCTCACTCAAGACAAATTTCTTCTTCATTGCAAAAGGCAATGTTAATTAGGAAAACATTTTGTGGTGACTGGTAGACTCATATTAAACATAGAAACACTGTGTGGTCAGCATGTAGATTCTTTAGATATTACTTATGGACTTCAAAGGGTTACATAAATAGTGATATGAAGACACAGTACAACACCAATGAGTACAAACAAATGACAGATCCAAACATACGAATTAAGAAGGAATATGAGGACAAACTTACCTATCTTTAAGGTCCGTCTGCCGTAACCAATTAAAAAACACAAAGTTGATTCAGAGTTTCGAAACGGTTTCCAGCATCTCCCCACAACACTGGGGTTTTCAGTACGTTCGTGTGTCAGTTTCGAACACGTTTCACATCGTGACACAAAACAAGTTACGAACTGTAAGCGTAAGGAATATATTGTCGTAACACGTACAATGTATTTCGTGTAATTAACTCAGATACCTTAGCTCTTGAGCAAAAAACGTGAATTGGTCATAAAACGCGTGTCTACTTAAAGTTATCCAGTAGGACAGGTCACAGTATATATTGCAAGCACGGCTCTGTAATTAGATACAACGATATGCAACATGAAAAACTCGTACATATTGGTATATTTTGCTTTTTATTTACCAACATATGCACAATTTTCTAAAAATACAATGTAAAACCTCAGTTGGTTAAAACATTAAAATTACATTAAGGGCTCCGACATGTTTCGGTTTTTTCTTTAAACCATCATCAGGGAGCTACTTTTCCCACTAAAGTTACTTATATGATGTACTGTTATGTTATATTGCGATCGCGTGAATAAAGAAAAAACCGAAAAAAAGAAAGAAAAGACCGAAACATGTCGGAGCCCTTAATGTAATTTTAATGTTTTAACCAATTGAGGTTTTACATTGTATTTTAGAAAATTGTGCATATGTTGGTAAATAAAAAGCAAAGTTTGAAACACTATGCACGGTGAAAAGTTAAAAATATATTTGTATAATATTGTGTCCAACTGTAGTACACTTGTAGGAATATATACTGTGACGTGTGTCTAATTTATCTTCACAACATCTGGTCGAAACCTTCATCATTCTGATCAATACACAAGGAGTGACGTGGAAGTCAAGATCGAAAAGAGAGCAGAAACACGTGTAAGAGTCCACGTGAAGTGTCTCGTTTTATTGTTTTTTTTTATCTTAACCAAAATTTTAAAGCAGCGACAAACCTACTAAAACCTTCCGTACTTCACAGGAGTCGTTTAGCGGCAGGCGGCCAGACAGAACGATACACGGGATAAACGGACAGACCGTAGATTGCGAAACCGATAGGTTCATTTTTTTGCAGCCTTTCTTTGTAAAGGTAAAAACAAAACACCAATGAGACAGTTAGTTCACCTGAAGTCCGACTGATGTCTCTGATTTTCCGACTCTCTGGCTGTTTCTATGGTTACATTGGTTGGAGGAGGGGCCGACGTGCCGGCGTTAGACACGGGGTGTGCCACGGCGCAGTAGTGCTGGTTGCATATGTACAAGCGAGAGCTCTAGTGAAGGGGATGACACTAACAAGGGCATATCCGGTACTTCCCCTCACCGCCCTGCGAGACAGAACAGCTGAAAGTTCGCCTACGACAGTAAGTCGAAAGAAGGTCGTGCTGTATCGTTCGCATCTTCGACACACTTTCAAACACGGGAAAAAATACTGTAGACTGCAAAGTGTCGTTTTACAAAATGTTTCTGTTACCGTTTTGAAGTGAGACATCAGCTTCAATATCAACTCACTATTGTGACGTAATGCAGAATCTATACCTTCAGTGCTCAAACAGTGTCTGCGTTCGCAAAACTAAGAAAACACTGTAACTGAGTATTGCATTGTTACGCGCATTGTAGCTACGTCACAACTACAAAAGAATTACTTTCAGCGAATAGAAGATGTGAAATGAAGACTGTTTTAAGAATTTTCGTCGCATAAAGACTCTGTGAAAATATCTCAGTGTGTTATTTAAATAGTAACTTTGTTTGTAAGACAAAATATCGATATTACGTTACAATGTAATTCCTCCAAGTGTGTGATGGGAAGAATCAGTGTGAAAGGAGTTGCCAACAGAGTAACTGCGAGTTAATACGCCCTCATGAACTGAGTTATGAAATAATAGAAGTATATGTTCAATATTTAAACAGTTCTTGTAAAATGTAAATGAGAAAATTTAAAATAGGACACGTAACAGCGCAGTGATTAAAAAAACCGGGACTATAATCTCCAGTTGCGGTGAGTGAAAGAACGAGTAAAAAGCTGTTTAAACACAAAAATATAATGACTTAACTTGAAACTCTTCCTCTGGCAACAAATGATACAACTCACCTAGCTGACCTGCTGCAGTATTTCCAGAAGGAGCATCACAACCATCCGTTAAGTATTCCGGTGACGCAATTCTAAGTTTACCCCACAGTTTACCACCACAATTGCAGATGGTCCGTGTTGCAAGACGTCACTAATCTTCCACTAAAATATCTTCATTGTGAAAAAAAACCTGACTTTCGTCTTCACCTGCGCTCTCATCAATCAGAGGATTCAACAGAACCGGTACGAACTTGAACTGACAGAACCTCGACAATATCCAAATAGGTAAGTGTTTTAGGATTTGTTTCTAAACAATCTCTAAGTGCTCTTACTCAATGTAGCAAATGTAACTAAGATACATTAGGATATTGGGTTATAATCTCGTTTACGAAGTCTTGCACTCGATCTGGTGCGAGATCTTATTACCATAATCGATACATGCGAGAAAGGCCTTGACCACAATGGTAGAGATAGGGAACAAATTTTATCTCCCGCTTCTGACATAAAATTAACACACACAGCCATTACAGAAATTGAATATGTTCCATCTGAATCACGTACAAAACTGTCGCCGTCTATTAAGGACCGTGCAAAGGGAGAAGTATGCGGGAGTTGAAGTAAAGCTCCACGTATTCTTAGCCTATGCAATTGTAAAATGGTGTGTGACTGCCGCAATTCAGAAGAGAGAGTGACCATTTACTACTGCATACGGAGGTCAATGCGTGCCAGAGCCATTCTGACGCAGAGATTAACTGACAAAACCTTGACCCCGCTGAGCATCAGACCCCGATCTTCCAGTCTGTAGCCAGACATTTCCCTGACTGAGCTACACCGGATCGCAGCGGCAGGCAGCATCTCTATGTCCATAAAGTGATGTTAAATTGAAGAATTTTCGCCCATTCCTGAAAATATTACTGTATTTACTGCGTGTTTGTGGTTTGTGCGATAGCGCAGTCGGTATAGCGACTCGCTACGGGCTCGACAGTCCGAGAATCAAATCCCGGTGGGCGGCGAGATTTTCCACATCCGTCCATACCGGCTCTGGGTCCCATCCAGCCCCCCGTAAAATGGGTACCGGGTCTCTTTTCCAGGGCTAAGACGGCGGTGACGTGGCGTTGACCAACCACCCTCATCTAGAACCGACGTAAAAGAAACAGTAGAGCTATACTTCTACTAAACTTCGGGATCTTCCTGGCTTGTTCTAGGGTAAACTTAACCTTTTCTGGTTTGTAGTCATAGTACAGGCTTTCTCTAAATTATGACATACAAATGTGAGGGCGCTGGCCACACTTCAACACCCGCAGAAGACAAGATGTCAAAGATACGACGGGACCGATTCTATTTTTTGGGTTGTTCAGGAAAGCTGATCCCCTGTAAATTTACATAGTGTGAAATAAAACGAAACATAATATGATGATGAATGCTAAGTACGTAGCGATTTTGGAATAAAGTGGGATTGTTGCACGAAGCCATCATCGCGGCAGTCTCCTCGCAAGACTCGAAGAATTCTGAGCACAAGCCAGTCTAGGTTCGAGTCAAAGACCTCTCTAGAGCTTTACTGGTAGTGACAGAAATTAGATCGATGTCTGTAAGGGATGAAGAGAACAGCCCTGATGTATTTTGGTCACTCAGGTTTGGTTGTTAATTGAAAGGAACGTTTTGTGGAAGGGTAAATAAACCATTTAAAATTTTCCTTTGAAAGTGATCTTCACTAACAACACACAAGCATAATCTCACCGATAAAAAGCTCCCCTTCACAAAAAAAATTGTAGGTGACCACACGGTGAAGAAATCCAACCTTCACGCGTCATAACGTACATATAGCCTATCTGAGAAAAACCGCGAAGTCAGAGGGAAGTACAATTCCTGGCGGAGAAGAAAGAGGTTAACTTCTGCATACTTCAGAATTATAGGTGCTAGTGACTGATGGAGCGATTATGAAATGTGATTAAATTCCCCGACAATATTCGAAATTCATCAGCAGCGACTGAGTAAAACACATAAACATCGGTTAGGACAGTCCACGCATCGCATAAAACAGTGAAAGGCTGCAGCACTGACGCACCTGGTCAAGCAGTCCTTTCGAAATTGCATAAAGCGTGACCTAATCCTAATAATTGACCAACTTAATGCACAAATTCTTGTTTTATAATAAGTTTATTATATTCCTCTACATGTTTCCAGCACTGTTGTGCTCATCATCAGGAGGTCAAGATTGTATTATACAGCATCTGTTATCGTCACACTCTGTAGTTGGCCGTCCGGTGCGCACCGGACGGCCAACTACAGAGTGTGACAATACCGGGTGCCGTATAATAAAATTTGACCTCCTGATGATGAGCACAACAGTGCTCGAAACATGTAGAGGAATATAATAAACTTATTATAAAACAAGAATTTGTGCATTAAGTTGGTCAATTATTAGGATTATACTGAGATGCACGGTCAGCAAAACATAAAAAAATAAAACAAAATAAAGCGCGACGTTCCATTAATTGAAACAGAATCGACTTTGTTGATACAGTTACCTTTTTACAACATTGAAATTGATAGACAGGCTGTGTCATGCGATGAGCAGGTAGCCGTACGGAACCCCCCACCCTTCCAACAGGTATTTACTCAGCATGGAAAATTTAGTTATTTTCGTTCATGTGTTAAATCTTCTGAATAAAAATCCAAGTGTTCAGAAAATCTGGAATTTTTTTTTCCAATAAATTGTTGTCGTATTATGACAAATGAGGGGTATTTCTTTAATGCATAATAAAATAAAATATAACCCGTCAATGTACCACTTTACTGTAGCATTTCAAAATGGCAGCAACACGTTTCGGCTACATAAAGTAGCCATATTAAGCTGTATATATCAGAAATACAAAAAGGAAATTACATTCCGGCAGTGTATATATATATATATAGTTACAAATGGTTACTGGACGAGATCTCGGCCTAACATATAAAGGTACATGTAACTGTTACACATTTACAATACACAAAGTAAAAAGGGTAAAGTGATCTTGTTACAGGCCCGGTGTGGCCCAGAGGGTGGTTAGAGGTATAACTCTACTCTTCCATGACCGCGGCACTAGAAGGGGGTGAGTGGTCAGCAGCAGGCCCCGGCCGCACTTTACACCCGGGAAAGACCCGGTACCCATTTTACAGGAGGCTGGGTGGCCCCAGGACCGGTCTGGGCGGTCGGAAAATCTCGTCCCCACCGGGATTCGATCCCGGACCGTCCAGCCCGTAGCTCAGTCGCTATACCGACTGAGCTATCCGGCCCACACAATATACAAAGTATTGCACAAAATTAATAATTAGTTTACACGTAATTTTAAAATGAAAAATTAAAAAAAAAATTGTTAAAATCAGTGTTCAGGGCTGCTGATAGCAGGCAACGTGTGCAGCAGATCTTAAAATATTAGAGGTGGTGAGCCGATATGGTGTGTCTTTTTGCATAAGGGATATATTGTGCACTCCATGTATGGTACCAGATATTCGACGGTGTTAGTATATGCAATGTCTGTAATAAAGATGGTGCTCAGTGACGGGTTATGTCATCTTTTGTTATGTATTTTAGAGGTAGAATGGGGATACATCTTAAAATTTCTTTAAAGACTAATCCGAGGGCAAAATTATATAACGTGCCTTATATAAGTGCAGTATACATTAATATTGTACAGCTTGTTGATTAATTACATCTTTTGAGTGAAGTACAGAACGAAGTCTGTGTGATGTGTTGCTACAACACAGTACGGAGTGCAGACACGTGAGAACCAGCGGAATTAACTCCTCCAGGTTCCGTATCTTGGGCAAGCAGGGCAAAACGCGAGGCTTAATGTTGAAACCGCGTGCAGTTGCGAGGAAGTAGGCAGCTTAGAAGTAATTTCCTTACTCACGCTGCAACACGCTACCATTAAGATTTATCATGCCACGATCTTTATTAAGATGCTGTAACGTAGCCACCATCCCCCGTGATAATGCTCGTAAACAGACATAATTCATTTTGAGCCTACACATTTTAACTATTTAGGACTGTTATATGACATTGAGACAACAAATGTATTCAAAGCACAACAAATCAAAGGGGGTTCGTTCGCTTACTTTTCTTTTGTTTAATAATCATGAAAACTGTGAGACAATCGACAAAAATGTACTGACCCTGAAATGCGTATTTCGCTTTTCTTAACAGTTTTGATTCAGAATTTTTTGTACTAAAGATGCGTGTTAGATTGCAGGTAGGCCTTTGGTGTAAAGGACACTTTTTTTTTGTCTGACTTTAAACAAACTTACGCCATTTTTACCAATTTCAAGTGAAATTATCCATTGCCAAAATTTCATGAAAAGTGGTTTCTTCAGCTGTTCCAAGCGGGCAGACAAACCTGCAAACGTCAATGGTAAGATACTGAAGACGTTCTTTTCAAACGCACAAAATACGTCTGCAAGTTCGGGGCACGATAAGGGAGCCCGAAACTTAAAACAAAACCAAAAATTTTTTCAGATCCGCAGAACATATTGAAATCACATTGCGTGGGCCCCGAGTGCTACTTCTCTAAATCAGTTTCATTCCTTATGAAGAATATTTAGAAAATTTTATAAGTTCCTCTAAACGTCGGGACCTTAATCCCCACGACCGTTCGTTAATTAATACACATTGCATGTATCAGACTTCACTTCCATCAGTTGATAACCAGGCAGACATAGGCCTGCTAGACAATACGTCCCAGTGGGGAGAAGTTTGTTAGCGTCAACAGTATCCCTAACCGTGCGCTAATGAAGAATTTAACAGTTAACGCCACCGAATGCACAGGTATTAAAAATACACTTTCACATAAAGCTAACCAAGACTCCGACATGTTTCGAACCCATTCAGTTCATCCTAAGGAAGTTTTACATCAAACAAACACAAATAAAACACAGACGAATAATCAAACAGACTAAAATTCTGCACATACATCTGCTAGGGTCTTTATTATATCTACAATTTCTGAACACAAAATCTTTTAATCTAATTAGATAATTCAGTGTTTCATAAACGCTTGTTAGATGTACACTCCCTGAAGATTATCTGAAGAAGATGGAAACATGTCCGAGTCTTGCTGAGTTGCACGTGAAAATGTATCTTTAATACCTGTGTATTTGATGGGGTTAACTGTTAAACTGTTTGTTAGCGTGAATCTTATGCGTATTGGACCGTGCATCATCTTGATATTTGAATAAAGGTTGACCAACTAGATGACACTTGCTTTATTATCTACTGCTCAACATGTTTCAGACGTTAATACGTCCATCTT
>Ga0123352_10005408_pt1 | contig 19214 bp, 13 predicted proteins | sample TergutLab28metaG_FD_89700 | JGI IMG/M metagenome (GOLD analysis project Ga0123352, IMG submission 89700) | Labiotermes labralis P1 segment gut microbial communities from Petit-Saut dam, French Guiana - Lab288 P1 | ecosystem: Host-associated > Arthropoda: Insects > Digestive system > Gut ... | reverse complement strand
GTGGATTGGTCAACATTTAAAGTGGTGAGCCTTATAAAGCAAGCCATTTCTGCCCGTTCTATAATGAACACCAAGGGCATAGTTTCTTTTACAAGAGATGACTATTTAGACAAAGTGCAGGAAGTTATGCGTAGCAACCGTTTTCGCAATTTTCCTATTGTCAGTGATGACGGCACGCTTTGCGGAGTATTGTCAAGACGGCATGTTATGGGGGTTGCGGGCAAAAAGGTGATAATGGTTGACCATAACGAGCGAAGCCAAAGTGTGGATGGGCTGGAGCAGGCAGATATTATTGAAATTATTGACCACCACCGCATAGCAGACATACAAACCGAAGCCCCGCTATACAGCCACATGGAGCCCCTTGGCTGCACCTGCACCATTATCTATAAAATGTACAAAGAAAATGAAATAGACATCCCCAAAAACATGGCAGGAATAATGCTTGGGGCAATTTTGTCCGACACGCTTAATTTTACTTCGCCCACATGCACTAACACGGATATTTTAGCAGGACAAAGGCTTGCAAAAATTGCAGAAGTGGACATTGACGACTTTGCAATTAAAATGTTTAAAGCGGGAACAGACCTGAGCAAAATGACCATTGCCGATATGCTTTCTATGGATAGGAAACGCTTTAATATAGGTGACCGCTCGGTTTACATTTCTCAATTTACTACTTATGATTTTGAAAGCATTATGGAACGAAAGCACGAAATTTTAAATGAAATTAACATTTTTTACGATAACAATGAATGCAGCCTAGTAATGCTTATGCTCACAGACCTTTCTCAAAACGGCAGTGAAATTTTTGCTGTGGGGCGTGCAAAGGATTTGGCGGATACTGCCTTTGGCATCAAACATGACCAAAACCATGCTTTTGTAGTTGGTGCGGTATCCCGCAAAAAGCAAATTTTGCCGAATTTATCGCAAGCCGCAAGTGGCGGCGGAGCTTAATAAATCCTGTCCAGTAAGTTGTCTATCACAACGAGTATAGTGTGTGCGCAAGATTATATAAAGTACGAAACGGGGGGATAAATATTCAATCACATACAATTTGGAGCAACGTTTTGCTTACAGACTCGGGATTTTATTATGATAATGAACTAGATAAACCCCTAGATTTATTGATAAATCATCTCAAGGTCATGCTTCAAAAAACGTTTGCAGAAGCAACTGTGCTGTTTGTTCCAACGGCATCAATGCAAAATGAGCTAAAAGCAAAAGAAATAATCAAACGACTAAAAAACGAATTGTTATCTATGGGATTTCTATCGGACAATATTACCATATACGACATTGACGACTCGTTGACGATAAGCGACGCTATGAAATTCGATGTCATTTATTTGACAGGCGGAAATACGCCATACCTTGCAAAACGTGTAAAAGAAGCCGGTTTTGACAAGATAATTGAAGAGATGATTTATGCAAACAAAGTGTATATAGGCATGAGTGCTGGTAGTGCGTTACTTGCAAATCATTTTAATGTTGACGAATTCAATGACCCGCAATTTTGTGGACTTGGCATATTAAAGGCTTATTTTTCTGCTCATTGCGATGATAATACGCCAATTCGCACTGATTTGCCGTTGTCTCACATTGCACTTCGAGAAAATCAAGCCATAAAATTATCGTGGAATGAGTACGAACTAATTGATGGCAATTTGCAATACCAATAAACAAGAAACGTGCATGTAATATAAGTGTTAATAGCGTTATTTACGCTTTTAATCAAATAAAATATTGTGAATCTTATGAATTCGTATGGAGGCCGTTTCCTAGAGTTGACGTAAAATCCGCACAACTCATTACTGAACACAGGCTCTAAAAATTCCTATTGCAATTTAAAACAATTAGTGATATAATTGTCGAATAAAAAAATATCAAAAAATTGAAGGGATGTTATGTTATGAATTTCGAGTGGGCTTTTGCAATTGGCGGGGCAGGTGCGTTAATAGCTCTTGTTTTTGCCTTTGTTCAAAGCAGGCGGGTAATGGCCTTTGATGAAGGTACAGACAGAATGAAAAAAATTGCAGGTGCTATTAGAAAAGGTGCAGCTGCATACCTTAAGCGTCAGTTTAAAGTTGTAGCAATTTTCTATGTAGTTGTTGTGGTTGTTTTGGCAGTAATGGCTATACTTGGCTATTTATCGCCGTTTATGCCTGTTGCATTCATTCTTGGCGGGGCATTGACTCAGCTTTCAGCGTTTATAGGCATGAAAATTGCCACATACGCTAATGTTCGCACTGCTAATGCGGCACAAACAAGTCTAAATAAAGGCTTGCGTGTTGCTTTTTCATCTGGTTCTGTTTTGTCTTTTACAGTAGTAGGTCTATCCTTGTTGGATGTTTCCGCATGGTTTTTAGTCTTGCGCTTTGTATTTGACCTATCCCCAACAGAAATTGCGGACAATATGGTTATGTTTGGTGTTGGTGTTGCGGTATTTGCACTTTTTGCACGTGTTGGCGGCGGTATTTTTACCAAAGCTGCAGACGTTGGCGCAGACCTTGTTGGTAAGGTTGAGGCAGGAATTCCCGAAGATGACCCGAGAAACCCAGCGGTTATCGCTGACAACGTGGGCGATAACGTGGGTGACGTAGCAGGTATGGGTGCTGACCTTTATGAAAGCTATATAAAGTCCATGCACGCCGCTATTGCTCTTGGCTATGCCGCATTTATGAATGCTGGTGAAGGTATGATTTTTGCATCAATGTTCTTGCCTGTTGGCTTGGCTGTTGTGGGTGTTATCGCATCCCTTATAGGGACTTTCTTCATCCGCACAAAAGAAAAAGCTACTCAAAAACAGCTTCTTGGCACGCTTCGTCTTGGTACATATGGTGCTGCAATTATAGCCGCCATTGGTTTTGCTCCTGTAACATACTTTGTAATGGGTGCCGAGCATTGGTTTGGGCTTTATATAGCCATTTTGGCTGGTCTTGTAGCAGGTTGCTTTATCGCATATTTTACAGAGTATTACACGTCGGCGCACTATAAGCCAACGAAGAAATTGGCAGAAAGCTCCGAAACAGGCTCTGCTACATTCATAATCGGCGGTATCTCGCTTGGCATGAAATCAACGCTTGCCCCGATTTTGATAGTAATTGCGGCTGTTGTAGTGGCGTTTATTGCGGCTGGCGGTGTGTTTGGCGGTCAAGGATTTTTCAGCGGTGAAGCGACGGAGTTCACTTTCTCTCACGGACTTTACGGCATCGGTCTTGCGGCTGTTGGTATGCTTTCCACACTTGGTTTGACCCTTGCATGTGATGCTTACGGTCCTGTTGCGGACAATGCTGGCGGTATTGCAGAAATGGCTGGTCTTGACCCAGTTGTGCGTGAGCGTACAGACGCTCTTGACTCTATTGGTAACACGACAGCGGCTACGGGCAAAGGATTTGCTATTGGCTCTGCTGCTTTGACATCCCTTGCACTTTTAATTTCTTTCATAAAATTGGCTGTAAGAGCCATTGATAATTTGCGTGTAGAAACCTATGGATACGAAGCGGGCAGTTTTACTATGGCTGACCTTGACCTTTCCATAGCTAACCCAAGCCTTTTGATGGGTGTTTTCATTGGTGCCGGACTTGTTTTCGTATTCTCTGCCATGACTATGTCTGCTGTTAAAAAAGCGGCACAAAGCATTGTTATTGAGGTTCGTAGGCAATTTAAAGAAATCCCTGGGCTAATGGAGGGCAAAGCTGAGCCAGAGTACGAAAAGTGTGTTGACCTTTGCGCAAAATCTGCTTTACAACAGATGGTAGCTCCAACCGCTTTGGGTGTTGTAACGCCGATACTCACAGGGCTTGTCTTTGGTGTAGAAGGCATCATTGGTCTTATCGCTGGTTCTACTGTTATTGGTTTTGTTGTGGCAATTTTCATGGCAAATGCTGGTGGTGCGTGGGACAATGCGAAAAAATACATTGAAGCAGGAAATCACGGCGGCAAAAACAGCGAAAGCCACAAGGCGGCTGTTATAGGCGACACCGTAGGCGACCCGTTTAAAGACACAACAGGCCCTTCTATCAACACTTTGTTTAAAATGGTAACAACCGTAGCGATGGTATTTGTTAGCGTAATCGTTGCTTACTCAATTTTCTAAATCAGTACACGAAAAAACGCAAAAGGCGAGCAGAAATTTCTCTGCTCGCCTTTTTTGATTTTTAAGATTAATAGTTGCACTACATTTGACCTAATTTGTGAGTTGAAATTATGTATAAAATCGGTGCAGGGAGATAAATGAGTATATTTAATGCTTCGTTGCCGCCAAACAATAAATACAAAACCCAAGTCCAACATCGAAAGTCGCTTTAACAATGGTTTTTTATAATAACGATGTTGCATTAAAATACCTAGAACACCAAGAGCAATCATGTAAAGACCGTGTGCTTGCTGCAACATATGCCGCCAATACCATGGCTGCGACGCTCTTAATATAGCCCAGCGAAAGGCTATATGGTAAGTAATTATTATGCCGAGCATGATGTAAAGTAAACTAGCTAATTTTAGCATAGTTTTGGAAACATTACTCAACGGCATCTTCCTCCCCACTAAACGGTCTAATTTTTACTATTAGACTGCCAATGCGGTTACGCTCCATTTCTTCAACAATAAATGTGATAAAATTGTGAGCAATTTCCTCTTTGCCTTCGGGAATTATTCCCAAAAGCCCCATTACAAAACCGCCAATGGTGTCGTAATCTTCGGTATCAAGGGGGTCATGCTCTAATTGCTCTAAAAGCTCGTTAAAATCTTCGATACGAACACTGCCTAAAATGCGGTATTCTTCACCCTCTGTAATGCAGGTTATTTCTGTATCTTTAATTTCCTTATCCTCTAAATCATATTCATCAAAAATATCGCCCACAATCGTTTCTACAAGGTCTTCCATGGTAACAAGACCCGCTGTACCCCCGTATTCATCTGCTATGATGGCAAGCGAAACTCCTTTTTGGCGCATTTGACCCAAAAGCTCTTGAGTTGGCAAATTTTCAAGCGAAATAAAAGGCTTTCGCATAATTTTTGTAGTGTCAAAATCCTTTTTTGGTACATCAGAAAGTATAAAATCACGAAAAATAAGTATACCGACAATATTGTCAATATTTTCCTCGTATACGGGCAGGCGGGTAAATTGTTCTTTTTTAAAAATCTCTAAAACTGTGTCATAGTTAGCGTCTTGGTCAATAGCAATTATTTCCACACGCGGCACCATTATATCCCTTGCCACATTGTCCCTAAATTCAAAAAGACCATCCATCATTTTTTTCTCGTCTTCGTGAAGCACGCCTTCCTCGTAAGACATTTCGATATATGTTTCGAGCTCCTGCTCTTTTTCTGCCTGCATTTCAGCATCATCTTTGTTGCCAAACCAAGAAAACATCCAGCCAATTACCTTGTTTAAAACGCCCGAAATTGGCGACAAAATAAACATAAGCCAAGAAGTTGGTCGTGCCACAAAAAGGCTTATACGGGTTGGGTCTTTGGTTGCAAGCACCTTTGGCATTATGTCTCCAAAAATTATAATTACAAAGGAGGTTATTGCGGTGGCGATGGCAACAACCCTTGTTTCGTTTTCATAATTTGAAATATTGATAGCAAAAGTAGTTACGATGGCAGAAATTAAAATTGTAACCAAATTATTGCCTATCAATATAGATGATAATAGACGGTCTTTTTGGCTTGTTAGCTTATCGACAAGCTCAGCACGCTTTTTACCATCCTCTTTCATCGTGCGGATAGATAATTTAGATATTGACGTTAAAGATGTTTCGGACATAGAAAATAAAAAGCCGAATAATAAAAGTACAGCGGCGACTATAAGCCCCGTACTGCCAGCTTCCCCCAAGAAAAATCAACTCCTCAAAAAATGTTTGCAAAAATGCGTGTGGAGTATTATACCATACAATATACAAAAAGTAAAGGCTTATTTTACATACAACTTGCCTTTACAAATTAAGCACCAGCGGAAATAGAATGATTGCAAGTAAATACGCCAAAATATTAAATAGCCCGCCGAATTTTATATAGTCTATAAAACGATAGCCCGCCGACAGTGTCATTGTCATTGGAGGGGTTGAAACGGGCGTGGCGTAAGAAATGTTGCTTGCAATTACAACAGCAATAACCACCGAGCGTACATCAAAGCCCATTTGCACGGCAATGGATATAGTGATGGGGATGAGCAATGCCGCAGTTGCAGTCGCAGACATAAAATTGCCCAAAACAACAGCGATAAGCGAAAGCCCAGCCGTAACAAGCCATGGTGAAACATTTTCGCCCAGCAAGCTAACCATGCCTTCGGCTATCATTGTGCCGGCACCGCTTTGAGCAAGCCCAGCAGAAATACCCAAAGAACCGCCAATAACAACTACTGTATTCCAGCTCATTGTGGAATACACACGCTTGATGGATATACAGCTGGTTGCCACGCAAATACTTGCGCCAAGCATCGCAACAACACCAAGCGACCAAAAGTCAAGTACGAAGCCGATAATGCAAAAAACCAAAACTCCAAGGGTTATTGCTATTTTTATTGGGCTGCGCTCAACTTCTTGAACTTTTAATGCTTCATCTTCATCCGCACTCTCGCCTTCTTCGGCAGTTTTAGCAAGTATTTTACGCCCTATGGTGAGGTAATATAGAAGCAAAAGCCCAATAATTGGCGCACCTATGATGGCTAGGTCGAAAAAACCCATGAGCTCGTGTCCGCCATCCTCTAAAAGACCTTGAGCAATAAGTTGCGGAGTAGAGCCAACCAGCGTAAGTCCGCCAGAGGTAACGGCAGCAATACCAACCACCATAAATGTACGTTTTTTAGAAAATTTTCCATTTGAAGCCGCAACAGCCGCCGCCGCAACAGGAAGCATCATTGCCGCCGCCGCCGTGTTGCTTAAAAATGCCGCAGGGATTGTGGCAATCAAAATCAGTACCACAACAAAAAGTTTCTCATTGCCGCCCACAATGCGAATAATGCCTTTGCCCATCATTTGTGCAATGCCCGTTTCAAACAAAGCATTGCCCACTATAACCATGCCTACGATAAGAAAAACCATATCATTAGCAAATCCGCTAAAAGCCGTAGCGGGTGTAATTACCCCAAAAATGGCAAGGGCAAGACAAGCCAAAACCGAAGTTACAGCTATTGGTATTAATTCTGTGATATAAAGCACCAGAGCACATGCGATAATTATCAAAGCGACAACAGCGGGGTCTTGCAACCACGATGCCATCTGGTCAAATATTTGTGTCATATTCTCTCCTACAATTTTTGATGACCAACAGCATCGTTCGATGCATCAAAGCTGGTTAGGGGTTCTGGAGCATCAATATCAAGCCCTGCTTGAAATTCCCCGTAAAACTCATTTATATCTTTAATAAATTTGCGGTTTAAAAGATGCAGCGGTATGCCTTGAGGGCAAACACGGCTACATTCGCCGCAATCACTGCAACGCCCTGCAACATGGAAAGCACGAACAATGTGGAACATTTGCCCTTCAAAATCGGTTACATTTACTTTTGATGCAATGTCGTATTTGTCGCTTGAAAACACACATTTTTTACAGTTGCAAACAGGGCAAGTGTTGCGGCAGGCATTGCAACGAATGCATTTGTAAAGCTGTCCCTGCCAGTATTTAAAACGTTCTTCGCAGGTCAATTTCTCTAATTGCTCAACAACATCAAAACGACCCTCCATAGGTTTTTTCTCGATTTGCTCGCCAATAAGCTCGTCATATACGGGATGGTCAACTTTTGTACAAACCGTGCATTTTTCATATAAGCCAACTTCTTCCATTTCTTCCACGGCTACAACACCGCCGCAACCAATACCGATAATGTGCACCGCTTCACGCTTTGTTCGATGTTCTTTTAGCAGTTGGTTAAAAGAAAAACTGTCGCAAGGCTTTAAAAAAATAGCGGTTTTTGCAAAGGTTTCTTGCTTGCCGCCAAGCCACGGGGCAACCATCAAATATTTGCTCAAATTTGACGAGCAAAAGCGACTGTAGACAAGCTCATCCAACTGGGATACGGTCGTGAAAAAAGCGGGCTCTGGCATGGTTTCAAAATCGCCTTTTTTCCATGCTAAAACACGGTCAACCTCGCCGCTTTCAAGCAGCTCTTTCGCCCTTGCACGCATTTTTTCTTGTGTGTCTTTGATTTTTGGTTCATGCGCAGTATCAATGGGCGGAAATTGGTATGGAGTGGGGTAGGTGTGGGTAACAGCCCAGTTGTCCGCTTGCCCATCTGGAACATTGCGCAAATCTACCAAACGGCTGTTTGGTCCAAGCTCATATATTTTTTGTGTAAATTCGTTCATAACAGCCGCAAATTTTGTGGCTTCTGCGGCAGAAATCCATTCAAGGCGCATACGGTCTTTTTCTATGCCCATAAACTCCAGCAAAGAAAAAAGCAGCGTAAAACGGCGGCGGGCGTAATAATTCCCCGTGCTGTAATGACAGTCGCCGGGATGACATCCGCAAACAATAACGCCATCCGCACCCCTGCCAAAAGCCCGCATCACAAAAATAGGGTCAACACGGCAACTACACGGAACTTTTATGATTTTAACCTCTGGCGGATAACTCAATCTGCTAGTTCCTGCTAGGTCTGCCCCAGCATAACTGCACCAATTACAAGCAAAAGCAACAATATTTGGTTTCCAATTCTCTAACATATCGCATCCACCTCCGCGGCTATCTGCATATTTGTAAAACCTAATAAATCCATAGCACCAGACGGACAAGCAACAACACATGCGCCGCAACCTTTGCACAAGGCTTGGTTCACGTGGGCAATGCGCTCTAATTGCTTTAACCCAAATTCTCTTACCGTTGTTGGTCCATAGCTAATTGCGCCATACGGGCAAACAGGCCCGCATAGAGAGCATCCCGTGCAATGGCTCATGTCTACATTAGAGGTACAAGGGTTGCTTAACAGCATTTGCTTTGATAAAAGACCAAGAACCTTTGCGGCGGCAGCTCCTGCCTGCGAAACGGTTTCTGGAATGTCTTTTGGGCCTTGCGCCGCTCCTGCTAGAAAAACACCAGCCGTTGGACTTTCTACTGGACGTAGCTTCGGGTGGGCTTCTGTCATCCAGTTGTTGGTGTCAGTTGATGCAGACAGCATGGAAGCAAGCGGCTTCACACCTTTTGCAGGCTCAATAGCCGTGGCAAGGATTACCATATCGGTTTTGATATCCAGTTTAACATCATCCAGCATATCCACGCCGCTAACAAGCAAATGGTCACCCATGTCTACAATTTTGCCAACTTGCCCTTTGATGTAATTTGCTCCGTATTCTTCACCACTGCGGCGGAAAAATTCATCATAAGCCTTGCCGGGTGTACGCATATCTATATAAAAGATGTTGACTTCAATATCGGGATATTTGTCTTTTATTAGCATGGCGTGTTTTGCAGTATACATACAGCATATTTTTGAGCAATAAGTCTTGCCCCGCTCCGTAACATCACGGCTGCCAACACATTGGATAAAAGTAATGCTTTTTGGCTTGCGTCCGTCAGAAAGCCGCACAAGCTCGCCCCCTGTCGGCCCTGCACCATGGGTAATGCGCTCAAATTCAAAGGATGTTATCACGTCTTTGCTGTCGTTATAAGCATATTCTCCAAATTTATCAAGATTAATGGTTTCAAAGCCCGTGGCAATGACAATAGCTCCGTATTCTTTTTCGAGCAACTCATCTTTTTGTGCAAAGTCAACAGCAGCGGGATTGCATATTTTTTCACAAAGACCGCATTTGTCTTCAGTAAACTTGCGGCAATGGTTTTTATCAATAACAGGAACAAGGGGCAGGGCTTGTGCAAAAGGTACGTAAATTGCGGTGCGGTTTGCCAGCCCGCAGTCAAATTCGCTAGGAATGTTTTTAACAGGGCATTTGCTCCAACAATCCCCGCATCCAGTGCATTTTTCCATATCAACACTGCGTGCCTTTTGGCGTATTGTGGCAGTGAAATTACCTACAAAACCATCTACTTTTTCTACCTCGGCATAGGTCATTATATTTATTTTTTCGTGGCTTGCGGCATCCACCATTTTTGGGGTTAAAATGCAAGCAGAGCAGTCCAAAGTAGGGAAAGTCTTGTCTAATTGCGCCATTTTTCCGCCGATAGACGGCGAAGTTTCGACCAAATCCACTTCAAAGCCAGCGTCGGCAATATCAAGTGCCGCCTGCACGCCGCCAATGCCCCCTCCAATAACCAAAGCCCGCTTTGTAACGGGATTTTGCTCAGGAAAAAGCGGAGCATTAAGCCGCACCTTTGCGACAGCTGTCCTCGCAAGCACGATAGCTTTTTGGGTGGCATCGTCCATGTCCTTATGTATCCAAGAGCAATGCTCACGAATATTCGCAATTTCTACCATATAAGGGTTTAGCCCCGCTTGTTCGGCGGCTTTTCTAAAAGTGCTTTCGTGCATACGTGGCGAACAAGCCGCAACAACAATACCAGTCAAATTATGCTTTGCAACGGCTTCCAAAATTGAGTTTTGACCAGTTTTTGCACACATGTATGGATAATGGGCGGCATAAGCAATGCCTGTTTGACCGTCAAAAGCCCGTACAACCGCCTCTACATCCACAGTTGCTTTTATATTACTGCCGCAATGGCAAACAAATAATCCAATTCTTTCCAAAATATATCACCCCAGCATGTATTCAATACCGTAATATTTTAACGTAAAATATTATAACATATTTCAGAAATGGACGCAAGACAAAATATTAACAAAAACCTTCCAAGGGTATGGATGGGTTTTGTTTAAGTTATACTACTTTAACTTTGGTTAAATAATTGCAAACCGAAAGTGAAAATGTTTAAAAATTAAAAACAGCAACTCTTTTGTAAAATGGTCTGTTGACATACGGACTTAATTAGGGTATAATGTTAAGTAAAAACGTATATATACGCCAAGGAGGACAAATATGCCGCAAAAGAAGAAGCAAGAAATACTTTTAGAATCAGGTACAAATGAGCTTGAAATTTTAGAATTTACTATTGATGGGCGACATTATGGCATAAACGTGGCTAAAATTGTAGAGCTTATGAAATACCATGAAGTCACGCCAATGCCAAACTCCAACCATTTTGTGGAGGGTGTGTTTAATCCTCGCGGGCATCTTATGACCCTCATAAATCTGCCCGCATATCTTGGGCACACTGATGGGGATAGCCGTGCTTTGGACATTTTCATCATTACTAATTTCAACAAAGTTTTTTCTGCCTTTCGTGTTCACGCGGTTGAAGAAATTCATCGCTTGTCATGGACGCAAATAGAAAAGCCAGATGCAGCCATTTATGGCGGTCAAGATGGTTTGGCAACGGGGATAGCCCGTGTGGGGAATCGTCTTGTCACTATTTTAGATTTTGAAAAAATTCTGCAAGACATCTCGCCAGAATCTGGTATGAACCTTGCTGATATTGAGAAATTGGGCGAGCGAGCAAGAAACGAAATGCCTATATTGATGGCGGATGATAGCCCTGCCATTAATAAAATTCTAATAGACGTCTTGACTGCTGCTGGATACACCAATCTTACCATGTGTCAAAATGGTCAAGAAGCGTGGGATTTGCTAAAAGAATACAAAGCCAGCGGTCAACCTATAGAGAACTTTGTTAAGCTAATAATTTCTGATATAGAAATGCCGCAGATGGATGGGCATAAATTGCTTAAAAACATCCGCGAAGACAACGAAATGAGAGACTTGCCAGTAATACTATTTAGCTCAATTATGAGCGAACAAGTTAGAATGAAAGGTGAGGGTCTTGGAGCAACGGCACAACTAACAAAGCCAGAAATTTATGAGCTAGTCAAGCTAGTTGATGCATATATATTATAAAAGACAATAGGGCGGCCAGTCCTCGGTCGCCCTATTCATAATTATGGTTATTTAATACAATATACGAGAGCTGTTCTCAAATTAAATAACTGTAAATAACAAAATATAGGGGGAAACATGGAAAAAATCACAATGATTGGTTTTGGCAGCTGGGGCATTGCTATGGCGTGTGTTTTAGCAAAAAATGGGCATGATGTAACCATGTATGAACCCAATAAAGAATTGGCTGATATGCTAAACAAAGAACGAACAAATGAACGCTCGCTACCTGGCATTGTGATACCGCCCTCTGTTTGCATTACAGCGGACGCTGACGTATCAATGCAAAGCGATGTGGTAATTGTAGCGGTAAGCTCGAAACAAATTCCCGACGTTATGAGTGTTGTTGCTCCAAAATTACGCAAAGGACAAATTTTAGCTTCAGCATCAAAGGGGCTTATCGAAGCCCGTCAAATGCGGATAACAGAATATTTACAAGAGCTTGCTCCGCAGTGCCGCATAGCTTGTTTTTCTGGTCCTTCTCATGCTGAGGAGGTTTCCAGAGAAATGCCAACCGCAGTTGTTGCTGCATCAAAATGCGAACAAGCTGCCCAAAAGTTGCAGGATGTGTTTAGCAACGAGAACTTCAGGGTTTATACATCAAATGATGTTATTGGCGTGGAGCTTGGCGGTGTACTTAAAAATGTGATTGCTCTTGCGGCAGGAATAAGCGATGGCCTTGGTTATGGCGACAACACAAAAGCGGCTATGATGACAAGGGGCATGGCAGAAATAGCTCGGCTTGGCGTTGCTATGGGTGCAAACATCTACACCTTTGCAGGCTTGAGCGGGATAGGTGATTTAATAGTAACTTGCACAAGCAAACATAGCAGAAATTGGCGGGGCGGAAATTTGCTTGCTGCAGGCAAAGATGTTCAAACGGTGCTTGCGGAAGTAAATATGGCAGTAGAAGGCATAAATACAGCCAAAACCGTGCTCGCCTTGGCTCATAGACACAATGTGAAAATGCCCATTGTTGAAGAAATTAATAAAGTGCTTTATGAAGGCAAAGACCCAAAAACCGTTGTAAAAGACCTAATGAGCAGGGATTTGATTGCGGAGTAATAAGCAGAAATTTTAGGAGATACGCAGGATGAAAATTTTAAATGTAGAGTTGGCGGCGGTTGCGGCTGTGCCAAAACAATATCCTGAGATAACACTGCCCGAAATGGCCTTTGTGGGGCGTTCAAATGTCGGCAAGTCATCTTTGATAAATGCATTGATAAACCGTCGTGCTTTGGCACGTGTAAGTCAAAATCCGGGCAAAACCCGCACAATAAACTTTTATAGCATAGATGCCAAAATGTATTTTGTGGATTTGCCTGGATACGGATACGCAAAGGCTCCAAAAACCGAAAGGGAGAAATGGGGCGAAATGATTGATAAATATCTTTACGACCGCCCGAATCTTCGGGCTATAGTGCATCTCATTGATATTCGCCACGAGCCTAGCAAACAAGACATACAGATGCATGAATGGATGAAGCATTACGGCTACAACACAATTTTTGTTCTTACAAAAATGGACAAGTTAAACCGCTCGCAAATTCCAAAGCACGTAAAAATGATACGTACGGCACTTGGAGTTGGGACGGATGCTACTTTAATACCATTTTCATCAGAAACAAAGCAAGGCAAAGATGAATTGCTTGCTGTTATAGAAAAAATCACTTTTGGCGGGGCGGAGGATAACGCAAATGATTAAGAGCTTTGAGCAACTTTTAGGCACTATGAAGCAAATTCAAGCACCACCAACTATTGTATTGGCTGGTGTTGACGAGTCATCCATCAATGCCTTGGAAGAGGCAAAGAGCCTTTGGGGCATAAAATACATAACAACTAATGACGCAAAAGAGGCGGTTGGGTTTATAAAAGATAATAAAGGTAATGTGTTAATGAAAGGCTCTATGCCTACCGGTGAATTGCTAAAAGCTGTGGTGGATAAGCAAAACGGCATTGGTGTTGGCGGGTTAATGACACACATTGCGGCTTTTGAATGTCCCGCATATCACAAATTGCTATTTGTTACAGATGGCGGGATGGTGACTGCCCCTGACCTTGAGCAAAAAACAAAAATTTTGAAAAACGCAGTGGATTTTTTGCTAAAAATCGGATATAAACAACCAAAAGTGGCGGCAATTTGTGCCGCAGAAGCTCTTAACCCAAAAATTGAGGAAACCGTCCATGCGTCAGAGCTTGCGAAGTCTGCTTCAAATGGAGATTTTGGCGACATTATTTTGGAAGGCCCTATATCTTTTGACCTCGCAATTAGCCAAAAATCTGCCGAAAAAAAGGGTTTTGAAAGCAAAATTGCGGGTGAAACCGACCTCTGTCTTATGCCGAATATCGCAAGCGGTAATGTCCTTGGCAAGTCTTTGCTTTACATGGGTAATGCCAAAATGGCGGGCTGTATACTTGGTGCATCTGTGCCCATTGTACTAACCACCCGTGGTGCTTCCAGCGAAGAAAAAATCTTATCCATGGCTCTTGCCCTTGCGGTAAAATAATGTGATTATAGTGAATTAACTTGAAAACACTGACACGAAGTGTTAAAGTGTTTTCAAGTTGAATGAATGCCCGACACCGACGTAACGCATAATGTGAACTGTGAAAGGTGTAAATAGCACCCGTTAATTATCAATGTAATGACCGATTGTTTTTCATGGTTTGTTGAGTATTGCAGACCGAGAAAAGAGTAACTGTCCGAAAACCGAAGGCGCACTTATGTACCGTCACGAGTGGTACGTGCGAAAATTTACATTAATGAAGGGAAAATAAGGGTTATGAACTATTATAGTTATATGGTGGTTGGTGGACCAATAGATGTATTTAATGGCTGTATGTCTGCAAAGGAGCTAATCCAAACTATTGAACCTGGTTCGTTTATAGAGGGTATACCTAACAACGATGAAGAATTTCGTTCCTATGCTGAAAATGAACTTCACAATATTCAAAAAATTGAACAATTTGTCAGTCGAGTGATTAATAAAGAGTACGGTGAATCACCACACAAAATTAAGTTTTTTGCATTGCCTTTATTAAATGAGATTACAACAGACATATGTTGTATTGCTAAAATAGGAAACAATGGTACAACTTTTATATTTACAAATAATTTAGAATTTGCCAGATGTCTTGGTTCTGATGAGATTTATCAAGTTAAGGAAAAAATAGAAATATCGCTATCAAAAGTATAATGCTACCTGATGTTTTGTTATTTCCACCCTTCACAGCTAACATCTTGGGAGGTGTCTGAATCACGAAGTGATTCGGTAATTTAAGTTGTGGTTTTCAACTTAAATTACTATAAATTTATTTAGGGGGTTTGTTTGTGCGATTTTATAGAAAAATGACCGCTATTGCGCTTGTTACTTTGATGATTTTAGGCATTGCGCCGAGTTTTGGACTTTATCTTCTTGCGCAGGAGCAGGGCGGGACAACAATTATCATAAACGATGAAGTTGTTGCAAAAAAAGAGCAAGGTATTCTTGAAAAAGACGGACAAGTTTTTATAGTGGTGCGTAAAATTTTTGAAGCCTTCGGATTTAATGTTGAATGGGATGAAAATACAAGAGCTGTAAATTTAACATATAGCGGGTCAAATATCGTTTTGGCGATGAACAGCAATGTATTTTTAATCAACAATAGGCTTTTGCGGGCAGATGCTCCGCTTCAAATTGTTGACGGCGGTGCTGTTATTTCTCTTGACACTTTTTTGCGGATTGTTGGAGAGTTTTATACGCCAATTTTTATAGATAACGCACTTATTTTTAATACAATACCGATGGCAGCACGCCCTTTGACTTTAACGTATAGAGGTGAACTTTTTTCAACAAGAGAAGAAATTTTAGCTAAAACCCTAAATATAGCACCCTTTGGCGTTGTTAATATTGCAAACTCCACATTTCCAAGTGAAAATTTTATGTTTGGTTTTGATAGTATTGGACCAAACGTACAAACGCGGCGTTTGATTTTTGATGGCTTGGAAACAATGGCGAGCAATATGCATGGGCAATGGTTTGCTAATCCTATTGTTAATGCCGAGGATATTCAAATAACCGATAATGAAGACGGCTCCCGTACCTATTTGTTTACAATTCACACAACAAATCAGTTTTCTGACGGTAGATTTATTACTGCTCACGACTATGTTGGTTGGATAGCTTTGCAATCTAGTGATTATTTTTGGAATTTAGGGCTTGGACGTAATTTTACTCACATTGCAGGTTCTTTTGAATTTGGAGTAGGTGCTAGTCAAAGCATATCTGGATTGCGCTTGATAAGCGACAGTCAGTTTTCTGTAACAGTTACTGCGGACTCTTTGCCAAATGTTTGGGAAGATGCAACGCTTATGAATTACTCTCCTTTTCCGCTTCATGCTGTAATTCCTAATTTTAATACGCAGGAGCAAATTGTCGATAATGGTGAAGGTGTTTTTATAACAGGCATAACTCAGCGTCAAGTCGAAGTTGGTATTTTTGGCGGTAGGTATGGCGGTATTTTTGTAGAGCAAGGATTTAATTTTCATCCCACTGTCTCTGTTGGACCTTATCAATTTTTAATGTTTGACTTGGATTTTAGGGACATCGTTTTGGAAGTAAATCCCTATTTCCCGGGTACTTGGGATGGATACCGACCACGTATAGAACATGTAGTGCTTTATCAAACAAACGATTTCGCAGATGCTATTAGGTTTGGAGAGGTTGATGCCGTTTTTGAGCTTACCAATGGCTGGGTTGTTGAAGATTTGCTTTGGTATAACGAGCGGGCAAATACGCACAGGCATATTGAATATACCCGTAATGGCTTTTCGATGATACGCTTCCATGTTGACCATGGACCTACTCAATTTTTAGAAGCACGTCAAGCACTATCTTGGCTTATTGACAGGGAATGGTATCTTGAAGGGCTGCAAAATGGGCGTGGAACAGCGGCTTTTGGACCTTACACAACTGCACAGTGGTTTACGCGTGAAGCAATAGAGCGTGGGATGCACGAACATCTAACTCTTTATACTTACGACCCTCAAAAAGCCGTTGAAATACTTGAAGCAGGCGGTTGGGTTTTAAATTATCAAGGACTTCCTTTTGGCACGAGTGTTGATGCCCCAAATTTTGAAACGCCGCACTTTCGAGATTTAAGAGGTAGTGTTCGATATAAAGACGTTACTGACATTGTTCAATCGCCGAATTCCCTGCCATTTATCCACGACCCATCCGTTATTGAAGTTGACGGGCGTTTGCTTATGCGTCTAGAATTGCAGTGGGCAACGGCGCATGACGGCATGAATTTTATAACAGACTTTTTATACTGGTTTTTAGTTTATGATGCTTTTGACATTGGAATTCAAATAACACCTCATCGCTTTGACAATTTTCTTGGGCATATAAGCAGAAGCGTTAATTTTGAACAAGAATTCCACATGTTTAATCAAGGCGTTACTTTTGCGCGGATTTATTCTCCTTGGTACACTTATGACCCAAATTTGCACGGATGGAGCAACATAACTTTCACAAGTAATCCAGAAATTTTTGAGGCGGCAAACCGCTTGCAGTTTATTGACATAAGCACCCCAGAGGGTAGAGATGAGTTTGTGGAGGCTTATATTGAATACATTATAATTGCTAACCGTGAAGTTTTAGAAATACCCTTATTTGTAAATAGCTTATTTGATTTTATCCCTTATTGGCTGCAAAATTGGCATAACAACTCGTTATGGGGCTTTACAAATGCAATAGTTAGAGCATATATCGAAAGATAATTTTAGGAGGGTAAGGCAATGAGTATTTTAATGACGGGAAACGAAGCATTGGCAAGAGGTGCTTGGGAGGCAGGTGTGCGATTTGCTTCGGCATACCCGGGCACTCCTTCCACGGAGATTTTGGAAAACTTGCTGAATTATGATGGAATTTATGCTGAATGGGCACCCAATGAGAAGGTTGCTTTGGAGGCGGCGTGCGGGGCATCTGTTGGCGGCGTGCGTGCGGTTTCTGCGATGAAGCATGTAGGGGTTAATGTAGCGGCAGACCCGCTGTTTACCTTTGCCTATACCGGCGTAAATGCCGGAATGGTGCTGGTTACAGCAGACGAACCAGGAATGCACAGCAGCCAAAACGAACAGGATAACAGAAATTACGCCCATATGGCAAAAATCCCATTATTAGAACCTGCAAATAGCCAAGAATGTTTAGACATGATGAAACTTGCTTTTGAAATTAGTGAAGAGTACGACACACCTGTACTTTTACGCATAACTACACGTGTCGCACATTCCAAAAGCGTTGTGGTACTTGGCGAGCGCAACGAAGTTGCACCAAAAATATATGAAAAAAATGTACGTAAGTTTTTGCCAATACCAGCTTTTGCAACTGGCTTGCGTGTAAAAGTTGAAGAACGTATGGGAAAATTAAAGGAATACAGTGAAACTACGCCTTTAAATTATATAGAAAATGGCGGAAAAATAGGGATTATTACTAGCGGCATGTGCTATAATTTTGCGAAAGAGGTTTTTGGGGATGACGCTACATATTTAAAATTAGGCTTCACCAAACCACGTCCGAACCGCTTGCTTGAGGAGTTTTATCAAAACGACTTTGAAAAAGTGTATGTTATAGAAGAAAATGACCCATATTTGCTGGATTGGGTGTTGCGTAGCGGATATTCTGCTATTGGCATTGACCCTCCATATGGTGAAAAGACACCGGATGTTCTTCGTGCGGCGATTTTTGGCAAGTCTAATCCAGAGCTTGATGTAAAGCAAGACGATGTACCCGCCCGACCGCCTGTGCTTTGTTCGGGATGTCCCCACAGAGGCTTCTTTGTGGAACTTTCAAAGCGCAAAAATACTGTTGTGGCTGGTGATATTGGTTGTTACACACTTGGCTTTGCGCCGCCGTTTAACGCTGTTGATTATGTAATTTGCATGGGTGCGGCATTCTCGTCTGGGCACGGCACACAGGTTGCCTTCGACCAAGCAGGCGTGGATAAACGTGTGGTTGCTGTGATGGGGGATTCCACTTTCTTCCATACGGGAATGAACAGCCTTGTTGAAGTGTTGTACAATAAATCACGTGTTATTTGCGTTATTCTTGATAATCGCATTACAGGCATGACGGGACAGCAAGAACACCCCGGTACAGGAAAATCCGCCTATGGCGACCCTGCGCCAGAAATTGACATTGCCGCCGTTTGCAAAGCACTTGGCGCAGAGCATGTAGATGTAATTAACCCCAACGACCTTACCGCCGTGAAAGATGCACTTGATGCGGCATATTCCCGTGATACTGCAAGTGTTATTATAACTCGTTACCCATGCGTTTTAAAACCT
>Ga0123352_10005407_pt1 | contig 19215 bp, 10 predicted proteins | sample TergutLab28metaG_FD_89700 | JGI IMG/M metagenome (GOLD analysis project Ga0123352, IMG submission 89700) | Labiotermes labralis P1 segment gut microbial communities from Petit-Saut dam, French Guiana - Lab288 P1 | ecosystem: Host-associated > Arthropoda: Insects > Digestive system > Gut ... | reverse complement strand
CACGGGTTTAATAGTCTCTTTTCGGGACCCTTTTTCAAAAACGAAAAAAAAAAGGGATGTGTTTAAAAAGCCACCGGGGGTTTAAAAAAGGGGGGGGGGGGGGGGCGGCAGAAAATCAAATTGTCTTCGTAAGGCTGCTTTCGAAATACAAACTAATCAACAGTTATATCGATTTAACATCGAATTACTATACCCCATTTCAGAAAAAATCAAGTATTTTTTACACGAAAAATGGTCTTACGTCATTCCCTGTGCCCCTGCGTTATTTACACTTACAGAGCTACAGTCTGATCATTACCACGAACCTTGGTCTCCTTTAGAATCCATCAGCAGCCCCTAAATCTCTCCGCAAACTGCGAAGCGACCGTTATTCTTTGACGTCTACCATGCTTGGGCTCGATCATCAGAACATACAAAACAGGCTGTCGGTTATGCTTCAAGCCAATTACTGCGCGACTTGGGGGGTCCGGCTGTTCCTGATTGGTCGTGGATCTGTAACGAGCTTGTTGATTATTGAATGTACTCAGCATGGGGAAAGGGTATACCGCACGGCCTAATTGAAAAATGTTATGGTAATCCGAGCTAAACGACATAACTAAGGGCTTGACGGTTAATTACGTGGTGGTTTTTGGAATAAGAAACACATTCACGTTCTGCTCAAACGTCAAGCCAATAATGAATTAAGCTTCGGGGCGCCCTCAAACAATTTCCTGTGATTATTAGCTCATTGCAGGTGCAAGTGACAGGCCCCAATCGCTACCCACCCCACACCTACAACCGTCAACATTCTGCAGAAACTGAAGGCGTATAAGCGAGGTCGGACAACAAGCAACTGATAAACAAGGCACAAAGCAACCTCTAAAATAATCTCAAATCAAACTAAAAGGAAATCAATTTAGGGGAACCTTGAGAGAGATCGTAACTCGGCGAGGTGTAAAGTTAAACTATGAAGCAAGTTCGTCAGTTGCTGTTAACAGCATCTTAATGCTGCCGTGTATTGATAGAGGCAGTAAATATCTTGCGTTGTGCGTGCAGCTGAAAAATCAACTCGCTTGCGCAATTTAAAGTCAATAATTACAGGCATAACACACATCATGCAGCTCTCAGAGATGACCTGGGTTCCATTCCATAAGAGAAAATTTGATCACATTTAGGGCCTAAGGGGGTGGGGGGAAATATCAATAGAAATCTGGAGCAAGTGCGGAGAAAGTAGTCACTTCCTAAATTTGAACTCCACTGTAGCAACCCCTGTACAGGCCTACTACATACCCGCACGGTTCCAAAAAGTTGAGGCTCCCGGATTCCTTGAAAATCTTTACACGAAGGTGGTAAGGGTATTAGCCTTACGCACCGGCCGCCTTTACCTCCCAGGAAATATACTTGTGTTAGAGGCTGAGTCTACCCCAGGGCCACAGTGTGGCCGGAAGGATTATAGCAATGAAAAATTCCAATAACACCATAGTAATCGAAACCGCGACCTTCCGGCTTGTAGCGCAGTGCGTCAACCAACTACGTCACCGCACCAACAGCCACTAGAACTCCAAAATATTACGGCCAGTGATTCTCTTCCGGGGGACGGTGGGGAAGAGACAAAGTATGGGGAAAATGTTTGAAAATTTAAAAAAAAAATAATAATAAAATTGACAAGCAACGGGAATTAGGGTTGATCAAAACCAGGGCTGGCGCCACGGTAAGGTGTCCGGTCCAGCCAGATTACTGTATGGCTCCCTTCAGTTAAGACCGCACAATAAAAAAAGCACAGCTTTCTGTTTATTTGTTCGTGTCTTATTTAGAGACGCTGTGACCATCTCAGAATATAAAGTGTCGAATCACATACTCGTTAAATGGTAATGGAAAAGAAAGACTGAAACGAAGCGCTCGTGGTCTGCCTCAAGATTGACATCAATAATACGGTCTGTATCGATATGTGATTCTTTGGCGGCGCAGCAAACCACTCACTTAGCTCACATTATCACTTTATCGTAGATGTTACCTTACGCCTGTCAGGTTACATGTTAGGCGGTTTGAAATTTATCATCACCACCACCACGACCATTACCTCCATCACCAGAATTATCATCATCGTCGTCATCATCAGTAGCAGCAGCAGCAACCATGAAGTTTCTAGGGCTAGTTCGTGCTGTAAAGATGCCCCTGTCCACACCATTAAAGTATATGGGAAGTAGAAGAATAGCTCCACTCAGTCTTATCCTAGGCACTGGATTGAGGTGGGCGGTCAACTTCACGAGCCGGCAGCACTATCCCGGAAAAGAACCCAGGCACCCATTTGACAGGAGACTGCATGGGCCTCAAAATGCGATCTAGACGTTTTGGACAAGATAAATATCTCTTATCCCTACCCCGATGCGAACCGCAGACCGTCTAGCCTGTAGCCTCATCCGTATACCGACTACGCTATCCCAACCCATGATGCCAATAAGCTGGAACGCATTGGGCAGGATTTTACAGCTATGTTACGGTAATTTCTTTCCCTAGGTCCATTATGGTTCTTCCCATGCACTAGGCTACTAACAACTGCTTAGCTTTCGTGACAGGGGACATCGCAATGGGGCAGAGTCGCCACTAATGTCTTGCGTGGTTTTGTATGTCGTCCTTCAGAATACCAGAGAAATGTGTATGTTCCATGTGGCTTATTTAGTCAAAGAATTATCCTTCTGCTAATTACACAGCACCTGCTAACGTCTGTTTGCAGAACACAATGAGCCCTTGCAATTCCCGTTTATTGAGATACTTCATTAGGTGTGTAGTTGAACTTTTAGTCAACTGGAGTGGGTATTTAAATTTTAGTGTTTGGTTTATGGAAAACATATTATTTGAAAAGAAAGAAATAGAATTGTTAAATAAATTGCATTTTGTGGAAAATAAAGAGATTGTGCACCGATTCTTAGAAATTCAGTAAATATCCCCGTTTTCTGACTATATAAAATAAATGTTCTGGGGGCGTTTTCCCACACGCTTTCGCGTTCAGCAAAGTAGATATTTGTCGGTTAAACTACAATTATTTTCATCATAATTACGTAACTGCATTGTTTTGTTTCGTTTTCTGCTATCATTTGTCTTACTTCTGTGTGTATGCTTTCCGTGCACTTGTAGGGACTTTGTACGAGGGGGTGCTGATAAGCCCGACCTACTTCCCGATGTCGTAGGACGGAATCGATAGTGTCGTTGGAAAGAGGGGTCTGTTCATGTGCCGAATTGCAAGTCTTTTCTTGTTACAGAGAATGGAAGGAAGCATGTCAGGCGACGCGCGTGATTTCAACAACATGGAGACGCGAGCTGTCATCAAGTTTTTTTTTTCTTTCTGCAAGGCAAGGCGCCGAAGGATATTCACGGCATTCTGATAGAAACATTAGGGGAACATGCACCATCGTATGGCACCGTCAAAAACTGGGTGGCCCAGTTTAAACGTAGTGATTTTTCACCTGTGATGCGCCTTGTCCTGGACGACCTAAAACAGTGACCACCCCGGAGATTATTGATCATATTCAACAGCTAATCTTGGAAGACCGCCGTATTTCGGCTAAATCAATACCTGAGCAATTGGGCATCTCACGTGAGCGGGTTGGGTCCATCATTCATGAAAATTTGGACATGCGGAAGCTCTCCGCGAAGCGGCCCCGAAATACGTGGACGCGGATCAAAAACATCAACGGTGCCAGTCGTCTGAGCAACTTTTGGAATTTTTTCGGCGCGATCCAAATGATTTCCTGTCGCGATTAGTGACCATGGACGAAAGCTGGTTATATCACTATGACCCGGAGACAAAGCAACAATCAATGGAGTGGCGGCTTACCCTCTCCTCCCCCCCCCCTCAAAAAAAATCAGAGTGCAAAAATCCGCTGTAAAAGTTCTCGCCTCGATTTTTTGGGATCAAGACGGCATCCTCTTCATTGATTATCTTTCAACTATCAACGCCGAGTATTACTCATCTCTGCTGGTGCAATTGAAGGACATTTTGAAGGAAAAACGGCGCGGGAGGTAACCAAGGGGGTCTTGTTCTTGCACGACAATGCCCCGGCTCACCGGGCACTTGCAACCCTGAAGAAACTGGCCTACCTGGACTTCCAGTGTCTTGATCACCCACCCTATTCTCCGGATCTGGCCCCGTCGGACTACCACCTGTTCCCTGGACTGAAAGAACAATTGAAAGGTCGCCATTTTTCGTCCGACGCGGAGGTCATTGCTGCCGCGGAGACCTGGTTGGACGGACAAACTTCTGAATTTTTTTGAGTAGCTTGCAAAAGTTAGAGCAACGGGCTAAGAAGTGTATTGAGCTTCGTGGGGAGTATGTTGAATAAATACCGAGTTTGGTCTCTGTAGATTGTTTCCTTCCCGGTCGGGCTAAGGACTTATCAGCACCCCCTCGTAATTTGTCAGTAAGTTATCGAGTCCGTAAGTAAGTAAATTTATTATTATTATTATTATTATTATTATTATTATTATTAGTCAATATAATAGACCAGCTGCCACTGGCCTCCATCTGGTTGGGCTATAATAAAATTTTAAAGGCCTATATTATGCGACTGCCCATTAATGTAAGTAAAGCTGACAAAATGTTTATTTCCCTCTCCAAACTTCGTTCCCGTGTTCACCGTGCAACTCTACAAACAACCGCCTCTTACCGTAAACAGTCCTATCTAAAATAAAGTAACCACGTGTTAATTGAGGGATGGGGATGGGGGAGAATACTGAAGTTTCCGCCTTCGCGTGGCCCCTCACTTTTGATAAAGATAAGCCCCCCCCCTTCATAAAATTAATGTGAAGAGAATAATTAATAGACACTAATATTTTTTGTTGTTGTAGTTTCCCATGCGAGTGAAGGAAACTGCATAATGAGGAGCTTAATGATCTGTACTCCTCACCCAATATTGTTCGGGTAATAAAATCGAGAAGAATGAGATGGGTGGGGCATGTAGTGCGTAGGGGGAGAGGAGAGGCGTATATGGGGTTTTGGTGTGGAAACCACTAGGTAGACCCAAGTGTAGGTGGGAGGATAATATTAAGATGGATCTTCATGAAGTGGGATGTGGGGGTATGGACTGGACAGAGCTGGCTCAGGATAGGGACAGGTGGTGGGCACTTGTGAAAGCGATAATGAACCTTCGGGTTCCATAAAATGCGGGAAATTTCTTGACTAGCTGAAAACCTGTTAGCTTCTCAAGAAGGACTCTGCTACATGGAGTGAGTAAGTAAGTAATTAATTTTCCCATGCAATAAAACACATCAGCTGCTGGTAATATCATTATTTCAAACAATTCTGCTCTTCATCACCAAACTTTCCACAATTCTACAGATAATCATTAAGTTAGGCTTCCCCCAGAGCAGCGTCGATCACCAAGATCGAGTTGTGTCTGCAACTGCAGCAGGACGCAGGTCACTCGTAATGATGTCAATTCTGGAACGCGGATATTGCACAAAACTGAACTTTAATATAGTTTCTCTACTCGTACTACACAACAGTTTAATCCAACCGACCTCTTTCTGTTAACTTACTGCACAGAGAAAAGTTTTTCTTTACAAACTAACAGGTCCTCAGCTGGACATGAAATTCTCCTCGTTACTGAACCCAAAGTTTAATTACCGCATTCACAAGCGCCAGCCACCTGTTCCTATCCTGAGCCAGATCCATCCAGTCCACGACTCCCCCCATCGCACTTCTTGAAGATCCATCTTTAATATTATCCTCCCATCTATGCATATGCCTTACAAGTGGTCTCTTTCCCTCAGTTTACCCAACCAATACCCTGAAGGCACCTTTCCTCTCCTCCGTACTGCCACATGCCCCACAAATCTCATTCTTCTTTATTTGTTCACCCGATTAATATTTGGAGAAGAGTACAGATCATAAGGCTCCTCTATATGTAGTATTCTCCACTCCCCTGTCACCTCGTCCCTCTTAGGCTAAAATACCCTCCTCAGCACCCCATTCTCGAACACCCTTAGTCTATGCTCCTCCCTCAATGTGACAAACCAAGTTTCACACCAATTCCATTAGTATTCTTCATTTCTTTTAAAAGCGTATAAGCTATCCACGTCAAATCTGTCGGACACAAACCCAAAGTTTCGCACAGTCACTGCGTAACTCTTAATTTAAAAATAATACTGTGCGGAGGTAAAGTGTTTTGTTCAACGCTGCTACCATATGCAAAGCGCCAATGGTATTTGAACAAAATACGAATATGGAGTATTGGGGGAGCTATACTGACAGGGGAAAGTAAATACTCGGGAGAGAAACCTGTCCCTTTGACACTGTGTCAATCAAACGCCCTATATGGACTAGCCTGGCATTGAACCCAGGCCTCCGCACTGGGAGACCGGACACTAAACGCCTGAGGCATGGCATGTATAGCAAATATAGCACTAGGTACGTTAGTGAAGTATCTCAGTTCTGCTGATTTCGTTCTTAGAGCCATCAAACTGAAGTGTACGAAATTGGAATGGCCTTCTATGGCAGGACGATCGTAACCCCGCGAAAGCCGGTCTGCCGGTAAGGCAAATGGTTGTTACATGAGTATCAAGTTATCTTCGTCGCGCAATTTACATAGTTTCATTCCCACATCACCAGTAAAGATGCGTCACTCACAACGGAACTAACCCCAAACACAATATGGCTGTTCCAAAGTGCAGACAGTGCAGAGGGCGCATTCGACACAGTGCAGTGGCTGCAGTAACGGGGTCAAATAAACTGAAATGCTGCTGTATCAGCCGATATATCCGACGCTGCAGTTGGCTCATTCAGCAGACGCACAACTTTGCATCAAGTGCTGTCGACTGCGCTGAAAGAATCCCTGTCATTTGTTCGGATGACAAAGGCGATAAAACTGGAAATGCGTGTGTATGTGTGGCTTTAAAGCAGCGTCAGCGTACATGGCTATTTGCGTAATTAGATATGTACCCTACTCTATACACTATACCGATACACACACGAAAAGCGTCTCTCTGCATGCCATGGAGGTGTATGGGCGAGTAAAGGAACAGTTCCACTCAATCTTAACCTTAGCATTAGATGGGGGAGGAGGAGGTGAGCGGTCAGCTTCACGATCCGGCCGCTTTACCCATGGGGTAAGCCCAATACCCACTGAATACGATACTGGGTGCGGACCCCATCCAGTGTGAACATTGTGGAGAAGAAAATATCTCTTGCCCCTGCGGAAATAGAACCAGTATTCCTCAAACGTCCAGCCTGCAACCTAGTCACTATACCATCTAAGCTCTGTGTGTGTGTGTGTGTGTGTGTGTCCATCTATGATTATTCTATGAACAACTCTGACAACTCACACTTTTGGCCTAGGATTGCACAGACCCAACTCTATACAGCCTTTGAGAAAAACTTTATTACATTTAATTTAAACATTGCAAACTTACAAACTGACAGAATCAGCACAACAGCAGGTTTAAAGGTAACCTACATTTCTTTGTCAAAGGAACACAACCCACCTATTCATTCTCATTTGATGCAATTTTATTTTAATTTTGATCCCTTCGTGGGCACTAATCATTTAAAACACTGAACATGGCCCCCTTCAAATAGTACAAAGAGTGATCAAATTAGTGGTTTTGCTAAGTGATCTAAAGACTGCAATCAAATGGCATTTACTGCTGTCAAGATGCAAGGTAAAGTTCATCCGTGAACAAGACATGAAGACCTACAGGGTGAGTAGAGGTATAGCTCTACTCTTTCATTAAAATCAGCGCTTGATGGGAGTGGGTGGTCGACAGGCCCTAGTTGCTTTAACCCTGGAAAAAGAGACCCAGTACCCACAGTATAGAAGGCTGGGTGGCCCCAAGGCCCATCTAGATGGATGCAGAAAATCTCACCCTCATCAGGATTTGATCCCTGGACCATCCAGCCCACAGCGAGTCGCTTTACCAACTATGCTAGCTCTGTAACTGAAATTTTCATTTGGTTTTAATGGATATACACTGCGATCATTGCATTGTTCCTACATCAGTATTTCTGGGAATACGTTTATATGCCGATAAATGCTGAAGAGGTTTCGACAACTACCAGCCAAAATTTCATTAACTCTCCACGTGACTACAATCAGACCAAACCAGTTCCTGCATGTCGTGCACTGTCCTAATTACACAACGTCACAAGTTATCCGCTGTACTGATCGTTTTCCAACGAAATGTCCTTCACCAAGTTATGCCATCCCAACACCCATGACAGTGACACAATGCACCACACTCCATCCAACACATGTAAGTAGAGTCTAGAGTACTGCTATTATGCTGCTGTACATGCTCACCTCAACTCTGATTGTGTTTTGTACTGTTAGACCAGCATGTCAGTGGCAGAAACTAGCCCCGATGCATGATGGTGTGGAAAGGCAACCTCAAGACCCCCACTTATAACAACTGTACCATCTTCCTGGCTTCTTTACACCGGCATGTGCAAAAGCAGTTTTGGGCCTAAGATCAAGCACTTCCCTGGGCTTGCGCACATATGAAGCTAAGAAATACTGTGGTGTAAAGGCCCATAGTTGATTCTGAGGAAAACACACGAGCTTTTAATGAATAAATTAGACAGACTTTACCATTCAAGGACATACAGTTGCACTGCCATCCAAGTATGCAAAATAGGCCAGCAAATATGAGTCTTCTTTAATTTACATTATGTAACATGTCATGCAGTAATGACACACTAAGATCTCCACAATGTATCAGATGTAACTTGCACATTTACTTCCACATGTTCATTTTTTTTTTCTCATCTTATACTTTCCTTGAGTAGCCCATTAGGTTATTCTGTACATGTTTTGTTGTTTCAGTTTGACAATAATGTTCTTTCACATAAATCCAAGATAACCGATTACTTGAACAAGAAACAGTAAATATTTAGACACATTCTTTACATTATGTTCTTGCTTTAAATTCTCATATCCTTTGTCAAACACTTTGCTTTCATTCAATTTGTCTATGCTACAATAGCCATATAAGTTTTCCAACAAAGTCAGGCTCACTTTAGACAGGTTTCATTGTATTAATATTTATTTGTTACTTTTTAATTACAATAAAAAACATAAAAATAACATTTCTGTATGACAAAATTGTACGGCTGCTTGAAATCTGGAAACTGCAGATATTGTGATGTGTAGCCGTTTTGTTTTGGTATTGTTCTGAACAGAGTACAGTCTCATTTCCATAATGTATCCCATTCACTCATAACACATGCAGACTTGGACAACAGCAATTTGTCAAAAACAGCAACAAAAACATCAGCATTCACAAGGCAGGTGCTCAGTCATAACACATCTCTCACCTACTCGAAAGCGTTTAATTAATGCTTATATGCATCTTGTCTATACTGCATACTGTCAATATAACAAAGCATATTGGACCCCAGAGAAATGTTACAGTAATTCAAAATAACTTTGGTTATAAGAACAAAAAAAAAGGCAAATTTGACATAATTGGTGAATCTAAAATTCTAAAATTTCACACATTTTTTTCTATTTTTCTCTCTCTTTCTCTCCCCTCCTCTCTCTCTCTCTCTCTCTCTAACTCCCCTGCACTGATAGGTCTAATGACAACAAACTGGCAAGATAAAAACACACGCTGCCATCAAAAGACCACCTGTGGGTGGTTGAAACTATGATGCTTGAGGCTTCCCAATGTTTGCCTACTTCTCTATTAACCCTCAGCAACATTCAGCTAGCACAATACACCTGCTACTACGAAAAATCCCGTCCACAATGGCTTGTGGGTACCATTAACAGTTGTGTCTGTTACCATTTACAAATATTTTAAAAAAATACACCCCTAAACATGATGGCCTTGGGGAAGAAACATATCAATATCATGTACAAGTAACCTATTCATATACACAGTCATCCCCCAACAGGTATGTCATTGTGTGTCCAGAACTGGCAACATTAGATGAGACAACATAAGTCAAGACATATTCTGCCATAAATGCAATGTTGGAATGAAAACGGTGGTGGTGACCAAGGAAAAATACAAACTCATACAGGCAGTAATACACAAGTCCCTGAAAGATGACCTGAAGAAATGAAACACTGGGGTCTGGCAAGACAAAGGCCTCTTCTTCTCCAACAGAATCTCCTCACAGCAAGTAAGCATCCTCATGATTCCATGTCTAGTTGTTGCTTCCTGTTTCATTTGTATCAGTGTCCTCAAACATTCTTATGTCAACATCAATGACTCCAATCCCCACAGTAAACTTTAAAACCATTGCTGTTATCTCCGTAATATCACCCTCAGGCTCACAGCAGCTTCAAGTGCACTTTGCTTCCGCATTTCAAGAAAATTTTGAAGCGTAAGATCCTGATGATGGGAGTTTAGCAACTCAAAGACGTCTGCAGCATTTTATGTACAAATTTGCGTGCTTAATTTGGATACCATGTCTGGGAGTACATTATGTAAGCGCAGACTTACGTTAAGTCAACACAACGTAAGTCAGCGGACAACCATAAGTAATTTCTTGTACACTTTCCAATATATTACATTAAGACATGTCTGTACTTTAGGCCACATTCTGTATAGAAAACAAATGTCTGTATTTATAGCTACAGATAAATTGCCTAACTACATGTGTCTAGACTACATTCTGGTAAATGTTCCGTCTTTTATATATGACCAATTGTAATGGTAAATCTATATACTATACAGAACTTTGATATTTAACATGTCAACATATTGGACTGATGATTCGCAAACCATGTTCCAACTCTTTTCAGTCATATCAAAAGGAAGACATATACATCTTCATTTCAGATCATCCAAAGATCTAGAAGTTCATTAAAAGTCTTCAGCATTTCTGTAATGACAAATCAACAAACTCAATTCAAGTTAACTCCATTCTTAAAATGTGACATCCATAATTACTAACTTAACATCTTTTCTCAATGTGACAAGCACATAAAAAGTGTACATGTCCATGCCTATTTAAGCACCACGTCATTAAGATGTATGGGGGATTTGGAGATATAGCTCCACATTTTTAACCTTGACACTTGGTTGATGTAAGCGGTTAGGCTGAACCAGCAACTTTATTCATGAAGAAAGAGCCCCCCCATTACCCACTGTACAGGTGGCTGAAGGGGCCCCACAGCTGCATAATGTTAGTATATGTCCCGTCCCAGCAAGGAACTGAATACCATTTCCCTGGCTACCCACTTCTTAGCCCAGTCACTATAATCTCTCATATCCACCACAACATCACATACGGCTGCCTTTAATTCAGTATGTATCAAGTGTAAGTAAATTTCCTTCTGCAAACATCTATACTTACATACTTACTGCTCTCACCATTACTTTTTTCTCTCTAAGAACATCAACAAATTAGAAACTCTAAACATTCATTGACTGCCAATTACATTGCTCCATGCATGCAGTTCAGTACCAATATTGCAGCACCCAGAATTAAAATCTGGGGGACAGACCTGCATTATTAGCAGATCTGAAGACCCCAAATATTGATCAGTAGAAGTTACTGCTTTACCAAATGTCTTAAAAGTTTGACAGTGACAGTCTCAATGATGATAATAAGTAAGATGATAATCATGGTAACAATGATGATGATGATGATGATGATGATCATGACAGCAGTGTGACAATGGTGGTGGTGACGAAAATGGATAAGGTGTCATCGTCGTCATGATCACAATGCTGTCATCATTGCTGCTGCCACCATTGGCATTGTGTGGTCATCGGCACTGTCACTATAAAATTATCCTAGGACAATCAGGCTACATTTCAATGTAATTCCACATCATTAAGAAAATATAATACCATAACTAGTACTGTGCTATTATACAACAGAAATTTTAGTACCTATTTTGAAACTTCTAAATTAAAATTTTCATATTGACCTACACACACACACACAGCACTCTGCTTCAAGATACTTTCTAATAACTCACATAAAACATCAGCGACTCCACCAATCAATGAAACAGTGAATCATGTGACACAGGTGAGCAGGTGTTTCCAACATTGATAAATGCCCGGCATCTGGTATCAATTCCAGGAATGATCGTGGAATTGTCTGCAAATGAAAAATTTAAACACTCCACTGTAAACAGACTTCCAGAACAATGAAAGGCTGCACACACATAGTCTTGAACATATGATACTCTTTCATTTATTTAAAGTGTATTTCATAATGCTGCCAGCAGCACAGAATATACACCATTCATTTTTTGCTTTTTTTTATTCAGACAATATCAGTGGCAGCAGTCTCACACAACATGATGTGATGATAAATTTATTTGTCTTAGGTAATTACACAACAAACACAAAGGGGTAACATCAAAACCAGGACTCAGACAAGATCTATGTTGGGTGATGACAAAAAAATTTGATGAACTTGAGCAAAGAGTGGTATAAGCACCTGGTATGTACAGCCAATGTCAGGATTCTTCTGAAAATGTAAACTTTTAAGATGCTGAGTAATAACAAAAGCTTACAATAATGTCCTTTGGTCACAGCAACTCTTGTACAGAAGTTACATCACATGTAGTCCCTACTATCATATTAAACCACACAATATCTTGCACAAACCTTTTAAAAACCTATCATAAATACAAGCCAGTTCTGTCCACCAATCTACTTACCCTTTCCATTTCACATTCCTGCACCAAAGTAACATATGGATCTTGCAGACCATGCACCAGCAGAGTTGGAGCAAGAATGCGACGATGAAATGTGGCATCACCCTCTGGCCAATCTTGGCCTTGGGCCACATGATGCAACACATAGTGTGGTATGCCTTTGCTCATTGATGGGCATGACTCAATATGTTTACCACACGGAGCATAGAGGATATTCCTGGAATACAAGGAGATACAAAAACAGCTTACAAAACACATACAGCAAACAGCATAAAACAGTACTAACATATTATTGAAGTGTGACCATTAATACAATAACATAAAAATTTTAATAGTATAATGTATAGAAAAATCACTGCACAAGAAGGACAAGAACAACAGAATGTTACAAGACTGGTACAAGTAAAGCCACAGGACAAAAAAATGATGTTTTGCAAATCATTACATCAAATGTCAATACAAGGAATTCTGGCTGGAAGGAAACATTTATCATTTCACATCCAGAAGATCTCTTTGATGGTTTAACAGACATAAAGAAGAGGCCTTCAGTCTTCTGGGATGTACAAACATTCTGGGACACCCTATTTGTACAATCTTCACAGCTGAAGCTTGACCCCTTGAATGGACAGGTTGTCCTGAAATGATAGTAACAAACTACCAACCTACATCACATAACACACCAAAACAGCAAAGGTCTCAAATGAAATTGCATACAAGAACTACTCCATGGTGAATAGGAAGTCAAAGTAACCTCAGGTGTGCTTGCAAGGGAGCGTTTAGGGCCCAATACAGTTTCTAGGGTATGTAAATGATATTTGGAGGAACATCAACTTGAATATTAGACCCTTCGCTGACGACTGTATAATTTAGAGAAAAATCACAAATAGAAACAACATAGAAAAGTTGCAGAAGGATCTGGTCACCCAGAGGGAATGGGCAGTAGAAAATGGGAAGAAAATAAATCCTGTTAAAAGTAAAGCAATAAGATTTACGAGAGCTCGGGTTAAAAATCCACTGGATTACTCCCTTGGTGACCAAATATTCCAGAAGCAAACAGTTGTAAATACTTGGGAATAATCTTACGAGGCAATTTAAACTGGGTGGACCACGTAAATTACACAGTGCAAAAAGCCTGGAAGGCACTTCACTTTTTAATGCGTTCTTAAAAAAGGAAATAGGAAAACAAAAAGTTTAGCCTACACGTCATTGGTACGTCCTATTCTTGAATATAGGTCTGCATGCCGAGATCCATGCAGAGAAGGACAGATATGTGCGTTAGACCTAGTACAGAAGAAAGCTGCTCAATTTACTAATCATACTAAGGATTCTGACTGGAAAACCTTGGTTCAGCGTAGGACGATAGCATGCTTACGCGCACTTTTTAAAGCGTACTCTGGGGAATGGGCTTGGAAATCTTTACGTGACAGGTTGTGAAGGCCTTACTATTTGAGCATGGTTGATCATGTTCAGAAAATTAGGGACAGGAAGCAAAGAACGGATATCGGGAAGTATTCCTTTGCAAATAGGACCATTAAAATCTGGAACCAACTACCTGCATTAGTGTTAGGAACTTTCCCTTGTAAACCCAAAATATTTGGAAAGAGAGTTAGGAAAGCAATTTTAAGCGGGTTGAAGTGAAAGGAATAGAAGTATGACAAAAATCATTTAAAAGTGCAGTGAAGCGAAGTGAGGTGAAGTGTAGTGATGACGTGAAATGGAGCGGTAGGAAATTTAAACAGGGTTAAGCCAAATGAGAGGGTCGTGAAGTGTAGATGGGTAAAGTTTAAATTGGAAGAAGTGAAGTTTTGAAAAGTGTAGTGAAGTGGAGTGAGGGTTATAGGAATATGGTGCTATAATTATTAGAAGATACACAGACCACATGAAGTTTTACTGCTTCTTTCATATTCTTTTCATTCTACTGTGTATCATTGTATATATGGTTGTATGTTTTGTATGCTTCTGTTTAATTTTGTATATTATGTATTCTTACTGTTATGTTTATGTATTCTTATTGTTATGTATGTTCCATTCTAGGCATTGTTTCATTTTGTTGTTCTGTGTATTGTTTATGTGTAAGTGTGTACTGTACTACTGCCACCTCATGTCAACCCAATTGCAATTAACAAATATATCATATCAATAGTCAGCATCATAGCAGAAACCAATCTATGTAGCTTGCAAAGGACCTGCCTTCTAAAGCCACACATCAGAAGAGGCCTCATGCATGCCAGGAGGCATGGTGATACAGAAGGGGGGTGACTGTCAGCTCTTCGTGGTGCAAGAGGTGCTGGCCCACCTCCACTTATCAGAACCAAATGGCTCACTTGCTGGGCTCGGTACCGAGCAACAGCAGCTGCAAGACTGCACCTGGACACAAATAATAACAATTAGCCTTTACAAGCCATGAGTTGCACTGCTCCTACTGTGCATGTGCAGTCCAGCACTCTTTTCTTTTACTGTGGTGCCACCTCATTGTTGAGGTTCCTAGTTCACACACAACCAGTAGGACTCCTCTGAATGAGTGATCAGCCTGTTGCAGAGGCTGCTACCTACACAACACACAACAAACACCAGATATGAACATTCATTCCCTCAACAAGAATCAAACCTACATTAACACCAATCGAGCTATCTTACACTGCACGGCCACCAGAATCGACCCAGCAAACTGAGCACTGCATTTTTAAAAGCAGGTTAAAAAACTGTTCACATGATTGTATTCCTTACTGTGAGAACTTTCTGCTGCTGATTTTAAAAATTAACTCACCCATACGCATGTCCTATAACAACACATTTGCGATGCTCTCCCACGAATCTATCAAATATATCAATAGAATCCTTCAGAAGGCGGTGAAATGTGTATGCCGATGCTTTATCAGGGGCAGCACTGTAACCATGACCCAACATATCTGGTGCTAGTACATCATATCCGGCTGCTGTAAAGTGGTGAAGCAGTGCAGACCAGAGTTCTGCTGAGCAACCCACTCCATGAAGAAAATAAAGCAATGGTTTCTGTGGAGCAAAAACAAGTCTCTGAACTCCTAATACAATTTCATGTCCTCATGCCAAAAAATTTATATAGAAGTGTTCTGGACTATGACACAAATTACTCTATCAGGTTCTTACCCCTTACCTCATTACATGGTCTCATATCTCCAGAGATCATAATTTAAATGCACTTCTAATGTCCATAAAAGTTTGTGGTACCCCAGCTATCAGACGACACAGTGTCATAGCCTAAAGACCTCCACAAGTATGAACCCCCACATTCCCATACAGAAGGAGACCACAGGTTTATACATAAAGTATTTACTATGCAAGTTTTTTGGTTTCTGCAGCAGTGTGGATGAGGCATCAGTTCTTCTGGGACATGATGCTGCATCACTGAGCATGCGGGCCCTGACGTTGTAAGACAACATGGTGGTTTCCCCTTAAAGGTACAATATATCCAAGCATCCTACCCCTGTAGAAGAGACACATCATCCACACTGCTGTAAAAACCTAAGGTTCATATCATCCAGTATGTTTGAATTAAATTATTTAAGAAGCCTCTGTAATGCAAAAGCATAAAAGCCTGGACAACTTTCTTCAGACTACTAGTTAGGCTAGTCATAATGTCCCACACTTTTCATATCAACTGACAGAACAGAAAGACTACTAGTTGAATCATCGGCAGAAGCCATGATACACATCATGTAAATGCAGCTATATGATCTACAAACCTTGCTATCAGATGAACATTCACATTTGTCAACTTCTTATCTTCTTATATGATTTTGAAGCTATCAGGGATACACAACTCCACAGACCATTGAAATATGGACTATGATACCCTTATAACAGTACCATAAACACTGTAAATATCACTCACCAGTCTTTTAAGGTTTGTTGTATGAAAACACTGTTTGTTTCTTCTCTGCTGTACATTTGACTTTTGTGACTTAGGCCCACCATCTGTACTACTACTTTCTTGAGTTCTGTTTGTATTCTGCAATCTTACATCTACTGAGGTAAAACTGGTTTGATTATATTCTTGTGTATCATCTTTGGCTTCTGTCATTTTATCACTAAGATGTGAACCTGAAGAAATATGTGCTTGCAGTTCAGTCAGATTAATCTCATTTGGAGTGGCAGTAAAAGATTCTGTTTCAGTCTTTTCTGTAATAAACACATGCTGATCCAAATCTGAATGTTCACTCGCAATCTTACAACAATCAGTATTGCTTATATAGTGATTACTAGACTCCAATGAGACTGTATTAACATCTGAATCAATATCAAAAAATTTGGTACCCTTCTTACCAATAGCAGGCAAACCTTTACTTGAAACAATGGCATCACATTCCACAGGTGGTGCCCCAGGCTGTACAGCACATTCTACAACATCTGGATTCAGATTGGAACCCAGAAATGCAGGATTTGCACAGCCAACAGAATTTAATGAAGTACTGACTAGTAGTTGGTCATTTGTTCCTTTAAAATTCTTATTAACAGTTTCTACAACATGACAATTTTTTGCTGTCTCATGGCAAGAATATACAGTCTGAAAATTAAAATGATCATTTCTGGATTCATAATCACCCAATGGTTCACTTCTCTTTCTACGCACATGATTATGTTCTAAATCTTTATTATGATGTCTGTTAATGCAATTAGGCACACACTCCAATTTCAACTGTGACTGATTATACACATCATGCTCAATTTGTGATAAACACGAAAACACTTCATTCCACACTTCCTTCAGTACTTCTTCAACGAAGTTCTCAATCTGCAGCAGTTTGTGACTTCTGGATTGTAACAAACCTTCGTGACCAACATATTTTTCACATGGTGTTAAACTGCACAACATTTGGTCTGTGCTATCCTTAGGGTTATCTTGAATTTCATTTAATATCACTCTAGAATCCCCTAATGAATTTCTCCATGTCTTCCTAAACGAACAGTTGCAAGAATCTTCCATCCTAAGTGGTCGATTCCATCGGGTAAACCAGTAGTCCTCTGACGACAGTTCTGAATCATTAGAAATTAAAGACAAATTTCTGTGTTTTATATTATAATGACAACCATCTGTGGGAATTCGCGTGGTCTCCACATGTTGGCCCACACCATTCATACACCCACTACCAGATTTACGTGCATTGGCATTGATATGGACAACCCTGATTCTTCTATGTGAATTAAGCTGTATAAAATGGCTGTCAGCAAATGGATGTGACGCAGCTGGATGCACCTGTTGCCGTCTCGGCAGACATGGTATCCAACCAACACACGACCTTATTACTTGCAATACACAATTCTGAGCCAACTCGAGCCATGACTGCAGGTTGGCCTGGCAGTTCATTCTGCATCATGCTGAATAGGTGGTTCCTGTAACAATGGGTTTAATTTGGTTAAAGATAAAAAAATTCAGACCACTGAGAAGCCTAATTTGTATTTTCCTTATGAGACTACCAGTATGACATTTTGTTATTTAAATAATTTAAAAATCAGCCTGTATAAAAACTGTATCAACGGAACGGGCTGAATGTTACAAACATGCAAGAAATTAGACAAAATACACGGAGTCAACGTTTTTATTTAAATGGAACCAGAAAATTTACTTTTACTGACCGCGGATGGAAAACAAGTCCTTATCAGTTACAGTGTTACTGGCACTTTAATAACATTTTCAGCATTATATTATTATCTTCACTTAAGTAATTCCTTGGAGCAAGGCCCTTCTTGAGAACCTAACAGGCGCTCACAAAGTTAAAGAAAGTGTCCGCCACTGGTCTTCATTCTAAGCGTTTTTGTCACTGTGGATAACGTATTAATCAGTGGCAACATTACTTCATTATGTGCAAAAGAATTTCCACTCTTTTACGAATCGAAACTATAGTCACGCCGATCACATAACCTTACATGGATAACAGTCTAGAGTGCCAGTCGATTCAAGTAACGTTTATTCAAGTGTAAATTTCAACATGTGCACGTGCATTAGTTTCCGTGACGTAAGAAAGCAGTACTTACAGCAATTCCAAGCCCAATATCAACGTCAGTTACGTTGTACCACCAACATACCCACAACCAATTGCACAGCGCCATTCACAACCTTGCACACTCAGCAGAGCTGCCCTCTACAAGTGACACACAGTCACGGATCCCAACGTAATATTCGGCCAACGAAATAATAATGGGAAAGAGTATAAACATAAACGGAAAATGTACGCAACGTAACATGCGGCGGGTTCGGATATATGCAATCTGAACCTTTCTCCAATAGTCACAGTCGCTGCGGACACATCTTGTGTTCCTGCTCACAATTGCGCTCATATTGTTATTATAATTGTCTTTATACCGAGTATTTAGAATTACATACCCGAAACAAATCATGTTTCTATGGTAGTACATAGTTTCGCAGCTAATGTATAATTACGCGTTATACTTACTCCATGGTGCAGAGTCATTCTTGAGAAGCTAACTGATTTGCAGCTAGTCAAGAAATTCCCCTCATTTCACGGAACCCGAAGGTTCATTACCGCACTCACAAGCGTCCGCTACCTATCTCTATCCTGGGCCCGCCCAATCCAGTCCATATACCCACATCCTACCTCCTGGAGATCCATCCTAATAT
>Ga0123352_10005406_pt1 | contig 19215 bp, 35 predicted proteins | sample TergutLab28metaG_FD_89700 | JGI IMG/M metagenome (GOLD analysis project Ga0123352, IMG submission 89700) | Labiotermes labralis P1 segment gut microbial communities from Petit-Saut dam, French Guiana - Lab288 P1 | ecosystem: Host-associated > Arthropoda: Insects > Digestive system > Gut ... | reverse complement strand
CCCCCCCCCCCCCCCCCCCCTGTCAAGGGGTTTTTTGAGAAAAATATTGATGAAAATAAAAAAACCCCGCAAAATACGGGGTTTAGTAAATTATACCAATTCTACAAAAACTTCTTCTGCGCCATCACCTTTGCGTTTGCCAATTTTGACAATGCGTGTGTAGCCGCCTGTGCGGTCTTTGTAACGTGCGGCAATTTCGTTAAACAGCTTTTCGGGCATGTTTACTACTTTTGACTCTGCACGCTTTTTACGTCCATCTGCCGGCACTTCTGTAACAGGGTACAAAACAGCGAGCATTTGGCGGCGGGCATTAAGTCTTGATGGGCTGTCCACACGTACAGTGCGCTCTATCGTATCAAACACAGTCACACGCTTGCCGTCTTTTTCTTCCCTAACGCGTGTGCCGGATGAATCTTTTTGCGGCACTTTGTAAGACTTTGTAATTTCTGTAAAATTATCTTTTTCAGAAATAGCTAGTGTGATTAGTTTCTCCGCTATTTTGCGCACTTCTTTTGCACGGGTTTCGGTGGTCTTGATGCGCCCGTGGTACAAAAGATTTGTTGCCAAATTTCTTAACATAGCCTTACGTTGAGATGACGTACGGCCAAGTTTTCTATAACCAGGCATTTTCATACCTCCTCACTTGTTAATGTGTAGTTCTTTTATGCTTCTTCACTTGGACGAAGCGACATTCCAAAGTCATTTAAGCGATGAAGCACCTCTTCAAGGCTTTTGCGCCCAAGATTACGTACTTTTATCATTTCATCTTCGGTTTTGTTCACTAAATCTTCAACGGTGTTGATGCCCGCACGTTTTAAGCAATTATAACTGCGGACAGACAAATCCATTTCCTCAATAGACATTTCAAGAATTTTTTCTCGGTTATTGTCTTCTTTTTCGGTTAGGATAGTCACTTCCTTGGCGTTGTCGGTAAGATTAATAAACAAGTTTAAGTGGTCGCTGAAAATTTTTGCACCAAGACTAACAGATTCGTCTGGAGTTAGCGTTCCGTTAGTCCACACTTCCAGCACCAATTTGTCGTAGTCGGTTACTTGCCCTATGCGTGTGTCTTCAACATGGAAGTTTACACGTTTAACAGGGGTGTAGATGGAGTCCATCGGAATAACGCCAATGCCATTGTTTAGGCTCTTGTTTTTTTCTGCGCTATAATATCCACGACCACGGGTAATTGTCATTTCTGCCGCAATATGGGCATCATTACCAGAAAGTGTAGCAATGTGCATCTCTGGATTCAAAATTTCTACATCGGCATCCACTTTAATGTCGCCTGCGGTAAGTACGCCATTACCAGAAATTTCTATATAGGCTTTTTTCGGTTCATCGCTGGCTGCGGTGTTTTTAATGGCAACATTTTTAAGATTGAGGATAATTTCACACACGTCTTCTTTAACGCCTTCTATAACGCTAAATTCGTGCAAAACTCCTTCAATTTTAATATTTGAAAATGCCGCCCCTGGAAGCGAACTGAGCAAAATACGGCGCAAAGAATTGCCCAATGTTGTCCCATACCCACGCTCCAAAGGTTCTATAACAAATTTGCCGTAGCTGTTTGTCATGTCTGCAATTTCTATATGAGGTTTTTGAAAACCAACCATGTGTAATAACCTCCCTTTTATGTAGGTGCGAAAACGCACCCTCCAATAATACCATAAATTTCCAATAATAGCAAGTATTATTTAGAGTATAGCTCTACAATGAAGGTTTCATTCACAGGTGTGTCAATTTGCTCACGAGTTGGGGTTGCCAAGATGCTGCCTTTAAGGTTTTTGTGGTCAACATCAAGCCAAGCCTCGATACGCTTGCCGTCTGTCGCCGCTAAAATGTCTTTAAAGCGTACGGATTCTTTTGCTTTGTCCGTTACAGCAACAATATCGCCCGGTTTTGTGTGATAGGAAGCAATATTAATTTTTCTACCATTAACCGTAATAGATTTGTGGCTGACAAGCTGACGGGCTTCACGGCGTGTGCGAGCCAATCCCATGCGGTATACAACATTATCAAGACGCATTTCTAAAAGCATCAATAGGTTTTCACCCGTGATACCTTCACGGATTTTTGATGCTCTGTTGTAATACCCTTTAAATTGCTTTTCTTGCACGCCATAGCAAAACTTTGCTTTTTGCTTTTCTTTCATTTGCAAGCCATATTCTGATGGCTTTTTGCGGGATATTGCGGGTTTAATTTTTGATTTTTTTGTGGAGCCAGTGAAAGCAGCCTCTATGCCAAGGCTTCTGGCTCTTTTCATTACTGGGGTTCTATCAATAGCCATACTTTACACTCCTCCTATATACGACGTCTTTTTGGTGGTCTGCAACCATTATGCGGAACAGGCGTTACATCTTTAATCATAGACACTTCAAGTCCAGCGGCTGATAATGCACGGATGGCCGCTTCACGACCGCTCCCCGGACCTTTAACAAAAACCTCAACAGAGCGTAGCCCAAATTCTTTTGCAGAATTTGCTGCTGTATCTGCCGCCATTTGAGCCGCATAAGGGGTAGATTTTCTAGAACCCCTAAATCCCAAGCCGCCAGCAGAAGCCCATGCAAGGGCGTTGCCGTTTTGGTCAGTTATGGTTACGATAGTGTTATTAAAAGTAGCCTGAATATGCACTTGACCATAATTGACGACCTTTTTTTCACGACGTCGTCTGGTCGTACCTTTTTTTACTACACGTTTAGACATTTAACGACATCCCTCCTATTTCTTCTTATTGGCCACAGTGCGTCTTGGGCCTTTTCTTGTGCGGGCATTTGTTTTTGTACGTTGACCTCGCACCGGCAAGCCTTTGCGATGACGAATGCCTCTATAACATCCAATTTCTGTAAGTCTTTTGATGTTAAGGGCAAGTTCTCTACGTAAATCGCCTTCAACAGTTTGATTTGCTTCAATGGCAGAACGAATTTTAGCAACTTCGTCATCCGTCAAATCTCTAACTCTTGTGTCAGGGCTTACACCCGCAACTTTCAAAAGTTTGTTAGAGGACGAACGACCAATGCCAAAAATATACGTCAGCCCTATTTCTACACGTTTTTCACGTGGAATGTCAACACCAGCTATACGAGCCATTGTCTGCCTCCTTATCCTTGTCTTTGCTTATGCTTTGGGTTTTCGCAAATAACACGAACAGCCCCTTTGCGCCTAATAATTTTACATTTTTCACACATAGGTTTAACCGATGGTCTTACCTTCATGTTAGCACCTCCACCGTGTTTTGGCGTTATTTATCACGCCAGATAATTCTGCCTTTTGTTAGGTCGTATGGGGACATTTCGATAAGAACTTTGTCCCCGGGTATAATTCTTATAAAATTCATTCTCAATTTTCCTGAGATATGAGCGGTTATGATATGCTTGTTTTCTAGCTCCACCTTAAATGTGGCGTTTGGGAGCTTCTCCACAATGATACCTTCAACCTCTATTGCGCCGTCTTTTGGCATGTTAAAAGACCTCCTGTCCGCCGTTTTCAGCAACCACAGATTAACTCCAATCACAATCCTTCTCTCCCTCGTCCTCTCGATGTATTTGCCCAAAATGCGGGCAAATACATCTGCCGTCCTCTTGGTCGGAAGGATTGGAGTGGAGTAAATCTGCGCTTGCTTCGGTTTCGCTGTTTTCGTTTATCTCATTGTAGCCAGACGTAGCATTTTTAATAGCGGTTTTAAAGTCGCTGTTTTTTAAATGCGCCCCGCTGACAATGGCTTGCGCTAATAATTCATCCACAAAATTTGTGTGCTGAATATGCATACGCTTCTTTTTTTTCGGTCTTTCAAGCGGTCTTGTTTTTCCGTCAACAAGCTGTGCAAATTCACCTTCCGTGGCTATTACCACAAAACAATCGCTTTTGTCCCTGCCAGCTTTTGAAAAAACAATTTGACCAATTTTTAACTCGCTTTGCCTAACTTTTTTTTGCTTCATATGGTTAAAATCTCCGCTTCCCCATGGGTTATTAAAACTGTGTTTTCGTAATGCGCAGACAGTTTTTTGTCTTTGGTTACCACAGTCCATTTATCGGATAAAATTACCACTTCGTGTGTCCCTATATTTACCATAGGTTCTATCGCAAGGGTCATTCCAGAGGCAAGCCTTGGCCCACGCCCTTGTGCTGGGTTGCGAAAATTTGCAACCTCTGGGGCTTCGTGCAAGGATGCACCAATACCATGCCCGACAAAATCCCGAACAACACTGTATCCTGCACCTTCCACAAAGTCTTGTATAGCAGCCGAAATACTTCCTAAAAATTCGCCTGCCTTGGCATATTTAATGCCTTCAAAAAAACTCTGTTTAGTTATATCCACGAGCTTTTGTGCTTCATCAGAAATATCACCGACAGCAAAAGTCCTTGCCGCATCACCGTGAAAGCCATTTTTATACGCACCAATATCAATGCTTATAATATCTCCACTTTCAAGTTTACGCAAGTCTGGTATCCCATGGATAACAACTTCGTTTATGCTTGTGCAAATAGATTTTGGATAGCCGCGATACCCCTTAAAGCTAGGTCGTGCCCCGTTTTTCTTAAAGAATTTTTCAACGGTTTCGTCCAATTCGCGTGTTGTTATACCTGGTGCTATTATGCTCCCTAAAAGTTCAAAAGCATTTTTTACAAGCTGGCATGGTTCACGCATTTTTTCTATTTGCTTTGCATTTTTAACTATTATTCCCATGACCAAACTTCTCTTCCAACTGCTTTATGAGTTGTTGTGTAATCTCGCCTATATCGCCTTTGCCGTTAATACTTATCAATATACCTTTACGGCGATAGAAGTCGATAATGGGGTCTGTTAGGTCGTGGAATAGCTGCAAACGGCGTTTTACTGTTTCCATTGTGTCATCAGGACGTTGATATAGCTCAGTGCCGCACTTGTCGCAAATGCCGTGCTTTTTAGGAGGCAAAAAGACTGTGTGGAACATCTCTGTACATTTTGGGCAAACAGTACGCCCTGTAATACGTTGAATAATTTCGTCGTCTGGGCAACTTATACTGATTGCTACTTCAATTGGGGCAGCAATGCGGTTGCAGATGGCATCCAAAGCCAAGGTCTGTGAGAAGGTACGTGGAAAACCATCCAAAATAAAATTATCTTCTTCAGACAAAATGCCCTCGACAACAGACAGCATTAACTCGTCAGGAACGAGGTCGCCTCTGTCCATAAGTCTTTTTACGGCACGTGACAGCACATTGTCCTTTTTTACTTCCTCCCTCAAAACGTCACCTGTGGAAATATGCTTAAGGTTAAAATGCTCTATCAAAGCCTTTGCTTGTGTGCCTTTGCCAGCACCTGAAGGTCCTAAAATTACCAATCTCATAATATCCCTCACTCATGTAGGGGACGCCGCCTTTGTGGGGCGTCCCGTTCGGGTTTCATTGGTTATACTATCCCATTAAAAATCATGGACTGCTTTCCATGTATTAAATTGGAATTAGCATTACTGCGATAAAAATCCTTTGTAGTTACGCATCAAAAGCTGCGATTCTAGCTTTTTAACGATTTCCAGTGCAACACCTACAACGATGATTATAGTTGTACCGCCAAAGCCAATTGGGATTCTAAATATCCATTCCATAACAATAGGGGCTATGGCTACCATAGCATATGCAGTTGCACCGACCCAGCTCATACGGCTAACCGTGCGCTGTATAAACTCACTCGTTGGTTTACCTGGGCGTATACCAGGTATAAATCCGCCGTTTTTCTTCAAATTTTCCGCCATTTCCACTGGATTAATGGAAAACGAAGCATAGAAAAACGTAAAGGCAAATATTAAAATAATATAAATTGGTGCGCCGATTGGGCTAGAAACTGCAAGAATTTCAGACGCTCTAGCTAACCAGTCTACATTTGGAAAGAAATTACCAAGCATTTCCGGAAAGCCTAAAATGCTCATTGCAAAAATGATAGGCAGTACACCGGCAAGGTTTACCTTAATTGGTATAAAGCTGGATTGTCCGCCATACATTTGGCGACCCACCATTTTTTTGGAATACTGCACAGGTAATTTTCTTTGTCCTTCGCCTATTAATGCTGTAAAACCAACAATTACAACGAACAAAACGAGTATAACGATAACAGCTACTGCATTCCAAATTGTACCTATTGACGCATCGTATAGCATCAAAACGCCGCCTGGCAACGCTGAAAGAATGTTTGCAAAAATAATGAAAGAAGCACCGTTGCCCAAACCTTTTTCGGTTAGAAGCTCAGAGAGCCACATAATGAACATTGTTCCTGCTACCATAGTTAATGCCGCAACAAAGTGAATATAGATATTCCAATGTGAAAAAGCATCACGCCAAGCAAAAGTCATACCAAAAGCCTGCAAAGCAGCCATAGCTACAGCAAGAATACGGGTTATTTGGTTAATTTTTTTGCGGCCTTCTGCGCCATCCTTTTTAAGTTGCTCTAGCTTCGGTACAGCAACAGTAAGAAGCTGCATTATAATGGATGCAGTGATGTATGGACCTATACCCATAGTGAATATAGTTCCCCACTCGCCGCCAACAAGCATAGCAAGCATACCGCCGCCGCCGCCAAAGTCGCCTCGCATTATCCCCATATCAATTCCAGGAACAGGAATTACAGAGCCAATCCTAAATATCAGCAGCACCATCAAAATGTACAGCAGCTTGTTGCGAATATCTTTAATTTTCCAAGCATTTGAAAATACGCCAAACATTAAATCACCTCTGCTGTGCCGCCTGCAGCCTCAATTTTTTCTTTTGCACCTTCGCTAAACGCATCTAGCTTAACATTAAGTTTTTTGCTTATTTCGCCTTCACCTAATAACTTTATGCCGTCACGCTTGTTAGACACAAGTCCTTTTGACTTTAACGCCGCATAATCCACTGTGTCGCCATCATTAAACACATCCAAATGGAAAATATTTATAGTGATGATTTCAAGGCTATTGCGGTTTTTAAAGCCACGTTTTGGTAAACGACGGAATAGTGGTAATTGACCACCCTCAAAAAGCGGCCTTGTTCCACCGCCAGAGCGAGATTTTTGACCATCCCGACCACGACCGGCCAATTTGCCGTTACCGCTACCATGTCCCCTGCCTTTTCTCCAAGCCTTCGTTTTTGAGCCTGGTGCTGGGCTAAGCTGACCTAGTTGCATACATTTCACCTCCACATTTTATTTCTAAACCAAAGAGCGAAGTAGCAGTTTTGCTACTAGCACTCATCTCTATGCCTCTTCTACTTTTACAAGATGATGCACTTTTTTTAGCATCCCACGTATAGCAGGATTATCTTTTTGGACAACGGTAGAATTAACCTTTCCCAAACCCAAAGCCTTAATGTTAAGCCTTTGTTTTGGTTTGGTGCCAGCCAAACCTCTTACCAAAGTGATTTTTAATTCAGCCACTTTAATTTCCTCCTAGCTTACACCGTGAGCTCTTCAACGCTTTTCCCACGAAGACGAGCAATTTGTTGCGGTGTTTTAAGATTTTTTAAGCCGTCAAAAGCAGCTGCAACCACATTGTGTTTTGTTCTAGAACCAATACATTTGGTAACAATATTTTTGATACCAGCAAGTTCCATAACAGCACGCACGGGCGAACCAGCAATAATACCAGTACCAGCCGGTGCAGGGCGCATAACCACATTAGAAGCCCCGTAATGACCAACAAATCTGTGGAAAATACTGTCGTTTTCATCTCTTTCCACATAAATCATATTCTTTTTGGCGTCTTCTTTGCCTTTGCGGATAGCTTCTGTTGTTTCTGCCGCTTTACCAAGCCCATATCCTACATGTCCGTTGCCGTCACCAACAACAACAAGCGCAGAAAAGCTCATGGTTCTACCGCCTTTAACAACTTTGGTAACACGCTTTATCGCTACCACTCTATCCATAATGTCTAAGGCATTAGCATCTATTTTTTTACTCATGCTACCTCCTTAAAATTGTAGACCGGCTTCGCGGGCCGCTTCTGCCAAGGCTTGCACCTTGCCGTGATACTTATACCCCGCTCTGTCAAACACCACATTGGTGATGCCGATAGCCTGTGCCTTTTTACCAATTGTTTCGCCAACAATTTTAGCCGCCTCTACGTCAGAGGTCTTTTGTAAACGTGATGCCACGTCTTTTTCCATAGTGCTTGCAGCACAAAGGGTGTGTCCTTTTGCGTCGTCTACTATTTGCGCGTACATATGCATATTAGAGCGGAAGACCACCAAACGTGGCTGACAAGCTGTACCAGCCAGTTTGTTTCTAATCCGCAGATGCCTTCTTTTTCTCGCAATTTTGCGAGCAGGCTTCTTTATCATATGGCTACGACTCCTTCCTCATAACTTACTTACCTATTTTTTACCAGACTTACCAGCCTTGCGGCGCACGTGTTCACCTTGATAGCGAATGCCTTTACCCTTATATGGTTCTGGCTCACGTTTCGCGCGGATATTTGCAGCATACTGACCTACTTTTTCTTTGTCAATGCCTGATACGTGTATTTTTGTGTTGCCTTCTACTTCGCTAGTAATACCCTCGGGGTCTTCCATCTCAACAGGATGAGAGTAACCAAGCGTAAGCGTTAGCTTATTGCCAGCTTTTGCAGCACGATAACCAGTACCAATAATTTCAAGGCTCTTTTTGTATCCAGCAGTAACACCAACAACCATGTTGTCTATAAGCGTACGAGTCAAACCGTGCAAAGAACGTATTTTTTTCAAATCGCTCGGACGGGTAACTTCCATAACGCCGTTATCAATCGTGATTGTAATTTCAGGTGCAAGCTGGCGGCACAATGTGCCTTTTGGACCTTTAACAGTCATAAAATTGCCTTCTTCCAGCTTAACATCAACGCCAGCAGGAATTGTAATAGGCATTTTTCCAATTCTTGACATAATCTTACTCCTTTTCGCCGCTTTTTCTGTCAATTAGCAGCAATATTTTTTAGGCAACCTCTATTACTCTGCCTTCGTCAGATTTTTGAGCATAATTTTTCAAAGATTGGTGCTTGACGAAAACGGGCATACTCACAGGTACGGCGTTTTTGGCAAGTGCTAATATTTGGGAAATTTGTCAAAAATATAGTGGAATGAGGTTAATAGAGTTGTCTTTACCAAATATAAGCTATAACTTCGCCGCCAACTCCCGCAGTGCGCGCTTGTCTGTCGGTCAAAAGCCCTTGATTTGTGGAAACGATAGCGCAGCCCAAACCATTTAAAACCTTTGGTATGTCATCACTGCCAGCGTAAACACGCAAGCCTGGTTTAGAAATACGCTTTATTCCACTAATAACCTTTTCGTTTTTATCACGACCATATTTTAATGTGATACGAATATTTTTCTTTACTGCGTCACCTACAATCTCATAGCCTTTTACATAGCCTTCATCAACCAAAATTTTGGTGATAGCTTCTTTTGTGCGTGATGCAGGAATATCCACAGTTGTGTGTCTTGCAGAATTAGCATTGCGTATACGTGTAAGCATATCTGCAATAGGATCACTCATTGCCATTTAACTTTACCTCCTTATAGAGTATTGCGGTTTCGGATACGGGCGGCAACCCCACATTGCTTACGCAATGTGTAAGACCACCCCTACAATGCCTACCAAGAGGCCTTGCGAACGCCTGGAATTTGTCCTTTATATGCCAATTCTCTGAAACAAATACGGCATATAGCGTATTTACGCAATACAGAGTGCGGTCTGCCGCAAAGTTTACAACGGCTATACTCTCTTACTTTAAATTTTTGTTTGCGTTGTTGTTTAACAACCATAGCCTTTTTAGCCAATTTACTAACCTCCTACGAATTGCGCTTATAGGGCATTCCGAAAAGCCTTAACAGTTCGTGTGCCTCTTCGTCGCTTTTTGCGGTGGTCACGATAATCACGTTCATACCACGGATTTTGTCAATCTTTTCGTACGAAATTTCTGGGAAGATGATTTGCTCTTTAATTCCAAGGGTATAATTACCGCGACCGTCAAATGCTTCACCAGAAACCCCTTGAAAGTCACGCACACGAGGAAGTGCCACAGAAATCACTCTGTCCAAAAAGCTGTACATTTTATCGCCACGAAGTGTTGTTTTTACGCCAATTGGCATACCTTCACGTAATTTAAAATTTGCAACAGATTTTCTAGCCAAAGTTGGTACTGGCTTTTGTCCTGTTATGATGGCTATGTCACCAAGGCAGGCTTCCATTGCTTTTGCATTTTCTTTTGCTTCGCCCAAACCAACATTGACAACAATTTTATCAATTTTTGGTACAGCCATTTTATTTTTGTACGCAAATTTTTCCATCATAGCAGGAACAATTTCATTTTCGTACATTTGTCTAAATCTTGTCACCTTTAATTCTCCTTTCAGCCTTGGGAAAATACCAAGACCCGAGACAGTCTGGATATTAATCGATAGTTTCGCCGGTGGACTTTGCCACACGTTTTTTCACTTTTACATTCTTGCCATTTTTTTCAATAGTTTCTACCGAAAATCCAATTTTGGTTGGCTTGCCTTTATGCATATACGCCACATTAGACACATGCATAAAAGCCTCTTTTTCGATAATGCCACCTTGAGGGTTTTGTTGGTTGGCTTTTGTGTGCTTTTTAATCATGTTTGCACCCTCAACCATAACTTTGCCTTTTTTGTGGTCTACCGCCATAACCTTGCCTTGTTTGCCTTTGTCTTTGCCAGTGGTTATAATAACGGTGTCATTAAGTTTAATTCTCGCTGCCATTTTCATAACCTCCTTATAAGACTTCTGGTGCAAGAGAAAGAATCTTCATATATTGCTTATCACGAAGCTCCCTTGCAACCGGACCAAAAATTCTTGTTCCACGTGGGTTTTTATCATCTTTAATAATAACCGCAGCATTGTCGTCAAAGCGAACATAGCTGCCGTCTGCACGACCAACCATTTTTTTGGTGCGTACAACAACGGCTTTAACAACCTCACCTTTTTTTACAACGCCGCCGGGTGTTGCATCTTTTACGGATGCGATAATAACATCGCCAACACCTGCATATCTACGACCAGAGCCGCCAATAACACGTATGCACATAATTTCTTTGGCACCGCTGTTATCCGCCGCAACAAGTCTTGTTTGTTGTTGAACCATATTTTTTCTCCTTTCCCGCTGCGCTTAAAAGCACCCAAGGGATTTACTTCGGGATTACTTCGCTCTTTCTAAAATTTCTACTAAACGCCAACGCTTATCTTTTGAAAGCGGACGGCATTCCATAACACGCACTTTATCGCCAATGCCACAATCGTTATTTTCGTCATGTGCTTTTAGCTTGTACGTACGTCTAACAATTTTTTTATACTTTGGATGGCGAAGGTTTGCTTCAACAGCCACAACTACGGTTTTATCCATTTTGTCGCTGGTAACCACGCCAACTCTTGTTTTGCGCAAATTTCTTTGTTCTACTGCTTGAGCCACGTTTTACCTCCTCTACGGGAAAATTGTATCCCCTACGCAATTTAATCTATGCCAAGCCACGCTCATTGCGAGTAATCACTGTTTTAATTCTGGCAATATTGCGCTTTACCTCTTTTATTCTTGCGGTATTGTCTAGCTGGTTGGTGGCGTTTTGAAGACGCAGATTAAACAGCTCTTTTTTCGCACCCACAAGCTCTGCTTGCAGCTCACTTGAGGATTTTGTTGACAATTCCGAAAGATATTCTTTACTTCTCACAGCACATCACCAACTTCCTTATTCATTTGCAGCCGCAGCTTTTTTTGCTTCGACCTTTTTCAAATTATCCTCAGCTTTTTTATCAAGCTCACGGTCTAATTCTTCTCTGCCATAAATCTTGCATTTTACAGGCAGTTTATGCATAGCAAGGCGCAAGGCTTCCCTTGCTGTTGCTTCCGCAACACCATTAAGTTCAAACATTACACGACCAGGCTTGACAACAGCCACCCAATATTCAGGAGCACCTTTACCTTTACCCATCCGTGTTTCAGCAGGCTTCGCCGTAATTGGCTTGTCTGGGAAAATTTTAATCCAAACATTACCGCCACGTTTGATATAACGAGTCATAGCTATACGAGCAGATTCTATTTGATTGGACGTAATCCAGCCCGGTTCTTGGGCAACAAGACCAAAATCACCATAGATTATGCGGTTGCCTTTAAGGGCTTTGCCTTTCATGCGTCCACGGAATTGCTTACGTCTTTTTACTCTTTTTGGCATTAACATTAGTTCCTGCCTCCTCTTGCGTTATTTCCACCACTTCTTGGTGCGTTGCCACCTCTGCCGCCACGGTCATTACGACCACGACCTCTGCCATCACGACCTTGTGATACAGGCGGAATGCTTGGCTCTTTTGCTGCAGTCATTCCTGGCAAAATTTCACCTTTATATACCCAAACTTTTACACCCAATTTGCCGTATGTGGTATCTGCTTCTGCAAATCCATAGTCAATATCCGAGCGAAGTGTTTGTAGTGGGATTGAGCCTTCATGGTAGCTTTCACTTCTTGCAATGTCAGCACCGCCTAAACGACCAGATACCATTGTTTTGATACCTTGCGCGCCGCCTTTCATGCTGCGGGTCATGGCTTGCTTCATTGCACGTCTAAATGTAACACGGTTTTCAAGCTGCTTTGCAATATCTTCTGCAACAAGCTGTGCTGCAAGCTCTGGTCTGCGAACTTCTTGCACGTCAATAGCGGCTTTTTGTTTTGGGTCTGCAATAAATTTTTGAACCTGCGCTGCAAGCTCTGCAATGGCTTGACCGCTTCTGCCAATAACAATACCCGGCTTTGCTGTGTGTACAACAACACGGCAACGGCTAGGAGTTCTAGCAATGGTTATTTTAGATATGCCAGCCGCAAACAGCTTCTTTTTCAAAAATTTACGAATTTTTGCGTCTTCAACAAGTTGGTCGCCAAATCCTTTTTCGGCATACCAAACGCTGTCCCATCCCTTATTTATACCAACTCTTAAACCATGGGGATTAACCTTTTGTCCCAAATCTTTTCACCACCTTCTATTTTTTCTCGTTCAATATAATGCTTACATGGCTAAACTTAACTTCTGTGCGGTTTGCACGACCTCTTGCACGTGGTTGCAAACGCCATCTGCTATAATGGGATGAGCCTTTGTTTGCACGAACTTCTTGCACAAACAAATCATCTATATTCATGCCAAGATTATTTTCCGCATTAGCAACAGCAGAATTTAGCACCTTCAATGCAATACTTGCCGCATAGCGTGGGTTATATAAAAGCAATGCTCTTGCTTCTTTAATGCCCTTGCCTTTTATTTGGTCAAGCACAATACGGGCTTTTGTATCTGATAAACGGATATACTTCGCGTGTGCCTGCGGTCTTGTATCACGATTTTCTTTGTTTCTTTCGCGTTTATACTGTGTTCTTGATTGTCCCTTCGGCAAAATCCTTACCTCCTTATCCTAGTCTAGCGTATAACATCTAGTATCTAGCGTCTAACTTTTGAGCGTTTTTCATCTTTGGTATGACCACGATATGTGCGGGTTGCTGCAAATTCGCCTAGCTTATGCCCTACCATATCTTCACTAATATATACAGGCACATGTTTGCGTCCATCATGCACAGCAATCGTGTGTCCAATCATCTGTGGGAATATTGTAGAGCGTCTGCTCCAAGTTTTTATCACAGTTTTTGTGCCAGCTTCATTTTGTGCATCCACCTTTTTGATAAGATGGTCATCCACAAATGGTCCTTTTTTTAACGACCTCGCCATTATTTACCTCCTTCCTTACGCTTTGCTTTCTTTTCAATTATCGGGATATAAATATCAAAAATTTGTAATGACTTGTCAGGATTTTCCATACGTTCGTCATAATACTCAAAACTCGTGCCGTGGGCTATGGTGTAACCTCTTTCTTCCATCCATTCGATAGAATAGCTCCAAGTTTTCCCTATATTTGACAAAGTTGTTTCAAAAACAGCATAGTCCCCTGCAGGAATTTCACATCTGTACCAATTTGGCGGTACATTTGTGCTGTCTTCCAAAGCCATGCCGATTACATAATCCATTCGGTCATCATCCAGCATAATACATATGCCGTAATCACCTTGTCAGCCAAATTCGGCACTTCTTGGCACATCACGCAACTGTTGGTATCTGCCGTCTTGCATTATCTCTTCCCAAAAAGCAGGAATCGGGTTGTTTCCCCCAACTTCTGTCATGCTGGTTTTAAGCAAGTATCCAGCGCACTCCATTTTGTCAAGTTTTGCAATACGTGGTTCCAAGTCGTCACCTCATTATTTACGCTTCTTACGTCTTTGGACAATGTATTTATCGCTATGCTTGCTCTTTTTACGGGTTTTGTAGCCCAAAGCCGGCTTGCCCCAAGGGGTAACAGGTGCAGGGCGACCAATTGGCGACTTACCTTCACCACCACCATGCGGATGGTCGTTAGGGTTCATTACAGAACCACGCACTGTCGGGCGAATGCCCATATGACGCTTACGTCCTGCTTTGCCAATTTTTACAAGTTCGTGGTCGCTATTACCTACTGTTCCAAGGGTTGCGCGACATTCCACAGGCACCATACGGGTTTCGCCTGATGGCAGGCGCACCGTTGCAAATCTACCTTCACGAGCCATAAGTTGAGCACCATTACCAGCAGAGCGCACCATTTGTGCACCTTTGCCTGGCTTCATCTCAATGTTGTGAATAGAAGAGCCAAGCGGAATATGAGTCATAGGCAAGCAGTTACCCACACGAATTTCTGCATTAACACCATTCATCAAAGTGTCGCCGACTTTTAAACCAGCAGGAGCTATAATATAACGCTTTTCACCATCTGCATATGTTAGCAACGCAATATTTGCAGTGCGGTTTGGGTCATATTCGATAGTTCTAACAGTTGCTGGAATATCGTCTTTTGTGCGCTTAAAGTCAATTACACGATATTTTATTTTGTGTCCGCCGCCACGATGACGTACGGTTATTCTACCTTGATTATTCCGTCCCGAATGCTTTTTAAGATGCTTGGTAAGACTTTTTTCTGGCTTATTAGTTGTTATCTCAGAAAAATCCAAGCTGGTCATATGCCTGCGGGATGGCGTAATGGGTCTGAAACGTTTAATTCCCAATTTTTTCACATCCTTCTTTCAATTCAATAATTCATAATTGTGCCGCAGGCACGATTACATGCCTTGGAATAATTCAATGTCATTGCTGTCTTTGGTCAGTTGCACAATAGCTTTTTTACGCTTGGCTGTTTTGCCGTACTTCCAACTTCTTGTACGCTTTTTCTTGCCCAAAAGGTTCATGGTGTTTACCTTTTCCACTTTTGTGCCTTCAAACAGCTTTTCTATAGCTTCTTTTACTTGATTTTTTGTCGCCTGTGGGTGAACATAAAAGGCGTATTTTTTGTCAGCCATGGTATCCATACTCTTTTCTGTGATAACAGGCTTTAAGATGATGTCATAATATTTCAAATCTGCCATTATGCATACACCTCCTGAATCTTATCCACGGCTTCTTTGGTAACAACCAAGTGGTCGTGTTTCAAAATATCATAAACATTTATAGTATTAACGCCGGCAGTTTTAACTCCCGGAATATTTCTGGCAGACAATACAACGTTTTGGGTATTATCATTATCTTCAACTACAACCAAAGGTTTACGAGCTTTTATATTTTCAAGCACTTTTACCATGTCTTTTGTTTTAACTGTGCCAAATTTAAGCTCGTCCAAAACAATTATTCTGCCATCTGCCAGCTTACTAGAAAGCACGGACTTCAAAGCAAGGCGTTTAACTTTTTTGTTTAACTTAAAGCTGTAATCTCTTGGTTTTGGTGCAAAGACCACGCCGCCGCCTTTCCAGTGTGGCGCACGGATTGTGCCTTGACGAGCACGTCCAGTGCCTTTTTGTGGTCTTGGCTTCGCTCCACCGCCACGTACTTCTGCTCTTGTTTTAGCAGACTGTGTACCTTGACGCTGATGTGCCAAATATTGAACAATGGCTTGGTGTACTACATCTTCGTTAGGTGTAATGCCAAAAATCGCATCGTTCAATTCTACTTTGCCCGCAACCGAGCCATCCATTTTTAATATATCAACAGTAGCCACATTAACTCTCCTTTCTTACAAAATTTAGTTATTTGTTCTTCGTAGTATTTTTAACGCTGACCATTTTACCTTTTGGACCAGGCACTGCACCTTTTACCAAAATAAGGTTACGTTCAGCATCCACACGCATAATTTGCAAATTTTGTGCTGTTACACGCTCATGCCCCATATGACCTGCCATCGGCTTGCCTTTACGGACACGTGCGGGAGTCGTACCAGGACCTAATGAACCCAAAGCTCTGTGATGTTTGGAACCGTGTGTTTCTGGACCTCTGCCAAAGCCATGACGCTTAATAGCACCTGCATAGCCTTTACCTTTTGAAGTGCCCGTAACATCCACTTTTTCGCCAACTTCAAAAATATCTGCTTTGATTTCTGCCCCAACTTCAAATTGGTCGCAGTCTTCAAGTCTAAATTCACGCAAATATTTTTTATACGCAACATTTGCCTTGTCAAACTGCCCTTTGTCTGGCTTATTAAGGTACACATTGCCACGCTGGTTTACCCTTGCGTCTTTAAAGCCCACTTTAACAGCAGTGTAGCCGTCATTTTCTACTGTCTTTTTTTGCACAACCACACATGGGCCGGCTTCCAAAACAGTTACAGGCACAAGCTCGCCATTATCAGCAAAAATCTGTGTCATGCCAATTTTTCTAGCTAAAATTGCTTTTTTTGGTTTCAACATTTATTTCTTTTCTCCTTTCAGCGGAACCCTTCACTTTGGTTTGGGTTCATGAATAATCTACATTGTTTTTACAGTAATGCCAACGCCTTCCGGCAAGTCAAGCCTGCCTAGGGCTTCAACTAATTTAGGCGTTGTACCCAAAATGTCTATTAAACGCTTGTGGGTGCGTTGCTCAAATTGCTCACGGCTGTCTTTGTATTTGTGTACAGCACGCAATATTGTGATGACTTCACGGCGTGTAGGCATTGGAATTGGCCCTTTTACCTCTGCGCCATTTTTTTTGGCTGTGTCAATTATTTGCGCCACAGATGCATCAATCAACTTGTGGTCATATGCCTTTAAGCAAATTCTAATTTTGTTTGACACTAATTCTTCCTCCTTTTTGCGAAATGTCTTCGTGCCGACTACATTAAAAAAGTCCCTATTCATCAAGAAAGGGGCTTCCGACATTTGCAAAACACGTAGCCGTGTGTTTCATCTACCATTTCATAAAAGCAGAATTAACCTAGCATACATGCCGCAATCATCGCTCGGGATTGGCCCAAATCGCTCCACGGAAAAACCTCGCAACCCGCAGTTTTTCAACTGCAACGCCGCCAGCAACCTCCCGCATCATCGCTTAGATGTCGCACACAGAAGGTCATTATAACACCATACCAAGCCCCTGTCAACACTTTTTTTCATATTTTTGCATTTTTTTCGTAAAAAACCTGCCGCTAAATTGCGGCAGATTTAAAATGAGGAATTAGTTATAGAGGTTGGCACGCGAAAACGCAACTAGGTCACGTGCTTGTCCAAAAACTACTACTATAACCCTAGCAGAAAATGTGCCGTGAGCAGTTCCAGCGCGCCAAAGCACTGAGCCACTATCACCAGGAAGTCCCCTTCCTCCAAAATTCATCAAAATCATGTTATTTAGGTTCAAACCTGAACTATTAGGAGGTATGTGGTTTGGATACAAAACGGCTGTTCCCATCATAATCCCAGATTCTCGACCGAAGGAGTTTGCGTCTACTCCGTGAGCTAACTGACCACCCCTAAAATTCGTGAGGTTTTCAAAAGTAGGCATCATAAACGGCAAAATATGTACTTCAGGAAACAGAGCTACATGTGCTACGTCAATGCCGTTTCCAGGTTCGAACCTGTTCCATGTAATTACTCCGATGTATTCCCCTCCTAGCCTTACAAGGTCATTGTTTTGTGTAAGCCCATGGCAAGCAGTAAAAAATGAACGCCCGCTTGAATTAACAGGATGACCAGCTGTAAGCGGTAATTCAATTTCTATTCCGCTTGCACCATGCCTAACAACAGTAATTGGAGAGCCTATCCTAATGCTTCTTATCGATCTGTTGTCTAAATTAATGTCTTGACTCTGTTTGTCATCTTCCTGTTGAAGTAACTCTGGGTGCAGCCCACGGAGAAACTCTAATTCTCTTTCTACATTTTCTAAAGCCTCCAAAAATCCCATTTCGCGCAAAATACCTGCCGTTCTATTCAGCTCATCATAAATCCCTTGTAACCCTTGTGGGTTAGCTTGAATTCTTTCCTCCAAAGTTCGAGTCACAGCTTCTGTCGGAAACGAAACCGAATTGTAGTCAAAAAATGCAAAAACAATTCGTTCAACAGGAATGCCAGTAGCAGCACTAAGTGTTTCTTTTAGTTCGTTGCACACGGTTAGTTCAGCAGAGGTTACGCCTACCATAAACATATCATCATATTCTGCAAAGCCGCTGGAGCTTAAAGGTGTACCCCATATAGACCCAGTAAAATCACTGTTTGAACCGCTTCTTGCAGAAACCTGCGTTGAAGCCATGAAAGCCTCAAGAGCATCGATTTGCATCTGCAGCGAAAGCGTATCATCAACAGCCTCGTCACTAGAAGCAGAAAGCATCACCAAGCCAGTTATTAAAGCAACCGCAAAAATTGACACAACAAAATACCTTAACTTTTTATTTGCCATAATTTTACCTCCAAAAATACGCATTTTATACACAGTTTTTAAGATGTTTCACTCTCGGTTTCGCAAAGACAACTGTCCATGTCAATCATCCCCCTCAATTATGACTTGTATCATTATATGAAGTCAAGCCATTTATTACCATGGTTATTACTATTGTATCAAAAAATTACCTCGTTGTCAACAAAAATGTTTCGACAAAATTCGACAAATGGTTTTATTGCAGCGATAATTTCTTCACCCGCTCCTCACTTGGCGTAATGTATGCCGTCTTGTAATTGTCGTACACAACCATACCCAGCTTCGCCTTTGCAGGTTTTTTCACATTCTTGCGAGGGCAATAATCCACGGCAACCATACTGCTGCCCTTTGCCTTTGAGTAATATGCCGCAAGGTTTGCCGCTTCTTCAAGTGCTTCATTGGACACCTGCCCATTTTTTGCTTGCACAATAACGTGGCTGCCAGGGTAATTTTTTGTGTGCAGCCAAATATCATCTGCCGTTGCCGACTTGGTTAGTTGGTCATTTT
>Ga0123352_10005404_pt1 | contig 19220 bp, 6 predicted proteins | sample TergutLab28metaG_FD_89700 | JGI IMG/M metagenome (GOLD analysis project Ga0123352, IMG submission 89700) | Labiotermes labralis P1 segment gut microbial communities from Petit-Saut dam, French Guiana - Lab288 P1 | ecosystem: Host-associated > Arthropoda: Insects > Digestive system > Gut ... | reverse complement strand
CAGTCATCCAAAATCTGTTGAACAGTTTAACTGAACTTGTAAAATTCTATTTTTAAATTTTTGTATACACTCTGATGACAGCGTAATATTAAGCCGAAACATGTAACTGGTTTTGCTGACTTTTAGGTATACAGTTTTGTTTGTCGAACACGTTTTTGTTTTATTGTTGCTCTAACACAATTTGATGAATCGCCTTATAGAATAGTTTGTCCAGCCGAGAGTAAAAATAATCTAAGGTTTTACCTGCTAATTATCCTTCTCCTAGCAGAGAAGTGATCAAACGCAGAGAAATAAAAAGTAAATTAAGCCACAGGTAATATTCGACATTAACTGTATTATGACCTTTTGCCTTATTAAGGAAGAGACAAAGACGATATTGCAATAAGAGAAGAAAGAAAGAAAAATGACGTTAGAATTGTCGCTGTCCAAGGGACAAAAAGCATATGTTTAACTCGACTAATTTTTAACCTCGACGAGACGGGATGAATCATCATTTTCAAGTCAAAGGTGCCTTACCTCTGCGGAAGGAGCCCCAGTGCCTCCTGAATAAAAGGCTGGGTGGGTAGAAGCTCCTGTCTTAACAATTTGGAGAACAGAAGATTCTTATGGTCCTGCCTCAAACAGAAAAACAATTCCTCCGACATTCAGTCCGTGGCTTCATCACTACATTACGCTATCTGAATTCATACAAATGTAACAAAGAAAATTTATATCATGGTCGGAATTCGAATTTTGATGATCGTAGTGGCTTCACTACTTTAATTAAATGTGTTGTGTTATGCTATCGTATAGAAACAGCCTTTTGTTGGGAAAACTGAGGCTGCAGTAACCATCGGAAAACATTTACCACCGTACTGTTTCATAAGGACAGACTGTTTCCGTCTATCACTCTCATAATTTGAAATTCTGTGGAAAATTGTATTCTTTCTCTCGAGGTTCTTCTTTTAGTGTCAGGTCGTAATGAACCAGATAAATATCGCTGGTATAAGAGTAAAGAGTATAGTGTTCATGTGCTATCAGTGTTATGGAGCAGACAACAGTTTTGATTTTTCGACATGAGGTAAAGTAGCAGATTTCAAATTGTACCATGGAGAAAAATTGTAACTCTTAGAGGAGGGAGAACAGCTAAAGACACGACCAAGTGCAAAATATTTGTCACTATATCCCTCAACACGTGATGGTTTATGTATAGTTATTGAATGAATTTGTGGTATGTATCTGTACAAAATTAGTTAAGCGTAGAGTACTTAACTACACGGAACAGTTCTTCTTTAAGAGCTTGGCCATTTACTGAGAGCCCACAGAAAGCGGTACAATTTTCCTCTTCCACTGGCCTATTTATTCGTAAAGGGAGTCTCAGGGTGGCTGACCACTTCCTAAACCCCAAGCTGGTACCCTGTCTTTCTAAATAAGTAAAACTGATATTTGACTCTTTTTAAGCCTGCTTACACAGTCCAGAACAAAATGATTGCAACAGAAAGACTGTTGTGATACGAAGTTAATAAATGATAAACTTAACATAGCGTTTAGAATGTCTCTGTTAACTTAGATCAGCCATACAATTTTGATAGCCGTATTCAGACTGAGGCACTGAAGCTGGAAAACTTTGAGAAAGTTTCAGATAATAGCGTCCTGTTGGCAATATTTGACGTACAAACGAGCTTCCTGGCACACCTAGCCGCCGCGCCACGCGGGTGATGAAGTATGAAGTCCATACGAGCAAAGACACTTACAAAAAACAAACACGTTACGTTAAACAAACTTTTCTTATTGATCTATAACTGACAATTTGTGGTGCTGTTTACCGTGTTAAAATCTGTGACCTTTCAGTTAAAGCAAACGTCTCTGTTTATTTCAAAGCGGCACTCACTGGAGGGAAAAGAGACACAATATCTGTAGTTCCAGACGAGAAATACTACGGAGCAAGAAGAGGTTTTTCGACTACAACAAAAAAGGATTCATAGTATAAATAGTAAAAGTCATATCGTAATCAATAATAGAACTAAACCAGTATACAACAGAAATAAAATTTAAGATTTTCCAAATCTGACATTCAGAGGACCGTGTATCGTGATATATTCTTATAACAAAACCAACGAGATGCCCCAATTTCTCAAATTTATTTTTGGAATACAACTCTACATCTTTCGGACAGTTTCTGTGTCCATTATCAGGAGTCTAGCACTGTGCACACATATACCTATTGCTGTGTGCACAGTGCTAGACTCCTGATAATGGACACAGAAACTGTCCGAAAGATGTAGAGTTGTATTCCAAAAATAAATTTGAGAAATTGGGGCATCTCGTTGGTTTTATTATAAGTTTATTAAGATTTTCCCTACACAAGGCACGGAGTTATATGGCGGGAGTGAAAGTGTGTGTCCACTCATTAACTTCAACACAACATGGGGAGTAATTAGCTACACGCCGAAGAAAAAGTTTCCGATGGCTATTGGTTAGAAGTATGTGCGAAACCCGGAGCTGCTCAGTACGTTTTGGAGGAAAGATGAATCCCTTGCCTCCCCCGAGAATATAACCACAATTCTTCAGATGGCGAACCCATAGTGTACTCACTTCATGTCAACATAAATATGGTAGGTAAAGGGCTGTATTTAGAGACTGTTACAAGGGCGCAAAATTGAATTCCGAAAAGTGAAATTACTGCTGTTTTTAAACTTAAATTCAACGTAAACTTCATTATGAAATAATTTTGATAATTGTGTTTATGTTAACAGCATAGATTATGGAAGTCCAGCTCTTTTTGGAAAAGGGCAACAACCGTCATTGTAAGTTGGGCTGCAAGTCCCAAGCGAAAAAGTAACAATAAGTGTTATACCTAACCTCCTAAAGAAATGTGCAGTTTTTATAATATACGTATATAAATTGCAAGTGTAGCCGCTGGCGGCATAACACAACATGGAGGGACGCGAGTTCGAGACCCCTGGTACAGGTCATTTTAAAGAATGATATAGCAATATGAAGTTTTTTTTAAATTGATTTTCAAAATGAAGCAAGAAATTAAATCGTGAATAATCAATTGGATACAAACAACAATTGAAAGTTTAAGCCATCTGTGATTTTACACCTAACATCTGGGCAGGTGTTCACCAGTCGATATGGACTTCGGATCTCACAGAAAATCTGATGCTGAGACAGACACCATGGTCACGTTATTTGTACTGTCTAGCTTTAATTCATGAAGTAAACGCGAAATGCCTTGCTGTATATTCAAGTTCTATGTCGCTACTTGTTTTCAACAAGCTTAAGAATGTGAGGCACTTTTGACGCTTTCCAGTGGTAAAACACTTGGACTGTGAACTCGAATACTCACCTAAAATTTAATGCCCACCTTAAAAACAAGTGAAGCTCTACCTCCACCGCCAAAATACGCCTCTCTGGAATATACAAATACAACTTTATCATTTACCTGTACATTAAGGACATAGGTTCTGTAGGTGACCCAAGAGGTAAAATGTATCCCAACCTTGTGTCATGCCACTTGTATCAGCACAAGTTCCATGTATACTCGCACTTAATCATACACGTTAATACAACGAAAACACAACATATATGTGTATGTTGTTCTCTCTCTTCCCCAACACTCATTCGTATTTTGATTAAACGATATATACTTACTTACTCCATGGTGCAGAGTCCTTCTTGAGAAGCTAACTGGTTTGCAGCTAGTCAAGAAATTCCCCGCATTTCACGGAACCCGAAGGTTCATTACTACACTCACAAGCATCCGCCACCTTTCTCTATCCTGGACCAGCCCAATCCAGTCCATATACCCACATCCCACCTCCTGGAGATCCATCCTAATATTATTAACCCATCTACGCCTAGGTCTCCCCAGTGGTCTCTTTCCCTCCGTTTTCCCCACCAAGACCCTATACACCCCCCTCCTTCACCCATACGCGCCACATGCCCAGCCCATCTCATTCTTTTAAACGATATATACGGAAAGCAAAAATGGAATACGTGGACAATTAATTGCATGTATAATTTATTATATGTCCGTATGATTTAAAAACTGGACACCATAAATTTAACAACAATGACTGAAAACTTAAAAGATTTCGGACGGATGGAAAGTTAATGTACAAATATTCACGTTAACGCCATGGAAGCATATGTGGGGGTGGGGGGTGGGGTGAGGAAATTATAGCTCCGCTCTTTCTTACCCTTGTCAGTATATAAAGGTGAGTTGTCAGCCTCAATCCCTGGCCGCCTTTTCTCTGCAATCAGAGACCCCCTACCATCCGAACAGGAGGATCGGTGGACCCAAGAAGCGGTATAATGGTTTCGTCGGAGAGAAAAAATATTCGTGTCTCTGGCAGAAATTGAACCACCACGAACTTGTGAGGTGTAACTGTTTTCTGAGAAGTATTATTTTAACCTTTTAAAGCCTACTGGTTTCGTGCACCAACAGTTTTTAACACTTAAAAATTATACATAGTGCCCACACTGTATTTATGTGTTATTTATTTATCTCAGAACAAAAAAAACAAACAAACAGATTGGTTTTAATAACCGAGGCAAAAAGTGTTTATGGCGCGGTACAGACTGGGTCTTTAAATAAGGCAGTCTACGCTTCGTCTTTAAACTATTAGGCCTGCAACTGTCCGTTTATGAAGAAGAATCCCTCATTATTTTTGTTTTATAAAAAAGGTTAAAAATATTGTATATACATCGTTGAATGGAACTTAGTTTTATGTATCATGAACCTGAAAGGACGCGAAAGGAAACGGTTCTTGCTGACTAAAGGTACAGTCCTGTATTATCCTAGTTTGATCTACAGGAAACTGTGACTCCCACCACCACTATGCCAGTGAAAACAGCCAATTTCCTGATCTAGGTACGAACCTGGTTCCTTCAGAATATGCGTCAGACCTTGGCGTGCAGGAATTAATTACCTGAAAAACGTTCTTGCAAGACATCCAATCTGCGTACTACATGTTCCGGCCATCGGATTTTCCATGTTTTGATCGACTTAATAGGTTAATAGGCAGATTAGGCTAGGCGAAATTCACATTAAGTCTGTCTTCATTATGAGTTCTTGCTCCTCTTCAGATCCCTTCGTGTAGCTCCGGTCACAGAGTGCTTCTAATCACGTGCTGTACCTAGACTGGAGCACAACGTTCTCTCAGAACGACAGACCGAGTTTCACGTACATAAAAAGGAAGAACCAAAGATATTCTCTTTATTTGAACGTTCAGGTTTTCGGATACTGGAAGGAGAGTTTCAAAATACGACATTCGATGAAAGTAAATATCTCTGAATTCAATTTGTTTTTAATTTCGTCACGAATATAATTTTTATTTCTTGTTAATGCCCCAAATTACGAAAGGGGCATTGTTTCGAATCCAGTACCGTTTCACTGGCTGCGTAAGCAAACGTCTGGTAGCAAATATACTGAAGACAAGACAGGGAATGTACGTATAACGTAACATTCAGGCGCGTTCGTGTCAACATCATTAGAGTGGAAAAGTAATAAATATTACATATTCTGAATGTATGTTTGTAGCTTTAGGCATCCAGCATTCAATGCGCATGCGCCATATTGTCACCTTTGGCCTGTCCGGCTGTACTATAATTTTTCACATAGTCTCATACAAGACACTTTAAAAAAAAAAATTTTCTGAACAGAAAATGCGCGTGTTGATTTTCTCTAAAATTCTCTCTGAAACATATCTCGTTCTTAGACGAACTGAGCGACATTTGGTCATAAGTGTATATTTGTCGTCATGTAAAGTGCCAGTTATTTTTGTCGGATTTAATAAAACCTGAATTTTCTGGATATATTTTAGAAAAATACACAAATATCAAATGTAATCAAAATTCTTCTATTGGAAGTCGAATTGTTCCATACGGACGGACATACGTGAAGCAGCTAATAGTCGCTTTGAGCAATTTTGCGAACTCGCCTAACCAACTTACTTACCCTGAAGTTATCAGCTGGAAAATAACACCTTCTAATCGTGCACATTAGAAATATATTTGTCCCGCCTTCAAAATTTCAAACCTCACCTAGAAATTCACACATATATATATTTGTGAATTAACAATTTCTTTTAGAACTGACTATCACCCGTCCTTTGGAAATATTTATGTTTGGTCATGTACCTATAAATTCAAAATTTTCACCTTCTGTTGAAACAGATTACTCCAGACAAGATAATAAGGAATGAAACTTTCCTCTACCCATTTATTTGAGACAAAGCGTCTATAATATCCAGGTAACAGGCGAGTCAGCGTCATGGTAATTTAATGACCTGTTTCTCTGTTGTGGACAATTCTACGGGTGGGTACTTGTTTAAACACTTATAGAAAGTTTTCACACCTTTGTGCTGAGTCGCAATACATTCACTATTTAAGACATACAGCTACATAACCTAACATCGGATTTATATTGATGTGTTCCATCAACCAGATGACGAAGGATGCTTATAGCTTCTGGCGACATTTGCCAAGTGCGTGACACGTACGCTGTAAATGGTAAGTGAAACAAATTGTCTTGTATGTTAATATAGAAAGGACCGAAGTTTGTAGCTGACTGTGTATTCAGTGGTCGCTACTTATTAGGCGCCAGGGCATACTCACAGCCAAAAAGTACTAATTGATAGGCACATGCGAGATAAAAATAGGCTAATCTTACTAAAATAATTAGAACATGGAATATTCTGAAGCTCTCTCTCTCTCTCTCTCTATATATATATATATATAAAATTAATGAATGCCACACATGTTTGTATAAATTACAAAAATGTGCCAATTCTGGAAATTGGTATTCCATTTGGCTCTCTCTCTAACATCTCTTTTCCTGCAGTCGCAACTAATGAAACTTTATTTATCTCGGTATTTAACCAACTTGATACACAAAACTTGTTTCACAATAAGTTTTATTTCATGCCTCTATATGTTTCGAGCACATGTGCTCATCATCAGGAGGTCAAAATTGCATTACCCAGCCTCTGGTATCATCAAACCTATAGGTGTGATGATACCAGAGGCTGGGTAATGCAATTTTGACCTCCTGATGATAAGCACATGTGCTCGAAACATATAGAGGCATGAAATAAAACTTATTGTGGAACAAGTTTTGTGTATGAAGTTGGTTAAATACTGAGATACATATACTGAGATGCAGGGTCAGCAAAACGTCAAAATTAATGAAACGTTAATTTATTCTAGTTGATACCAATAAGCGCTGATGACAAACACTGTGTACGTGTGTTCTTTTGAAACAAGCATTTTTAAATAGAGCTGTTTCCTGATTTATATTTATTTGTTTCAGGCGTTTCAGTAGGGGTTTCATTCCTAACATCCTGTAACATCTCTAAGTCTTTCTGCAAATACGCAGTACGGTACTCTCCAACATATTCCGTCTGGTCCATGCAGAAGTCCTATCTAGAAAAGGAGAGTGAAAGAAAGAAACAAAGACAAATAAAAAACACGAAAAGAGAACAGACAGAAGGAAAGATACAGAAACATGATTCTTCTTGACAGTTCTAACGGCCACCCACAAAGTTGCAGCGATTCCTAAGAGAAAAAATTATATTCGTATTTTTTTGATACATGCCATGGACCTAAGAGACATAAGTACTCTTCACCCTAATAGAATTTTCAAAGAGCCAGTGTAAGGGATGGTTTGTAATGGCAAGCCAAAAATTAAGAAATTCCTATTTAATTAATTAGAATGTTCTTTCACATCCAAATAACGCTCTGAAGTCCCGTGAGGAAAGTAGCCCCCAACTGTAACATTATTTCTGTGGAACGAATCAGCCGTATTACTATTTTTCGCTTAATTATTTTGTCGAGGGGCAAAACTAGACCATGACCCTAGATACCATTTTGCAATTATTTGAAGTATACGGTGATAATCACTACAGCATCTAATTGAAATAAATTCTGTTTTCCTGCGGACAGACTTCGAGAGTTTATCCTAGACTTTAGAGTAAACCAATTACACTAAACGTCGTTAAAAAATATCTGACCTTTGTCCGAAAAGCACTCGCCACTAAACCCTGAAGACGTGTGTGTATTGAAAGAAGAGTTACGTGCAAATACTTATTCAAGTAACGTTTATACTAATTGAATATATTCAATGATTACGAATTAAAATATAGTGGCTAATTTCCTTAGGAAGTAAGGTATTTTAAATAGTGTAAATTATGAGTAATATTTCGTAATCTGGAAACCTGATGATCAGTTAACACAGCCGTGCTAAGAAGAATTCATAGGTCCTGCTGTTTAGTCCTCCAGCAGTCCTTGAACTAGGTGTTAAGCCTTATAAAAACAACGTAAAATGAAGTTAAAATCAAAGTGCTTGTTTTTTAATATTATACTTTTCGGGGATACTGATAATTACTTCCTGGAAATTCTGTCTCACAGTTCTACAAGTTAGGATAAAATCAGGAGAGAGATGTCAAAAATTATTAACTATAAAGGAAAGAGCATATGTAATATTTGTATATTGCAAGGGCTGTGAGGTAAGTACTAATTTTCTTGGAATTATTCTTAAAGTTCCAACCACAATACAAACAAAGATATCAGAAAGAGTGGCGGAGAGATTAAAGGGCTTCAATATGTAAACAAGCAAAAGCAGCAATTCCCTTACAGGCCTGGACAGGCCCAGAGATTTGTATCAGGTTGAGGCTCCCAGATTTCATGACAATCGATCGGCATATGAAGGTGGTAAGGTTATCAGCTATAAGCACCGGCCGCCTTTTCCCCCCACGAAATATCCCTGGTACTCATTTGTGTTACAGGTTGAGTCGACACCAGGCTGGAAGTGTTAAGTCAATGAAAAATTCCAGTGACATCATGGGGAATCGAACCCGCGACATTCCGGCTTTTTTCATAGTGCTTAAACCAAATGCGTCAACGCGTGCCCCATATATGTAAATAAGTTATACTATAATTACTACCTTTTTAATCTAATGGGAGTATATTTCATTTCCTTAGGTTTCGTAGTTCAACCCCATAAAGTACGAAGTTCGAATAAGAAATGCGTATAAGAAATTCCTCTTTATAATTAACACATCGCACACAGCATTTTCACTGCAAAACCTAGACGGTTAAGCGGTGTAAGGAAATAATTGCTGATTATTCCGATAAACTTATAAAGGAACCGTAAATGGATTCCGTGGTTAGAAGAAAGTTTCTGGGCTTATGAAGCAAGTTTATATGTCCAGTTTTTACTGTTGTAAAGAATTGAAAGCTAGTTACATAAAACATATAGTGAGAGAAACTAAATGCATTATACGGTACTTCAGTTTTAAAGGTTTTGCCTAATAAAAGTGTATGAATCCCCCAAAATGTGACTTGGATCTAATACTCCTTCAAAGCTAAAAATGACATACGGTAGAACATTCCTTCCTGCTGTCTGTTTTATTTAATCCAGTAAAAACTCAATTTTATACTTTATATAACCAAACACACGCCATTCCTTTCCTTCAAAACCAAACGTATTTTAAAAGAATTTGGATGAAGTTATATGCCATATTCCACCCCTTCCCTTGAAGTTACAAAGTATACAAAAAATACGCTTCTAATGGTTTACACTTGAATGCATAAATTGCTTGAAAGCTGTGTGAAACTCAGGACTTTGGTAGAAAGGATCCACTGCTCTATACACATAGGTCTATATATAAAAATCAATGGGCCTACATAACACAGTAGCTATAGACTAATATTTACAGCCAATTACACTACCAGCGAACAGATTGGCTTTCTGGGGAGGTGCCAAAATTCACAAGCCAGTGCCAATTATCTCTACGTTCCCCTTTTCCTAGTCATCTCGCTGCCAGAAGCATTTGGCTCTCTGTAGCACAAGCTGCTGTACCGGTAATGAGTGAACCGTTTCACGAAATAAATGTTCTGGTAAATAAGTTCAGAGACTCTCCATAGGAAGTTATTAAGCATTCATGTACGGTTTTATGTATAAGCTGTAGGGACAAAAGTGTCGAATTGGCAGCTGGAATAGGATGACGATTTCGACACAAAACAAGAGCAGTGGGTAAAGTAAAATGTAACAATAAATATTTATTGTAAATCTGTGTGGGTGAAATATGTGTTTGGGTCTATTTGCACACATTTAGAGCAGTATTTTCCCACACAGAAGCAGAATTACATATCAAAGCCCAAGAATATTAGCGAATTGTGTGGGATGGAAAAGTGCGTAACTGCTATGGCCACACAACTTTTATTGTAAGTGTCAAATGTCCATAAATCTCCACAAGACATTTGGTATTTAACGTAAGTCCTGTGTCCCATAGATCATTGATTGTTGTTTATGTCGTACAAATTGAAATCAAAGAGGAGACTACAGAAAAAGGAAAACTAAAATTTCTGGCATATAATCCAGCAGAAACCAAAATTTCAATATTTACGTCAAAGAATTTGTTCATATATATACACACACACACACACACACACACACATATATATATATATATATATATACACACACACACATATATATATATATATATACACACACACACACATATATATATATATATATATATATACACACATATCAATCGCGAGAAAAGCTTCGTCACATAAACTGGATTAATAAAACAAATATAGATAAATTCAATCACCTACATTTTGTGTATTGTAAACATTACGATCAAATGTGCTGGAGGTTTTCTATGTGTCCTCCTTTAACTCACATTATTTAACCTACTGCCATGAAATCCAAAACTTCATATTTATGGTAATGTAACTGAGGTGCGATACGTATATAAAATTGTACATTTATTAAAACAGATATTGTATTTAAGAAGTTCTTTTTACCTTCCAAATGTAGATTTATAGAAATCTGGAGGCCTACGTGCGCATAAATAATTACGGGAGACCTGCAAATCTGTTCGAATTACGAGAAAATATTACTTATCTAAAAGCGAAAAAATTCAATTTGTTTTTAAAAGAGTGAACCTTTCAAGCACTACATCAAAATAGAATATATCATCATCATCATCATCATCATCATCTTCCTCCGTGAATTAGGTTGTTTGGCCTGTTCCGGCATCGACGCTTTGCCATCGTTCCCTGGGTCTTCCGCGATCCCTTTTTCCTCGGGGTTTGTAGTTGACGGCGTGTTTCGGGAGTCTGCTGTTGTCCATTCTTTCGAGGTGGTTGATCCAATTTTGTTTGTATTTGAGTCTCACGTCTTGTATTCCAGAGATCTCTAGTTCTTATCTTATGTCTTCGCTTCTTATTTTATCCAGCCTTGTGTATCCTGTAACACTTCTTAGAAAGCGCATCTCTGCAGCTTCTAGGCGACTCATGTCTCTCTTCGTGGGTACCCATGTTTCGCTGCCATACAGTAGTGATGGTTTAGCTACAACTTCATAAAATTTCATTTGTGTTTCTGTACGGGTTTTCTTTAAGTGTTTCCCAATAGTGCCGCATATTCCTTGGAATCCCTTTATTTTTATCAAAATCTGGCTCACCGTCTAAACTCAGTCCGCATCCCAATTAATTAAATTGTTTCACTTGTTCTAATATTGATCCGAATATTTCTATTTTAGAGCGCACTAGGTGTTGTCCTTCAAAAGCCATAATTTTTATTTTGTCCGTAGATATTTTGAGGTTGTAGAATATATATATCTAAATAAATTGAATACACGGAGAAAGTATGTAGTAGTTCCATGCGATAAGAACAAAGAATACGTCCTCAGTTTTAATAAATAAGCTCCTGAATCGCCCAATTGACAACCAGTAAAGGAATAAATCAAATGATGCCACAAAGTGAATACTTCTTCAAGCTGCAAAGTGTAATCCTAAGAAAGCCTAAAATGGATCAGCAGTAACTGCCTTTAATGTTTCTTTCTTTTCAGATGAACACAGAGTAAACCAAGGTACATACAGAGATTTAAATATCTATTAGAATAATCAATCAGTAAATTATTATAGAGCCGTAGGAGCAGGCAGATTTATTGTCGTGACACTCCTACAGCCTCCTCCGTATCGTTCTCGAGAAGTCGTACTTTATAGGGATGCTGGTAAGTCCTTAGCCCGACCAGGAAGGAAAGAAGCTAATGTTTCTGACAGAATGGCGCGAATTTCCTTCTATGCCTTGCCTTGCAGGAAAAAACAACTTGATGACAGCTCGTGTCTCGATGTTGTTGAAATCGCGCTCGTCCCTGGCATGCTTCCGAGCTTGTTTCCTTCCTGGTCGGGCTAAGGACTTATCAGCACCCCGGTACATCTTGTTACAGATAAAGATTCATTATTGTACATTATATTACTAATTTTCAGTTTTCCTTACTTATTTTTATTAATTTTAATCGAGATATGTATAATTCGAAATATTTATGCCTATCATTCGAAAGAAAAATACAAGCCTATAGAAAACGCACTGTTGTCGACTCATGAAAACTTCCTTGTCCTTGGCAGTGGTGGCCCAGGAAAGCCAGACAGATATTTATTTTATTTACAGTCACTGGACTGGTGTGAAATTGTGTCTTGTGTGTCCGAATTAATTAATATTATTTTATATTGTATTCCGTATGTTTTAGAACTGCGCATGAATGTGACTTCAAGTTTATTACTTTTGAGCAAGTAAAAATTGATGATCAATGGAAAGTAATAGGGGTTATATTATTCAGAGGACCAGCTGTATTCTCTCAGCAAGTTGAGCACGGGGATAAGGGAGCCTGCGCACATCGTCAAGGTGAAAGCTGTTCTCATCAATGCAGGACAGTACAGAGTTATGTCCTACAGATATTCGGCCAAGCGAGCCTCCGAGGGTTGTGATTAGCGCCTCGGGTTCACGGATGGTAATGTAAGCCGGTCCAGTGTTACAACCGCAGCTAAGATAACAAAAGCTTCCTGCCTTACATGTACTGCTGTATTCAGACTTCAGTCGTCTTCCTACACATACGTGTTGAGAAAGCGTCTTTATCAAGTGAAAGCCCAATCATAGGAGGAGTACAGCATGATATAAATTTCATTTCTGACGATAACGCATATCACTAAACTGCAAAGTAAACGGACATCAGTTAATTCTTTGTAACAATCAGTCACTGTCAGGGGAAACATGATTATACTGCCCGAAGCTTAGTGTAGAATGTTGCACACAAAAGCAATGTGAGCACACTGGTCCATGATAAACACCAACGAGGCAAAAACATGTAAATCCATAATAGGACGGAACGAGGGTAGCCCAAAATTAATACAATTTTTAAAATGCCCTCAGCACTATAATCACTACAATGAATACATGTAACCAACACATCAGATTATTACAGTATGGTTGTTTCAAAACGAACTATTGTGAAAATTGGTAATTGTAAATTTTTAACTATGTAATTAAGCTTTTAATTTCGAACGGACATTAGGTTACCATGACATCAGTATAAAAGAATATAACGGAAAAGCATATAAGCATCAACAATACAGGGGGTTCATTGGGTTTAAATAACCCGCAGCAGCGACAAGCATAGGCTATTCAGTTATGTTGGCTTGTTGTATTACCTCAAATTCTATTTAAATTACCTTTTATTTTTAAACGTCATGAGCATTTAATTTTAAAAGTTAAAAATAATTAGCAGTATATGGAAGGTAAATACAAGTTTACAACTAATAATTGCTGTATAATAGACTACACACATTTTATAAACTGGTTGACAACAACCTATAAACGTTAAAGTCATCCAAGACTGTAATCAGTCTGTGGACCAACCATCAAACGATGAAGTTGTGTTCAATTTTATATAAAACTTTTCCACTCTGAAAAGGCAGATGACTTGGTACGTGTAACCGTATTAATAACTCAGTTTTATAAGACACTATTTTATTTTTTCGAGCAGGTTAGCACAGCACAGAGCACTTTACAATTTCGTGAGCCACTACGTAATTACTAAAACCAAAATCTATATACTGTTCGGGCATTGAGACCATGGATTCAGATCTCATTCATGGTAATGTGTTTAGTCAGCGACTTGCGTTTGTAGTGCTGCCTGTCTAGCCACAGGTTGATCCACCGTTCATTGACTTCTATCAAATGTATACAAACGAGATTCACAGACCAGCATAATGGGAGTCCCTGGACCACATTACGCTCTAGCGCCGAAGAAATATACTAGAGTATAACGGATAGTTTCACAATTTGGCCTGAGAAGAGCCTGTTCCAGGGGTTCACAAATTTTCCAAAAATCAACGAGCCATCTAAAATTTCTAGGCGCCAGAATTGTGATAAGAAACAAGTTTCATACTCCATACCCATAAATATTTGGAGCCACCGTATGAAATTTCGTTATCTTGCAGGCCTTGCGCCCAGGACTTGTGCATCCCTGGATTAAATTGTAACTTGTCGCTGATTGAATTCTCCATCTCACTCTAACCCTCACAGTGCCATGGATCACCCTCGTAATAACGGTCTGTCACCGGGGAGGACTGGGTTCGGTTTTAAGTTAGTCTGTATGGGATTTATGGTAGATAAGGTGGTCCAGAGATACGTTTTAGTTCAGGTTCTGTTGTTTCTTCTTCTTCTTGATATCATCAATATCATTATACTCAATACTCATTCATCTATCATCGACGGTATATAAATTCGACGCAGAATCTTTTGTCTTCTAGTTTGCTACCCAAAAATATAAAGTTGAAGATAGAGAGCTATAATTTTGCCTGTTATTTTGTACGGCTGTGAAAACTGGTCTTTCACATCGTTGGAGGAACGTAGGCTGAGGGTGTTTGAAGTAGAGTTCTCAGGATATTATTTGGGCCTAAGAGGGATGAGGTGACTGGGGAGTGGAGAAAACTACATGATGAGAAGCTTCATGATCTCTACTCCTCACCAAATATTATTATGGTGATGAAATCGAGAAGAATGAGATAGGCAGGGCATGTAGAACTTATGGGGAATAGGAGAGGTGCATACAGGGATTTGGTGGGGAAACCTGAGGGAAAGAGACAACTTGTAAAACCCAGGCGTACATAGGAGGATAATATTAAAGTGGATCTTCAAGAAGTGAGATCGAAGAATTGACTCGTGTGACGTGGCTCAGAATAAGGACAGGTAGCGGGTTGTTGTGAATGCGCTAAAGAACCATCGGTTTCTTGAGTAGCTGAGCACCTGTTAGCTTCTCAAGCATGACTCTGTTCTATGCAGTTATTCAAAAACTCCTTATCCTGTCACACGTTACTGAAAGCGGTCACTACGCCGTTTAACACTTCGCTAATGCTCCACATTGCATAACCTTCCCCAAATCTCAATCGTAGTAAAGTGTCTTTAAATATATTCATAAACAAACCGCCAATATGCTCGATTTCAGGCTTCCGCAGCGAAGTAGATGAGATCTGCGTTCTTCTGCGATATTATGCAGTGTATAATGGTAATTTATTGCCGACGTTTCTGGACAACATATCGGTCCAATCTTAAAGGGTTAAGTAATCCAAGAAGATGGGATTGATAGGTTGTATCGAAACGTCTATAAGGAATTACCACTATAAGCTGCGCAATACCCCAGAACAGCGCAGATCTCAGGCCCTAAACATATACAGTTTTTAGGTGCGTTCCAACTGCCGCTGTAAGGCTTTCCAAAATGCCCGTTTAATCCGTTTCTTTGTGCACAAGTAATGGGTCGAGAAACACTGGAAAGGTTATCATAAAATTTTATACTGATTTTGAAATTTGTTGTAAGAGGCAAAGGTAAGTTTGTCCCTGTCCACAAAATGAAATCATATGTCGGGAGTAGAGGCAAGGCTCCACTAATACTTAACCTTGAAGTTAGGTGGAATTAAGGGGTCAAAATTACAACCCTGCAGCTGTTTTCCTGGGAAAGAACCTCGGTACTTATTTAATAGGAAGTGGGTTGGGTCCTACAAAAGGTCTGGACGGTTTTGGAGAAGTAAAAAGCTCTTACACAAAACGGACTTTCAACCCCGTACCGTCCATCCTGTATCGAGTCGCTATCCCGGAACAGCAAAATAACGTAAAAATGTCAAATTTTTCTTGTCTAGTGTGCTCAGGATTGCCCTAAACGAAGACCTTCGTGATTTTCTCCTCACGTCTCGAAAATAACTGATTGAATATTTATCGGCCTTTACAGACATTCCGAAAATATTTTGTCGAAAACAATCAAATATTCCACGTACAACGTATTTACCACAAGTCACCGAATCTTAGAGATATTTAAACAAAAGAGAGAACAGATTTTCGCAAATCATTTTTGAACTTGTATTTTAAACTTCCAGCAGTCACGTGCGGATTACATGGATCCTCTTTTTCGAAGGTTGAAGATAATGTCGTAGAGTTCATTTGAAATGTGATGGCACATGACGACGCACGAGAGGGGAAGTGAAGGGGAAACTGACGAATGGATTCGGTAGCCAGTACCCTTCACACTACCTCGGAACATGGTGTATCCAGCATTATTGCAGCTGATGCGCACACCTCGGCTGCCAGTAGTCGATTGAACTGACGTCCCCGCCGATTTAAATGGACTCGTACGTTTCGCCGAAAGACGAAATCCTGTTTCTGCCTGTGTGCCACCACATTTCAAATGCAGTCTACACTGCTGATAGGTTTGTTTTGTAAAATAGCTGGCGTCACATCCCACAAAGCCTTAAACTTAACCGCTGCATAATTTACTCGCGTTTGCGAATAATTAAAATTGTACGGTAATGGCAAATAAGATACGTAAACTTAAAACAATAATTTCATATTTTATTAAACACTATGGTTGGGTCGTATATATTTGTTCAATAGAAATATTTACCTGTTCAGGTAGATTTTATACAGCAGGTGTATATTACAAAATATTTCGTGTCGATGTTAAAGCTCTCATCACTAAGCATTTATCAAGGATAAGTACCAAAGATTAATAAAATTACACCCCAATTCTTCCACGTTTCTACCTGTCAACATAAGCCGATCTGACAAAATGTTATATTCCTTTCAATTTTCATTTGCTATAAATATCCATTGCATTCCTAATTAAATCATTAAACAACTTATGTTTGCCGCAAAGCTGTGTAATTATACCGAGCGACGTAAGTCAAACTCTTTCGCTCTAAACATTAGTCATGCAACCACTACTAACTCACTCACTTACAGGCAGGGCTGGCAGAAACAGAGAGAATCGATTTCCTACTGCTCGACACGAGTTGATTGCGATTATTATCGGCTAGTACAACATGCAACCCAGATATCATCTTACATTAACGCGCTGAATGCTTGAGGCATGCAGGAGGCGCCTCCGTACAACTGCGTGTCCGCTTTCCAAACATCGCACCCTCCTACAATCGCGGTCTCTCCCCTGTCTTTTGACACCAAAATCTTGCTTTCTGATTTAAATCCTAGTGCCACAAGAATCTATTTATTTAACCAGTTTACCCTGTTTTAAAAGTGAAAAAAGATTACAGAACATACATTTTATGTGCTTATATTACAAGCAGCTGTGCATATAAAAAAAACAGTCTGACTTTTATGATAAATTCGGCATTGAATGTAACAGTTACTTCAAGTAAATCCAAATTTAAGAAAACATTTGATGTTTGTGTGACCGTGCATCATTGACACAATAATATAAACAGCCAACTAGATGCAACAATAACAAATTTTATTGTTAATTACCAGCAGATCAACATGTTTAGGGCGATAATTTAGCTCATCCTCAGGAGCACTAGACTGTGTTTACAGCTTATGGTATAATGCACCGACGATGCTGCCTGCAGGCAGCATCGTCGGTGCATTATACCACAAGCTAGTGCTCCTGAGGATGAGCTAAATTATCGCCCGAAACATGTTGATCTGATTGTAATTAACAATAAAATTTGTTATTGTTGCATCTAGTTGGTTGTTTATATTATTAAGAACACACACCTACATTCTTATTGATGTAACTCATGAACACTTCAAAATTAGTGCTGATGAAGAACATTAATCGTTTATTTAAAGACGTTCGCACTATTTCAGAATGTAGACTAACATAGCCTTTGCTTCTGATTTCGTTCGCTAGCCCCTCGCAGAATACAGACGTATAGCCTCGGATATTAGAATTGGTAGTGAAAGATACATTTTATGCAATATGGAAAGAATCTATTGTAGTGTAATATGAGGCATTGTAGTGGCACTTCCCTTAATGTATTGAGAAGAAACACGATATGTACGAAGATAACCAGTATCCACGCCGAGAATTGAAACAAGGACTTCAAAATATGAACGACCGCGCTGTGCGAAGATAAATAATACAAAACTTATCATTATCATCATTGTCCGTGCCATGATTCAAGCCACTAGTCGTCGGCCCCTCGCCGCGATTGCTCGAGTTCAGTGCTAGATCAATCCATGTGGATTTGTTATGAACAAAGTGGCATAAAGGTTACGCCTTGTTTTGCGGCGCTAAGTAGCTGAGCACAGCCTCAGCACAAGGCGTAATCTATATTATTCTCACTGATTTTACCTATTCTTGTCCTAGCTTAAGTAATTATACTTATATATTATATTACACCCCCTAGCATAAGATATAGTCCCCATGTGGAATACAGAAAAACGATATCCAACCAGATACACCCGGTACCATGGTACCCTGTGATATGAGATTTCGAACCCGTCCCATTACAACCCAAAACCACTACACGCATGATAGCCTACGCTGTAAGTCTGACCACAACCTGATGATGGCCCACATATCGGGCCGAAACATGTCGTTATTGTAAACTCCTTGTAATAAAAACAAATATAGTTGTGTTTGACGTTAAGTGTTAACACACCTAACTGCTTACTGTTGTACAAAACACAACGGGGATGACGCACATTAGCATTAGGATTGTCTCTCACGTTTGCAAGTGTTTCCTCAACATTTATGGAATCATTACGCCTTCTTCTGGACTCGCCGGTTTAGTCCACACCCTCGTACACTGTTTCTGTGTGATTTGTGTAACGCCACATTTATAAACGTATTTCTCTCAAATCACTTACTTTCATTTCTTCCTACTAAAATCTTAACTACAATTTTCACACTGCCATTAATACAAACTCCCTCGGCTTAACCTTCTGACGCCTAATGTCAACTATAGTGGTCGTACCGCACCGCTAACCTCTAAAGTTGCATTTTATATATTTATTCAACAACTAAAGGTACTGAATATTTTAAACACGGTATATACTCTCCGTTTTTTTCTCTTCAAAATGCAGTTTGTTTCATAATTCTAACATATTTGGTTCCTGTATTATTCACATTTTATATACAGGGTGTGCT
>Ga0123352_10005403_pt1 | contig 19220 bp, 6 predicted proteins | sample TergutLab28metaG_FD_89700 | JGI IMG/M metagenome (GOLD analysis project Ga0123352, IMG submission 89700) | Labiotermes labralis P1 segment gut microbial communities from Petit-Saut dam, French Guiana - Lab288 P1 | ecosystem: Host-associated > Arthropoda: Insects > Digestive system > Gut ... | reverse complement strand
TACATTCATTGTTCCGTGCATCATTATAATTGTTTCAAAAAATAACCAACACGATGACACTTGTGGACTATCCTTTATTTTCAGGGGTAGTCGTCATTCACTCTCTACATGTTTCGAGCTTTCAGGAAGCTCATCATCAGGAGTTCATTTTTCTGTACAGTCAGCCTCTGGTATAGTGTATAATCTTTTGCTGTAACCCTCCCGTTCTCCTACGTCGGGAACAGAACACGTAGGAGAACGGGAGGTTTACAGCAAAAGATTACACACTATGCCAGAGGCTGCCTGTACAGGGAAAAATGAACTCCTGATGATGAGCTTCCCGGAAGCTCGAAACATGTAGAGAGTGAATGACGACTACCCCTGAAAATAAAGGATAGTCCATAAGTGTCATCGTGTTGGTTATTTTTTGAAACAAATGATTATTTTCTTTTCATTTTTTTAAAGTCACGCTAAAGAGTGGTGTAACAACTTTGGAAATTGATTTGCGCTTTCTGTTCAATAAGTTGTAACTCTCAATGTCTCTGTTTACGCAACACGATGAGTCAGACGTACGTAAACTATGACTATTTTCGTACACAAATTATGATGTCAGTTTTGAAATTCGTCTTATTTAAGGCTGGCAGGTACTGCAGGCCTGTTATATTTGAATGTCATTACCGTTCAGCTACAGGCATTACAGTATAAAGGATAGGCGCTGAAAATCGCTGTTAGTCTTGGTCTCCCAACGGAAGTGAAGCTCCGGTATTTATTATGTTTTGGCACTAGATGGAGGTGCGCGGCCACGTTATCCCACGATAATCCCCTATACTTTTGAGATAGAGAGTGCATGAGTCCCAAAGGCGGTTTTGACGTGATGGAGAAGGGAAAAATTATGTCTTTACTGCAGAAAATGAACTCCTAATCTAGAGTTTCTGCCTTGTACTCGTAGCTTAGCTACTAATTGAGCTACCGGCAGTTAGAATCTAAATATTTAAAGCGCCGCAGTTGCTTCGTGAAATCTGAGACCCAAAGTACCTAAGGTGTTTAGTAAATATTTTGCCATGTAAAATAATTCAAAGTTAATTGTTTAATTTCAAAGACAATATCATTTAACTTTAATTAAGAGTCAAGATTATAATTCCAGCACTCTTCATTTGTTAGTTTTGTCTACAAACTGTCAGCAAAGCGAAATAAACTACACCGTTTTCAGTGCTCGTTGAACATGTAAATTATGAGAAAAATCGCAAAAATATTGAAATCCTTTTAGCTTATATCAGAAATTCCCTTGGCTCCTTGGCACCTATTAACCGCAGATGACATCCATAGGAACAATGTCAACATTTTTACTAATTCGAGACTAGAAATTGGGCCAAGTGTCTGGTAGGTTACCAGTCACTACATATATGGAACACACCCTTTTATATATGAAGATCATCCCTAGTTATGATCTGTTTGAATTTGTAGCTAATTAGATAGAAATTTCTTCTTACATTTTCTAATGCTGTAATCACACAAAAACGAAAGTGTGTCCTAATGGTAATAATCGCCTTGCACTCTCTCAAGATATTTTAGTTAAGTTCGGATTAATAAAACTCATAAGTGGTTACAGTAAATCCGGATGTATAAATTACAATTAAGAATTGGCTATAAAATGTTCACTGACGCAAATTTACGGTGCACTTTTGCTACTGAACGTGACATAGTTTAATGTACTGGGGTTTAATCTGCTCTGTAGACAGAGCCTTTCATTTGATAACTGAAAAATTCGGCAGTTGATGCATCGTCCTGACGTAACACACACACACACACAAAAGCTGTTTAAGGATACTCTGCAATTAATTATTTGTTATTATTATCGGATATCCAGCAGTTTATTCAACGCAGGGTAGCAAAGTGAAAGAAGAAAAAGACTAGAAGATAGAATAATAATTGGCGTTCCACTGTAAATTTTACAGTTTTATCCAATTATATATAAGCATGTATGTTGGAAAGTGAGGTAAATTTAATGGCAGATATTGAATCATAATCATAGTAGTTACAAATGAGTTTCCTGAATCCATAGGGATAAAATATTTTTTGTTGGACCTTACGCTCTTCAGCACCTCCTGAGCCTCCTCTCACGCCTTTGGCGCTCATGTCAGATGAAATTTTTCCATTGCTCCTTCTTCGGTTCTTACAAATGTTCTGATTGGTCCGCTCCTTAATCTTAGCACATTCTAGTCGATATGAGCTCAAAGCAAAGTGCTTCTGCCCTCCTGTAATGTCTTCCCATGCATTCAGAAATATTTACCTGGCTATAAAACTGCCAGGTTGATCCTGTGACCAAATATGAGGAATCATAAAATGTGGTAATGCATGCATGCAACTGTACGAGACAAACGACAGTATTATCCATGTTCAGTGGAAGATTCAAGCTGACTACGTGGAAATGGCTTGAGGATCCATTGAATTTTTGTGAACCTACGCCGTCTGTTCTAAGACACTAAAATTGGCCTTATTTGTAACCATAAAAAATACAATTCTATTTCAAAGCTACGCTTACGTGCCCGACACATTTAAACCAATTCGGACCATGCTCCAAATTATCCTATCGTGTTTCAGTCCGTAACAAATACGTTGTATGTGAAGGGCATTGAATTTTATTTACTAGCTAGTATTAAACTCAAATTAATTAAGATTAAATTTAAAATTTGTTTACTTATGCCTTAAAAATATTCAAAATTTCATGGGACAAAATTCATATAAATATCATAGTAAAGGAACATTGTTATGCCGTAGTACTGAATATACGTTAGCATTTATTGTTTCATTTTGATGTAGAATTTTCAATGGGTTTTGTGAACACGAGAAATGTTCATTCTGATATAGATTGTCTGAGAAGAATAGAAACTATCAAGAATGTGATTTAGTTAGTTTCAAAGCAAAAACATGCTTTATGTGGCTTACTTCCCCTTGTACTTGTTCAGTCGAATCAGATATATCTAACGAATTCGTGTCGTAGACGATGCGTATAATAGTTGAAATTCTAAGTTTGCAGACAACTTGCTTTTTGTGTTTTGCTGTGCTTATTTATAACTTCGCGTGTGAATTATGTACGAGATGAGTGAGCCACGTCAAGGCTTTTTTCGTGGCTTCGTTTATTTCGGCCCCATTTTCTTTTGCTTTTATAAAAATTCTCATCATAAAATATTAATTTCATTTTAGCCTCTACCTTTTGCCGTTTCATGATACTTCTGAAAGGGACCTTGCTTCTTTTTCAACACTAGACAAATCTACCTTTGAAGTATGAGAACTTTTACTGTGCAGTGCTTTATATAAATAGACTGGGTATGCGAAGCCCTTGGATAGGTTCCTTTATATAAAATACCAAATAAATTGTAATATTAGATTTGTAAGGAAGTACAAAGGATGCGATGCACGGTGTAACGCCACTGATACTTTCCATATAGGTGGTGCTTATGTTAGAAACGAGACTCCGGAAGCTCAGTCGTAGCTTGTTGTAACTGAAATTGACGTCAGTGAACTGCCGCTCTTAAACGTCAGTAGGACTACCATACTTCATCGCCCCCCTCCCCGACATGTTCCATTTCTCGAACCGAAAATTTCCTTTTGGGTGGATTTGTAAATTTTTAGAAATATCCGAGTTTTTTACTACTTGTTTTCTTAGAGCTTTTGCATATTTGAGCACTTTCAAACATGCAGAAAGTCCTACCTTTATTACATTATAATTCTCCAAGTCAAAAAATGAAAACGCATGAGAACATCTGAGGACGTCCAGAATGCCTATGAAAACTTCGGCGCAGAATTTCTGAATAACTTTTACTCAAACTTGAACTCGGTGAAAAACTGCTTAAGGGGTCCCACTCAGAATTTCGTACCCTTGAAATGTGAAGAACTATTAACAGAGAAACAGAGACTGCCTTTTACATAATGAAATTGTGATTATTTATACCTCTTACTTCTTGGTTTTTTCGCTGATGTATCCTCTTTTTATAGAGCTTAAGAGGGAAATATCCCCTATTCTTGTGATGGATATACAGTAACCCTAGCTTAGGTTATGTCATCTTAGCAGTAGCTTATGATTAATGTAGCTGATTAGAGTGTAAAAATATTTATTTTGATGCCTTCGTAATTTATAGTGTTTGTACTTGTGAATTCGAGAAAAATTTATGATCTGCAGAGATTAATTGTAGCACAGATGTCAAGTGTAGCAAGTTAGGTGTGAACTGGTAACAACCGATAATTTGTTTTATTCCAGCCACTAAAAATAAGATTCCGCAAACCCTCCATACCAAGGTTCTTTAAATTAAAACATAAAACATGCTTATTCATGTATGGAGGACGTTTAATATTACAAAACTCGGAATTTTATATTTTCTCTTCTAATGTTATCACCACATTCAGACAATGAGGTTAGTGCATAAGACAAAGTGGAGAACGAAAACAGTCAAATGTCTAGAGAATGATGGAGTGCAAACTTCTTAGGAATCTATCATGTGGAAGACCAACAAGGCCATGTAAGATTAATATTAAATTCGATTTTATGGAGATTTGTTTTGGTACTGTCGATTTGTTTTGGTAATGTCGATTTGTTTTGGTAATGTCGATTGAATTAAAAAACTTTAAGGCAGGTTTTTACTGCCGGAATTAAGTCTGGGAAACCGGATGAGTCTGTTACATGAAAGGTAATTAAATATTAGTGTTTTTAGTTGCATGTATTTACTGCGACATTTAAAGAGAAAATAGCATAAGTTTGAGAGAGGTAAATTTATTAAATGGAAAAATAACACAGAAATGTGCAGCAAACAAAAACACATCGATTTCCGAAAATGGTGAATACGCATGCTGGAAGCGAACGCGGCAAATAAAACTACCGATGGAATAATTCCAGAAAATCCGTTTGTAATCTGAAAAAAAAAACTAACAATTATAACACTTGACGAACATCGTGATTATGCGTTAAGTGTCGTACACAAAATGATTCGATTGTAACGAAATAATGAAATGGTGAGTAGGTGAACAGTGCGTCATCAATGTTAACGACTTTCTTAACAAAACAAACATCGAAATGGATTTGGAGCTGCTGTTTATCGAGTAGTCTGATCAGGGAGAGCTCAGAGAACTACCAGAGTTTAATGAATTCAGCCTGTTGGCAATCATGGTGCAGTGCCTATCGGCCGGGTCTGCTCTGTTCTTCCGCCTTAATCCGGGAGTAGCCACTGGGCATTACATTATTTCACATGACGGATCGAAGACTCAGCGCTTGCCAGAAATGTAATAACATAAGAATATTCGTTCTGATGGCTAATTTCGTGTTCCCTTGACTGCGTTTGTAGAACTGCATGTTCCGTCATTCTATATATTTTCCAAAAGATGCACTATTTTATACAGCATATTTAACACATATAAAACTCCTACATCTTTCGGCACTCAGGTGCCATCCTCAGGGAGTTATTATAACAAAGGTGTACAATCCAACTTACTAATTAAATTAGCAGGTTGGCTTGTGCAAAGAGGATATTACCTGGCACACTGATACGCATGATCATTGTAAAAATATTTTTTTGCTCTATGTTTTAACAAAATTGGTGTAATCTTCCTCAGAATGGCAGTTGCACCGAAAACACGTAGGATCAAATTAAGAGTATAATACATAATATATTGAATTGTTTATTATTTGGTAATGATAGAGGTCATAAACCGTTTCACAGTACACGGAATGAACAGTATGAAATTTCAAATGTTAAGTTCGCTGCGTATTACATGTACTTTATCTCACAATCTGAAATAGTGAAATTATTAAACATGTGTCTAACGGGCCAATAGAACTGAATTTAGTAAGTGGAAAAAACACGCGCGTCTGTAATTATATTAATGCGTAAAATTCATTCAATTGAACATTGTTCATTCAGAATTTTTGCCTATAATCAGTATGATAATTTTTGAACGCTGACTTGGCCGAATTCTTTATGAGGCTGTGGTTAGTGTGTATACAGATTTATTTAAAATTAAGTAATACTATAGTTTGTCTACATACGTTTAAGTCGGATTAGTTTGGTTCTCAGAAATCAGAACAATTATTTCCCTCAATATCCTTAACAAAATCTCATGCTACGGAGATGTGGTGTATTTTTGGCGCCTAAAAACTAATATGTAAAATGCTATTTAAACAGATTGGTGAAAATAATCAAAGATTTGTTAAATTTTTGTGATAAATTACTATTTGTATACGGAATACAGTACTTCTTTAAAAGTATTTCTGTGTTCGAATATTTAGTAAATGTATTTATCTGTATTAATAGAGTGATCGTAATTTAGAAAAAAAAGATACATTGTGAATAGTAATAAATATTTTATTTCGACAGAGATATGTCTGTATCTACACATAAACCAACCAATAATTCAGCTGCTGTTGCGTGCGCGTCAAAGTGTCACGAATTCTGCTGCTCCAGTTTCTCCCGTATTCTTCCGTATAGCTGTCATATCGATGTCACGTTGGAGATTACTGTTGTCTTTTAGAGATCCGTGAACGAAAGGAATGAACTAGATGTAGGAGAAAGATCTGAGATGAACGTGTGGCGAGTAGTTTATCTCTGCAAATAGCGTAATTTAATAAAAACAATAATTTTTGGACATGATAAAATGACTTTTCTGTAGTGCATGTAGGCCCTCGCATTATGTCACATAGGTGAGGCGATTAATAGGTAGCTAATTTAGGAACAGGTCAATAGTCTGTACCTAAGGTGGTCTTTTTTTAAATGCTTACTCAGAGAATAAAACTCATTTTATTCTTGTCAGATAATCTATTTTTTTCCGGTACAAAGAAGTGAAAATTTTTGATTGGTTATGGTAGCCTTCAGAAAAAGAGAAGCTTATGAGTAGATTTATCAACGGAATAAAAAATTAAAAACAGCTTACAACTTTTCATTGCTACGCATTCACTGGAAGCCTTTGTAGCAGAGTTCGTCTCGTTTCATGTGAAAAAATCTTTACATAAGAGTAATTTTCTACCATTTTAGTATGCTAGGAAACACTTTAAATTGTTATATAGCAGACGTGCAGTTTTATGTTTTCGTTGTATGCGTATCATTTATCATCGTTAGACAAGGTAATGCATTTAGTTGAGCTGTTGATGTCACGAAATTTCCTTGAAAACGGGCTGTTGACAGGTTCAGCTCATATATTCTCTTAAGTAACTCTAGAACTAGTGGAAGTGGGAAGAAAACGCATTTCAAATAATATTTTAAGTTACGAACATTTTACCCGAAGGAAACCGACGTTCGGAAAGAACTAACAAGAATCATTCGTAAGCTTATAAAGTACAAGATAAGTGAACATGTGTCTATCCTTAGAATCTAGATATCGGTTGAATAACCATTTTGTTTGCTGTAATTATGCCGCGTCATGCTATTTACACGATATGAAATGTGTGGTTATCATGTACTGAAGAACGAAGAAGACTTGATGGGGTGCAGTGAAGGTTCAACCATCAAACCATGGTCCCGATATTCGTCTCGAAGGAATACTATTGGTCACTGGAGGTTCACGGTTACTTTGACTTCTTTCCAAAGTCGACCCACTCGAATCTTAGGGACGTAGGTGTATATAGGCCAATTTATAAACCACTCGAAAATTAAATTATTCTGTATTTTATCTGTATTGTAACCAGATAATACTTGAAAACTCCTTTTAGTGATAATTAATTTGTTAATTTAGCTTAAGGGCCATAAATATCCACGGTATTTAAACAAGACAGGCAATGCACGCACGTATCAAGTAACATTGAGGCACCTTCGTGCAACCATTGTTCCAGTTAAAGCAATAAATATTTCATATTCTGAGTGTGTGTTTGTACTGTTAGGTATATAACGTGCAATGCGAATGGCCTGTCCGGCGGTAACACAATTCCACATTATCTCATGATAGGCACGATTCTCGAAAAAAAATTTTTGAACATAAAAAGTGTGTTTTCTTTTTTTCTACAATTTTTTTCTGAAAATTTCTCATTGTATGAAGGAAAGAGCGAGATAGTAGCACAAATGTGTATTGGTCTTCATGTAAAGTACCTGCTATTATTGTCAGCTTTGAATGAAACTTGAATCTTCTCGACAGATGTTCGAAAAATACTGAAATATCAAAGTTCATGGAAATCCGTCCAGTGAGAGCCGAGTTGTTCCATTTGGACCGAGAGACAGACAGAGAGACGGCCGGACGGACATGACGAATCTAATAGTCGTTTTTCACAATTTTACGAACGCGCCTAAAAACTTGCAGTGTAGTTTTTTTCCTTCCTTTTTCGTCTTAGGCAGTAGCTGAACCTTGTGACACTTCTTTGTGCAATAAAGATACATTGTTTGAAAAAAGATAGAGATATGTGGCGGATAAGTAGGTTGGGAAGAAAAGAACCAACCATTTTAAAAAATTACAATTTGAGTTTGCAAGCTTTCAGGCTACGGAGGACGGTTGCAATTTTTCTTTGTGAGGCAAGGGGAAGTAGTGGAGTATTGTGGGTGATGTGGAGTTGCTATCCAGGGAGGTTATTGATTATCCTGTTTTTACTTATGTCGAGCAATTTATATATATATATATATATATAGTTGAGTGAGAGATAGTTTTAAAAAGTGCCATAAATTGATAAATTGCATTAAGTGCCGACGATAAATTGAGTGACACTGATCACCCACAGCCACGTTATTTCAAAAACTACAAAACAAGGAGAGTGTATTATTATGCGTGTTCGCTAAATTACGAAAAAGACTGTTAGCTTCGTCATGTTTGTCTGACCGTCCGCATGGAACAGCTCGGCTCCTAATGGACGGAGTTTCATGAAATTTGATATTAACGTATTGTTGGAAAAAAGTCGACAAAAATTCAAGTTTCATTAAAATCTGTCAAGAATAAAGGGCACTTTACACGAAGACGATTGAAATCGTACATTTGTGATCATATATTGCTCAGTTCTTCTTAGAATGATAAAGGCTTAAGAAAAAAGGTCTAGAGAAAATAAAAACACATATTTCATATTCAGTAGGGTTTTTTTTTTCTAAAATCCTGCTGTTTATGAGAAATTGTGAAAAAATATGGTACAGCCGGACGAGCCACAGATGACCGTGTAGCTTATGCGCATTGGATGCTGGATGCCTAAGGCTACAAGCACAAATCGGAACGTGTAATGCTTATTGCTTTCCCACTGCAACAATGATTGCACGAAATCGCCTCAATGTTACGTCATATGTACATTTTCTGTCTAGTTTTTTGCCTCTTGACAAACCTGTACCCAGAGATATCCCTGCCTCACACACACATATACGAATATTCCCGTGATGACGTACTTCATACTGTCTTATTTTGATTTAAGACCGTAAAAAAAAGAGGAAAGAAGGGAGGTGGAAGGGTGCGTCACACAGTTCAATCCAAGCCAGATCCTCACACACGAAATCCTGTAATATCGTTTCCTTAACAGTCTCCCATTTTAACACCCTTTTCAAGCCTTTTTATTAAAATTCTAAATGCATTTAACATCCCTCCCTTTCGTGCTACACGTCAAATACATCTTATCCTATTGACTTGATTGTCCTTAGGCTGCTTTTTGAAGACTGCAGATTATGTAGCTTCTCATTAAATGATTTACCCGACCCGCTTTCAGGTCCATAATGCTTTTCAATTCTGTTCTCTGCACTGTGCTCTATATACATTTGTGTAAGTATATTCGAATAAATTTGGCGAATCCACGTTACATTCATCAAGGACAGTCAAAGTTTGCAGTTAATAGAGCACTCACACTAATATGACGTGCCGTAATTCCATCTCACATCCTCCAAATCCGATTAGTAAACGAGATCGATAGGTCATTTAAAGACAGTGTATCAGCTGTACGTATTGTTTAACGCGGAATGTGAGAATGATTAATTTGTTGAATATGCATATCTGTGAATACAGGAAGAGTAAAACCGACATGACACTTCACTATGTGTGTGTCACAGACTGCTGTTTAATGAATGTTTTGGCGTGTCCCAGTTTAACTAAGAGTTGTGCAACCAATTTGAATATGAGCATGGGCATACCACTTCAGGGGTAGTGGTTGTTTTGTTTTGTGAAATGTGTCCTGAATATATTAAAACAGAGTCGTACGCGATGCATAATGAATTTGCATACATTACACAGGCAAGTACTGGGGGAAGCATTGTCTTCTAACACTGATAAAGAATACTGTAGGGAACAATTCTAAAAGCAATTTATGATGCAATCTTCTTTGTTTTGGATCGCTCTAATACATAAATAAAGGTCCTTAACATAAGAGAAGGGGGTAATTTAATCAGCGTTATGAATGTTACATGACACAACTCAGAAAATTTTGCTTAGTTGTTGGCGTCATTGTTACATCATTTGGCCCAAAAGTAGGTACGTTACCATGAAATGGCTAAAATAACTGCCAGGTGCCTGTTGAAAACAGCCTAAAAGTCCCATTCTTAATTGTGCTTATTTTTAAATTGTGTCTGAAGTAACTGTGCACTTAGAGCAATGGGGTATATGAAACTAGAGGATAGACATTTGGAAAAGATTATTTATTTACTGAGTGCGAAATTTCAGGCTCTGACTGCGATGTTCGTGTTGATTCAAATCGTCTGCGGTGTTTCGTCTTATTGATTAATAAGATGTTACCTACTTGACTCTACACAGGATTTAATTTTTCGTGAACTTTTGAGTCCTGAGCACACGCTGCCACATTTTTCGTTTCTTGTAGAATTAATGGCAGCTACCGAGATATTTATGATTATGTCTGACGTAATATGGAAGGAGGCCGCGTTCTGCGTGTCATGATTTCTAGTTATTCGGCTGGACATTCTGGACAAGATATACTGCCTTAATTATTGATGCTTTCAGTGTCAACAGACGTTGACATGTTTATAAAATTCAAATTACATCAAAGCCTGTAGTGTGTCATACTTGTACAGGAAGGAGCTGGAATATCCCAAGTGGAAAAACTACCTATATTACATCAATTTATTTTATGTACAGTGTTTTTACTTTATGGTTCTTTGGAAAATGGACATACTCACTGAATTTCGACAGGCTTGTTCGCAGCGTCATAATTTCAAAACCCCGTATAACACGTAATTTCAATATAGGCAAGTGACATTTATGGCAGATAAAAGGGTTTCCGATAAGATTTGTCGATATAAATTGGCGACATCTAAATTGAACAGGTTGTGAATATGAGAAGAGCGCTCCCCTGGGCTATAACGTAGTATGTAGTGATAATTTCTTATCGACGCTTCGGGATAACCTATTGGTCCCATCTTCAAGGGTCACAATAATAATCTACCACTACGCGCTGCGTAATAACCAAAAAGAGCTCAGTTCTCATTACACGGCGTAGGAAGGTTTGAATCACCCCTAAGTTGTGCATCTGTTCTCCTAACTTAAGCTGTTTGAGATTCAGTTTCCTGTAATTTTCCAGCAGAATTATTTTGGTGTCATTAACATATTGCACAACGTCTAACGAATCGCGGGCGACTGGCGTGTATTTTGTGTGTTTATCTTTCAGTGTTCTATTTAACACGAAGCTTCTATTCTTAAACCTTAATTAAAAGGAAGCGACCTGTGTTCATTAGCACGGTGAAAACAAAAAAGTAGTGTCTCTCTCTCTCTGTATACAATAGGAGTACCAGTCGATTGCGTTCTTTATTATCTGCAGAAGGGTTGAAGATCTGGCCTTGTCGTGAGGATGGGTTCCTTTCCGTGGAGATTTTTCATTTCCAGGAGAAGGTGTGTAACTTTCTCTTATAATATAGAATTCGCACATGCTTTCGTTGATACTCCGCATCTGTCCCTGGTCGTGGAGTATCACTTATTTCAAACACAGAGAAACCTACATTGACTATACGCCGGTTACAGTTCTAGGCATTTAGAGGTTAGTCGTTTTTTTTTACCTTTTTACACAGTCAAATCAATACAGAATGTTGGACATAATATTCCTTATTTAATTATGCATGTTTCATGACTTAGATACATTCGTATTTGCGATATGATCTTCGTGCAGTGCAGGTACTGTGACAGATTCTTTGATACTAAAAATAAATTCGCCTGACTAACACGAATTTCGGCCACCCTACCCCATACAACATACTGTACGTAGGTCTCAGTTCTTAAGGAGGGCAATCTCATTATGCATTCACTTTTTGCACTGAGTGCAGAAAACGTACGCAAATCCATGTTTCACAATGCGATTTACCTGACGTGTACTATCTTAATATTTGATTAAAATACAGATGTGTTTAGTTATGTCCGAAGAGGCAGTATCAGGAAAAAGTAAAATAAAATGAAATATGTAGACAAAAGGAAGGCTGTAATAGAAGTAAGAGGCAAAGGACGAGACAGAAATAAAACCTGGGACCGGAAGTAGCGTGGAACGTATTGAGTATAGATAAAAAAGTTACAAGAAAAACATGATCGACAGTTATTTGGTTGTTATTCCATGCGGATCCAACCGTGCGACAAGTTTGGAATCAGTACACAAAATACTCAAAATTTCAAGTTAAATATATTATTGGTACAAGTTTGCGTAAATTTACAAAGAATCTAGCAGCGACTTCAAAATTCTAGAGACCAGAAGGGTGACATGAAGCAAGTTTCATACTGAGGACCCAAACATATCAGTCGCCAACGTGTACAAATTACTTGCACAGGCGAACGTGCGCACAGGGTTTGTGTACCCCTACCTTACAATATCCATGCAGCTGCTGTCAGTTTTTAAGGCTACTCAGAGTATTAACTTCGTGATTTATGTGACATTATTTAACACACACACACACACACACACACACACACACACAGCTTGTTATTTTAGTAAATGTGATACTTTTTCCAGGTGCCAATGATTATGAGGTCTAATCAAAAAGTTGCGTGGCTTAATATATGACGGAAATATGCACAGCAAGACATACCCGCAGCAAACTTAAGTGTCTGATTAATACACCAGCGTTCCTGCGGGTAGGTGCGGTCTTCTTCGAGTAGGTATATTTCACGTATTGCCTTCCTTACCGCTGCGGATTTCAGAAGAAGCAAGCTACTTAGTCGTTTGAGAGCGCAGAGCCAGCTGCTTCTAGAATTAGCCCACTGTTAAGGGAGTCTCTTTCATCCTATAGATGGTAAACTGCTAGAATACCATGTTTGTCGCTTAAATATTCGATTACTGTATGCATAAAATGTTACCGGCCATGATCTTGAAGTGGCTTGTGAAGGTTTTTCTGACAGAAGTTGATATCTGAGGCGATTGGGTCGTAGAAAATGGTTTCAAACCAGACATCACCATTGGCTCAGTAATATATTTGCTGAAACTTCAATTGTCACGTAATTAAAGAACTTATTATGTAGCAGGGAATTTAAATTGCCTACTATAAGTAAGCCTGAAGTAAATGATTAATTTTCCTAACAAATAAAAAGGAAATTACTAGATATATGAAAATAGCGTACCTTTAGACCTACAACATCTTATTTCGGTTTCATAAGTCCAGGTACAAAAACTGCCACTAAAATTTCTAAACTCTTGAAGACCTAGGGATGGATTGAATAATAATAAAATCGATCGAAGCAGCATACGATGTGTGGAATGAACTTGTTTGGCTCAGTGTAAGGGCCAATGCTGGCCTCTTTGGAAGATGGTAAGAAACTAACGGTTCCGTGTGCTCTGGGAACTCCCTTTGATAGGTCAGAGTGTATTAGCGTCCAAAAAAGGACTGGAACTTAAAACTATTTCGAAGGATATCATTGATGTGTTCTGTGCTTCGTGGAGTGCAGTAGGTTTTGAAGATGATCATTTGGAATAAACACATAAATATATTGGCTTTGTACTTGAACAATACTTCATCAATCTTAGAAATTAAGCAACTTAATACACAAATTCCTGTTTTATAGTAAGTTTATTATATGTCTCTACATAATAAACTTATTATAAAACAAGAATTTGTGCATTAAACTGGTTAATTACTAAGATTATACTGAGATGCACGGTCAGAAGAACATAAAAAAGTACTTAAAGAATATTGGATTTGTTAGCTTTACACATACCGTCCCTGTCCTAACAGCTAAGACCTTAATTAAAGTTAAATGTTAGGTTATATTTACATTAAATTAAAATATTAAGGTACTGCACGTTCAGTATTGAATTTGCATGAGTTTTGCAGATTTAGGACCGTTTCTTGCATCTTCGGCAAACCACATAACAAATAATTTCTGGGTCTCATGTCAAAGTTGGTGAAGTAAACACATACTGGTACCGCAAATAGCAGTGTTTCGGGGAAATGTTTGCTACATGACTGCAGGTCATCATTTACCGCGGGGAATGATATGAATATAACTAATAAGAAATAAAGACACATTTAAGTAACAGACGTGTGAAATCTAGCACAGAAGAGAATGGCCCACACAAGTAATATGACGGAAATGCTGTTCCTCAGTCGGCGTAGCAGCAGAGCTGTGTAAAATGCTATGAGTGGGTGTCCCAATTTATAGCAGACTGAGGAAAATTATTCAAAGATTCTCTTAAGAAGTTTACAGACATTATTTAGTTCAGTGCACAGTAAGTATTTTGGACACTGTCCATTTTCTCAAGTACCGTGTACTTAATGTACACTAAAGTGCAGGCGTTAAATATGGTCATTAGTTTACATTATTCATGTCCGGATATTAACTGATAATTACATATGACGACACCAAAAAAATGCAGAATATTATTACATATAATTTACAATTAGAATATTACAACTCTAACGGTTATGTCGAGTTTTATGTTCATGGGACGGTGCATAGCAATTCTATGTCAATAACCGTCCAACAAGATGCAACTATACACAGTTTATTTTATCTGTAAACTGCTCTACATGTACACACCATCAGGAGCACAAATAACTGTATCTACTAGTTAACCGTTGTTGCTACCTGTCGTTATTGTGGAGGAGTTGAGTCTCAACTCCTCCACAATAACTCAACTCCTCCACAATAACGACAGGTAACAACAACGGTTGACTAGTACCAGATGCTGTAGATACAGTTGTTTGTGCTCCTGATGGTGTGTGGAGATACCACCCGAAACATGTAGAGCGGTTTACAGATAAAAAATAAACTGTGTATAGTTGCACGCTGTTGGACATTCTTTGACATAAAATATGTTGAGGTTATAATATCTTAAATGTAGCTTATATATAGTAATATTGTGCATTTTGTTGGTGGTGTAATGTACGAGTTTACCCCGATTGTCATAAGTTGATTGGCTTTACTTTGACGACACGCGTAGGCATTGTAGTTTCAAAACTACTTTCGATGGCAGAGAGTCAGTTCAAACTGAAGCAAATAAACATGCAATATTCAGATGATCCCGGGAGTGCCGGGGTCGTGTTGGTTCGCCGACATTATTGTTAACATTAGTAAAATGATTAGCCTGTTTTGCTGTAATTACAGTGAGTTACGTGTCTCTGGAACTGGTTGTGAAGGCAAGTTCCTGCTCCCCTTTAGAAGATAAAGTCTACGCAATTACATTCCGCGTCGTCGCTTTCCTCATGACATTTACTTTTATTACATCTTTGAAGATACGAGAACGAAAGAGGGAGATATATCTTAACATCGTGTTTGGAGTACTAAGAAGTTCTAGAAAAGAAACAGCTGCGATTGCATATCAAGAAGATTTTTCTTATATCTCAGTCCACATTCTCTTCATTCTTATACCGTTTTGGCCTCGTAGTTGTGCAGCAGTGAATGGAGGGGGCCTTTTATTGTGGGGACGGTAACTGTCTGTTCTCCGGGAAATTCTGTGGTATTAGTCAGAGTACGTAAATTTACATCATTATTCAAATGACAAAATGCAAACGCACGCTTCAGATACCTACCTGTCATGCAATGCTTGAAGTGCTTCCCTGTTATATGCTGACACCAAATGAAAATTTATTGAGGTCTCTATTTTACACCTCACTACTACGTCATCGTAGGATGTATGTTAAATTGTGAGGTGGGTGTTGATGTTATTAGAATTTTGCGACTTCCTAACCTCATTTTCCATTCACATAGTTTCTTAACCGGTAATTGTTTATTTACATTATGTGTTAATTTTGAATCCTTTACGTAGAAAACGCGTAGAGAACAGTTAAAAAGCGCTCCCACCTGTGCAAATCTGACATCCAATGCTTGCTGAGGAGCTGTAAGGTTATATTGGGACTCGGAAAATTTGCCATGATATCAAAACACCTGATCGACTGGCCGGTTAACTAACTGACTAATTTTACGGAACACGGTCCTTCATGAGAAGCCAATACTTCCTTAGCCAGTCAAGGAATTTTCAAAATTTTACGGACCCAGTATGTTTATTAATGTATTAATAAGAGCCCGAGTTGTCCCTATCCAGATTCAGGGTAATTTAGTCTCTGCCCTCCCATCCTATCTTTGTGATACATTTTAGTATTGTTCTTTCATCTACATATAGGTCTACCAAGTGGTTCATTTCCTTCAGGTTTCTTTACCAAGTACCGTTTTCTTTTTCTTTCCTTTTCTTCTCCGTACGTACCACATGTACCACCCATCTCATCGTCCTTGATTTAATCTTGCTAATAATTTTATGCACTTTTTCCAGTTTCCTATTTCTTTCTCCTTCTTAAGGCACAATTTTCTCTTCCACACACCATTCTTGAACTCTTCCAGCCACCACATCGTACGGTTTAAAACTACTCTAGTCCCCTTACAGATTTTAGCGCTTCGAATTTCTGTGCTAAAAATCTTGATAGCAAAATATCATGAATGTATTCAGTCGTCTTTTTTGGGTCGCTGTTAGAATATGGTGACTGCTAGAAAGTTATCATCGCGTAGCTGATGAAATATTTTCTTTGGGTTCGTTAGTGTGCTGTAAAATCGAAATTTTATTTGAAAATAACGTGGTTTGTGTTTAGAGAAGTGTGAACTTTTCAGGTTATGTTTCATAGTACACTGAAAGGCAATTATAAGTTTGTGTTCCATTGTCATTTCCTTCCTATATGTCTCAATTCTCTTTATGAGCATATTAAATTAAGAGGTCCTGATCATATAATGAATCTGCTTTTGTGTTCCCTAGTGCATGCTGTAATAAAGTAGTTGACGTTAGCAATAAACGAGACTCCATAAACGTGTGTTGAACGGTAAGGAAAATATCATTTCGGAAGTTGCAGAAGGAAAAGCAGCCAGAATTGTGGTATTGTGACAATATAAATTGTGTTGTAAGGGTCAGAACGCTGACGTTTGGCAAAACGGCAGTCGAATGGAAGCATTAGGGAAACTTTCTCTCATAGTGGATGTGTTCTGATTGCTTGAACCTAACTGCAGGACGGTATGTGAAAAGTATTGAAAAGTGTTATCAGTACATAATTGAAAGAATATAAAATAAGATGTTTGGGCCACTGGGAAAGGACGCAGGTTATCCATATCAAAAGAATATAGTGGATGTATTTTTGCTAATTCATAGTCAGGCGGAAGTTTCAATTGATTATATAACTCATAGGTTTTTGTATTTGAATTCCTCACATCGATGTTGCTGAAGCTTTAGTTTCTCTGGGCTGTAGCACCGTCTCCAATGGCAAATAGTCATAGAGTTTTCGAAGGGTCATGTTGCTTTCAGCACTCCAGCAATTATTTATCAGTCGACAGGCAGTTACGTCCCAGAGGACTTGCTTCTGGCAGACGCATGTGCGTGGATACGACGTGGAGAGCGTTCCCAGTTTTTTGCAAAATTTAACACGTTTTTCCAAATATTTGTAAATGCACGTGAAAGACTAAGGTTTGATACTCTCTCGTAATTTATATTTGGAGAATAATTTAGCAATTAGAACACGAGAAGAATTTTGTAACAATAAACGGCACTGGAAGATATGCTTTTGTCGGAGTTTCAAAGCACACATTTGCCGAAAATAATCTTTGCTTACCACTAGATAGGGACATTGCTTCATCCATATTGTTGTCCTGTAAAATTTCATATATTTATATGAATAAATAAAGAAGTTCGTGGTTGCGTGTTCGATAACATCATGGTCCCTGACCTGTCCGTTTTTTTATAGTAAGCCCATATTTATGACAATTTTTGTATGCAGAACGTCTGGCATGTTCACAAGAATTATTTTATCACAATATTTTCCTTCGATATTTCCACAGGATTCATGCTTGTCTCTGAAAGGTATTATTTAAGAGCTATATTTGGTGCCTCAATAGGCTAGACGTATTAACCCGTGGCGGTGGTGGTGGTGGTGGCGGCTGTTCTGGTGTCGAAGGTGGCCACTTTGGGAGCGATGGCAGTGGCAGCTACACGTGAACGTGTTACTTGTCGCAATATGAAAATTAATTTTATACTCTTTTTGACGTTTGTTGTTCTTTTCCTGCAAGCAAAGTATACCAAATAGAAGTGTAACACACACTGTGTAGCTCTAACATAGGGACAGACACATTTTCCAAAAAAGGTCAAACAGAATTTGCAAGAAATTTGTTGGGCTGGAAGGGATAAAATAAAAAAAAAATGGAATATTCTTTAACAAGTATAAAATCATATGTTATCTAAATATGCTTTAACAGAGCCAGTACTTACTAAATTAATGCAGTAGATAATGATAATCGTGGTTGTTGATTAGCCTTCCAGTGTTTGGGTTAAAGTTGGAAACTGCAATGGACGAAACTGGGTCAAGAATTTCGTCTGTTTTCCGTCCTGTACTTTTCGCATTTTTTCCCCTATTTATTACAAGGAAGGTTTATCACAAATGTAGTCCAATGAAAATACTGAGGTGGTCTTATTTCCAAGGTCCTTGAACTACCCTCCCTCGACTTACTTAACCACCAAAATATTTACCAGTTAGTGGAAATAAACTTTTGTTTTAGTTCTATGCCAGCTGGAAGTCGATCAGCCCCAGCTGAAGATTAACTGGAGTCTTTTTGACATAAAAAGAAAGATAAGTTAAACAGGCTAATGTTGGAACTGAACGACTAAATCTCTATGCATATTACTTTGTATGTTATTGGGGCGCATGGTGTTCTGATATTTGCTAATCAAGAACCAACACATCCATTTATTTGTTGAATATAAAAATCAGTCCCATTACAGGCCTGGACAAGCCCATAGGGTTCCAGGAAGTTAAGGCTCCCAGATTTCGTGACAACGGCACAGGATGGTGGTAGGTTGTCAGCCTTACGCACCGGCCGCCTTTACCCCCAGGAAATACTCCTGGTACTCATTTCTGTTA
>Ga0123352_10005400_pt1 | contig 19225 bp, 8 predicted proteins | sample TergutLab28metaG_FD_89700 | JGI IMG/M metagenome (GOLD analysis project Ga0123352, IMG submission 89700) | Labiotermes labralis P1 segment gut microbial communities from Petit-Saut dam, French Guiana - Lab288 P1 | ecosystem: Host-associated > Arthropoda: Insects > Digestive system > Gut ... | reverse complement strand
GTAGTTTATTGTATCGTATTCATCATTTACACCTGTAGTTTATTGTATCGTATTCATCATTTACACCTGTAGTTTATTGTATCGTATTCATCATTTACACCTGTAGTTTATTGTATCGTATTCTCATTAATGCTCCTAGCATTGTTTATACACTTGTCGTGTACGGCTATTCCAGTTTTGTTTCAATTACTATATGTCGTTTCGAATTCCATTTTAAACTGCCTGCTGTGATAATGATTTTTATGTACGTCGATATATTTGCAGCAGATGTTACGCAGTTTCCTTCTTTACGAATGTAGCGACATAACTCTGAGTGTATTGGCAGTAAAACTTGTCTCTTGATTAAAAGCAGCCAGTGCGGTCTGTCAATAGAGGCAGGTACTGTGAATGTTCGACCCACCCTTTTATATACACATGTATGATTTTTTCTACATGTACATTTATTAGGGTCTGCTGAGTGTTTACATGTGTGTATGTTGTTGGTAATGTCAGTGCAGAGACGTAGTGGGTGTAATGCAGTGGACACGGCGAACGTTGTACCGTCCACTTTCGGAAAAAATGTGTTATGTTTCAGTATTATATATATATATATATATATATATATATATATATAAATAAAACACAGGGAAGTTTCACCTGAAAATGTTGTTATATTTCTACCATTGGTCAGTAGCGAGTAATTACTTGAAACCACACTACTAGAAAACGTAAGTAGCCACACACACACAAAGTGTAACTTATGTTTCCAGTTTCACTCAACCACAGTTTCGAAAATGTTACGCGGTGGCGCATTTGATTGAGGTACTGCGCTTCAAGCTGAAGGGCGCGTTTTCGATTCCCGATTAATTTATAATAATAATATTTATTTAACTGCGATTGGGTTTTCACCCGGTGGCAGTCGTTTTTAACACATACACATACACATTACTATCGTATTCAACACTGTGAAGATAAAACAGGCAATTATTCGCCTGTCCACCACATGAATGCCTGTATGGGGAGTACAGGTGTAGCTCCACTAGTTTACAACCTCGGCTGCAGATAAAAGTGAGTTCTTACCATCACGGCCCGTCCGCCTCTTCGCGGGAAAGTACCCCTTACCCATTAAATATGAGGCTCGTAGAACCCAGAGCCGCACTGGAGGTTTGGGAGAAGAGAAAAATTTTTTGCCGGCCCGTACAGTTTGTAGCCTGAGAGATTTAATTTTGACATAACCACTGCTACGTTTTGTCAATTAGAAACTGTGTAAGAAGAAATAAAACAATTCTGCAATTCTCAAATTACACAATACATGCCCAGTATTTTTTTTTTGCGCAACGTCCTCTAGTTGGCCAGGGCCTCCTCATTCTCGAGGCTTCTAGATCGCACACAACGACGCACAGCAGTCGGTAGACTCTTCTGGACGAGTGATTAGCTCGTCGCAGAAATCTCTACTTGACAACACACAAAACTCACAACTAACAAACATTCATACCTTTGGTGGGATTCGAACCCACAATCTCAGTAGGCGAGCGGCCGCAGACCTACACCTCAGACCGCGCGACCACTGGGACGGGTTCCCAGTAAATTTGGTTGCAAATTTTAAATATATAATTCTAGTGTTTAAAAGATGCGAGGATTCATGATGTAAGAGCACTATAGAAGGAAACGTAGTATGACAGGACATTATTATTCAACATGCAGATGGTTGCATGGGTGAATGTAGTGATGAGACACTGCATAGTTCGGAGCAAGGTGATTTCCCAAAATAGTAACACAGGTTGTAATAAATATGGCTGTTTTTTTTACTAGAAGACTCTCACACACAACCACACACAAATTAGCTGAGAGTCCAGCTGAGCTGTCTTCCAGTAAGGCTGCTACAGTTCTCTAATGGCATTTTCATGTTGCCTTCCCACTCTTGATTTCGGGGTTGCAGTGATACGGAAGCAGGCTTGTTTGTGGTATTTGGACAGACAACGCAGAGGAAATCGGCTAAGAGTATTCCTGAAATGGAAGAACAGATTCGAAATTCTGCTGCATTTCAGTACGTCACGCTGGCGACGCTTGAAATTGGAGCGGACAACGACGGGATAGCAGACTGGTTCAGTCGTCAGCTTGCAGAGTTGAAGAGGGTTGTCATTTTTGTTGCTTACACTGACGATGAATGTTAGAGCATAATCTTCATGTTTGTACCGTCCATCAATGGCGATTAGAACACTTTATTGTCCAACAGATGCACAAATATATAATTCGTAGATACAATTAGAATTTTTGTAAAATATTTAAAATATTTTGTAATAATTCTAATTGTATCTGCACAAATATGTGATTCGTAGATACAATTAGAATAATTATAGAATTATTATAAAATATTTTATAATCTAATTATATCTACGAATTATATATTTGTGCATCTGTTGGATAACAAAGTGTTTTAATTGTTAGAGCATAATATTTCTGTTTGGTATTACCAGTGTCGGCTTCTTTTGTTTAGTAATATCTATTATTGTGTTAAATTGATGAAGATTTAAGCTCTAGAGATCCCAGATATTTTACCGTAAATTCAAACTTCTTCTAGTAACCACTACACCATCTCCTATATATAACGTTAAAGTGACCTATGTGCAATCAGCACGTTGTCAAGGCACAGGTGACGTGGAGGCAAGCTTCACACCTTCTTAATCTTGTCGCTAAATAGACATAGATTTTCAACTTCCCATCCCCCGCTTCACTGCAGTTGAAGGAGCCACCTGCGTGCATTAGATAGGGTGGACATACAGGCGTATCGGTACGTAGTCCTTGGAAGTCTAGTGGTTTGTTTATGTACCCACAACTGTAATATTTTGAAATTTTATGTTGTACATACAGACTGCATTTAAGCATTTTGTACGGTTCTCAGAAGAAACAGCGACTTACTCCCTGTCAGAATTAAGTAATGGCTTTTATACCCGAGCCGGAATGTGTTTACTACGCGGTACGAGCTGATTATTCAAATATCTTTTCGGTTGCTCATGGGCCTTAGATGGTTAATTTTGTACACTGTTTATTGTAGTTGGTCCGACGATGCAAGTAGAAAACAGCTTGCTCCTTAAGACTTACTATTTTGTTGAACATACACCGGATTATCTGTAAGATCAAAACTGTACCTTAATTTCTTTTCATCCGTCACCTTGTGTGATATCGTTACAGCCCAGGATTTGAACTGAAATGAGGCATTGATCCCAGTATGATGGGCTAGGAACGTCTGCTTTGATTATAGGGACAAGTTGATACCTTTATACATCCTTCAGTCCTCTATCATACAGCCGCAGTGGTGATGTAGTGGAGTGAATCCCTACACTTGGGAATAACATGCCCCTTGTGCGACGCTTGCTTCAGCGCTGCGGTCGAACGCATCCGATTACTTCAAACGAAATATCATGGCAGCCAGAGAAAGTAACAGTTTGCAGCATATAATATCACGGAAGAGAACATTACATTTGAAGCACATCTACGATTAAATGTCCGGCTTGACAGAACATTTCATAATTGAGGTCAGGGTCTTTCGAAGTCATGTAGTATCTGCGGGCACCGCTGTGATTAAACCTGATTTTTATGTTTTTGCGGAAGACCAGCTAAGGAAAAATGTGCTTTTTGGGCACAAAAATAAAGTACAACTTTTAAAACAAACTTTTATTCGTCAACAAAAATGTTTAACCACATCAATTAAAAATAACTTACTACTGGTGATTTTGTCCGGAAAATAAACCCAGCACTGATTGTGCAAAAATATAGCAATAAAAATGAAAAAGGTAATTAAAATAGAAGCCGGTCCCAATGGCCGCGCGGTTTAAGGCGTAGGTCTGCGGCCGCTCGCCTGCTGAGATCGTGGTTTCGAATCCCACCGGGGGCATGGATGTTTGTCTGTTGTGAGTGTTGTGTGTTGTCAGGTAGAGGTCTCTGCGACGAGCTGATTACTCGTCCAGAGGAGTTCTACCGACTGTGATGCGTCGTTATGTGTGATCTAGAAACCTCAAGAATGAGGAGGCCATGGCCCACGTTGGGCCGCAGCGCCACAGGGGGAAAAAATTAAAATGGAAACTTTATTATGACGGAAATGCACTTGTGTAAAATCGTCCGAAGGACACAGTTTGAAGCCACATAATTATAGTCAGAACTATGCCCGCAACCTCTTTGCTTAAGGACAAGAGCCCAGTTTGTTTCAGACCTACGTTTCAGTTCTGATCGCATTTCTTGGTCGAGTGGAGCACTCTTGATCCCTATTTGGGACGTTTAGGGTCCAAATCTTGACCTTGAGACCGTTTATATCAGCTGAGGATTTTGTAATTTTTCTCGGGTTTTATGGCCACATTCCGGAATAATACCTTAAAATAGGCCACGGGCGCCCGCTTGACGTCATTTCTAGTTCGCATTTCACCGACTGACCTACCTTTTGAAGCAATCTACGTGGACTTCGAGGTACTGACAGAGTCAACTACACTTATATTTTGGTACAAATTAACACAGTTAATAATGACTAGTTTTACTTCCCTTCAAGTAAACTCCCACTTGAGAGACCTAAGCGTAGATGGAAGAATATTATTAAATTGTAAATTAAATAGGAAAAGTGTAGTGGAGTTAGGCGGGATTCATCTGGCTTGGGAGGGGGATAGGTGGCAGTCTCATTTGAACACTAATGAACCATCGGCTATCACAAAAAGAGAGAGAATTTGAAGAATAAAAAACCAATTAGATGCCACTTGATATTTTATTGTACTTCTTATAGGTTCAACATGTTTCGAACATTACTATGCCCATCATCAGGAGCTCGCGACTTTGATGTTGATTACCACATTGATCGTTTCGTTCTTGGTTTGCTGTATGTTGGAGGTTAGGTGCGGTTAGGCTGGAGTATTTTCCGAACACTACTCCAGCCTAACTGCACCTAACCTCCAACATACATCAAACCAAGAACGACACGACCAATGTGGTAATCAACATCATAGTTGCGAGCTCCTGTTGATAGGCATAGTAATGCTTAAAACATGTTGAGCCTATAAGAAGTACAATAAAATAATAAGTGGCATCTAGTTGGTTTTTTATTCTTCAGTTATCACAATGATGCACGGTCCTATAAACATCAGAGAGAATTTCTTAGGTACCTGCGCAAACATCAGCTTCTAAAAAACTCGGCTTTATGGAGTTACATTTTTGTAGACGTTCAAATGTTCTTTTATAATAAAAGGTAACTGATCCATGCTGATTGATGCTGTGTGCCAACCAGCGTACGGCAGATTGGGAAGAATATGATAAGGGAACGACATGCCCCATTTCTGTGTACCGTCTTGAATAATGGCCTGGCGGCGGCGGGACTAAGAAAAGCCGCCAAATTATTTACGCCCGAGGAAACACTGGACAGCGTTACTGCTGGAACCGGCAGTTGTTACTGGCGCTTCGGTCAGTCCGATGAACCACCGTCGTACAATGACGGCCATGCTGGGCTTCCAATTTGCAGACATGCCGTACGAAATAAGAGAAGAAAGATTATTTCCAGGTCATGTCTGATTTGTTCGTTCGCCCGTCTGTTCGTCTCTGGCCTTTGTCAGTACCTTAAACCGTTGAACAGGCATTTTTTGAAGGCTAGACATTGGCGATGCATACTTACAGTTGCTGGACAGTTCTTTTTTTCAGCCATATTCATTCATAATTATTAAAATACATTAGTTAAGGCCATAAATGCAATATACGTGTTGCCCATTTAAAAGCTATTCGGAAATTAGACCTACGAGAATTTCGCTAACTTGGATTCCATTAGTTCGGAATTTGTAAGCTCAATGAACTTAAAAATATTTGGTAATTTTTTGTACCAGTTGCCGAAGTATGATTATCACGATATCGTTCTTCACATCGGTTCTCAGAAGACAGTAATTCTATAAGAATATTATGCGAAGTATAAGTAAGAAACAGACGACAGTACGGAGATGAATATTAGATGTAGGTAGATTTCATTCTGTTTAATCCTGCTTGTTAATTTAATTTCAATTAAGTTATTGTGAATAACCTTCTAAATTCAATAGTTTTTTCCGCTTTCTTTCGCCGCGTATCTTTCCATTCTTATAACGCGCCTTTCATTTCCCATTATATTTATGAACTGCAAAAATCAGGACCGGAAAAGATGGTTCAGACGGTGACGTTGTTGATTTAGTTGTCAGGTGCGTGGTTCGAATTTTGGCTAGATCACCGAATAACCTGACGTGATTCCTGCATTTCTTCAGTCCTTCCTTCCAGACAAGTTCCACAATAATGCTCAGATAGTAAAGTCTGTAAGATCTACAGGCGGAATTCTACTTCCGGAAAGGTTAGGAAATTCTCTGTGTCACCTCTTGCATGGCATCTCTTGGTTACCACTGACTCCCTTAAGCAATGAACGTTGGAGGGTTTTCCTTCAAAAGATAAATCTGAGGGCGGAGCTGACCCATCTGTTATTTAGAGATTTTCATATTTATTTGCGCCTTGTCCTGTGTGGCTTATATACTTTTGCGTGCGAAAGAATATCTTAATTAAGAATTGCCTAATTCACTTCCAGCCCTGCCTTCTTCCTTTGGACATTCTATCTGAAATTAAAAACTATTTGGGTAAACTGTCTCCCTTTATTGGGCTTGGAACAGACAAGTATCCGATAAATCCGTACGTTTACAAACTCTTCTGCAAACATCACACACACACACACACACACACACACACACACATATATATATATATCCATATTATATACGTAAAATTAACTTCAGAAACTTCGTGGTTGTTTGAAATATAATTATTCAACGGAAATTATCTTGTAACGGCGTCTTTGGCTTTCTTTAAATTAAAAATTCCAGCGGTACTAATATATTTTGTTGTTTGACATTCATAGGGCCGTACATCGTAATATTATTTCTATAGTAAAACCAACTAGATGCACCAATGTATCAAATTTATTTTATTTTGGAATGACACTCTACATGTTTCGAACGGTCTTTCCCTCCATCATCAGAAATTCAAGATTCTACATAGAGCAACAGACATTTGCCAAACAGATACAGCTGTCTGCTTGCTAGCAACCAGACAGCTGATGATGGACGGAAAGACCGTCCGAGACATGTAGATTGTCATTCCAAAATAAAATAAATTTGATGCATTGGTGCATCTAGTTGGAGTTACTATAGAAATAATATTTTGTTCTATTACCATTTATCTCGGATGTAGAAATCTGATCAATAATTGGCCTGTTACGTTACCCTGATGTTAGCCGATACAGTTGTCATAAATTGGTTATCCATGTGATTATCTTGAGAATTAAGAGAGTCTTTAGTAATGTAACTTCAAGTGAAAAGAATAAGAAGAAGAAAAAGAAGAAGCATAAGCAGAAGAAGAAGCAGAAGGAGATGCAATATATAACTTTTCCAGTACCTTGGCAACTGTTGGTGCTACTCCTGCTGCTGTTGTTGGTCGTTCCGTACTGGCGGCCCAGTGAAATATGGCGGTGATGTGAGAAGGCTCCTGAAGCAGTCTATCCCAATACAGCAGGATATAAAACTGTCTCCAGGAGAGGGTCACAACTACTCCAGCCTATTAGCTTCTAGGACTTTTGTTAATATATCTTACTGTAGCTGAGCTTTGTTTACACGACGAAGCATTAGCCTTGCGAAGGCTGCGCGTTTCCTCGATTTGTTGTGTGATAAATAGACCGTTATCAATCACGCGGTTTTATTTTATCTTTTCTTGTTTCCATGTTGGCTATTCTTCTGTAGCTCCCTCTTAAGCATTTTGATACACAATAAAACGTGCTGCAGTCAGTGCCAGCATACTGGTTCAGTTCTCTGCTAGCTTATTCCCAAGACCTGCAGGCAGATGCACGCTACCGTTCAGTTTCTAATTCACTTCCTGTTTCCCCTTTTCTGTTTCTTTCATGATTGTCATCGTTAGCCATGCTACTTAATTTACGATTTTTTGTGTTGTTTTTAAGAAGAGATCAACACTAGAAGGCAGATTTAAACACTAACTATTCAAATGGAACCCATATGGAGCTATATACTGTATGAAAGTACCATGTCAGTGCCGTCCACGTATCTGCATATTAAAACTTTCCGTCTTGTGCTGTCATTAAATAGCCATTAATTTTCTATGTAACTTGCATTATAATAGGTAGAAGTGGGCCGGGTAGCTCAGTCTGTATAGAGACTGAGCTACAGACTGGACGGTCCGGAATCGAATCCCGAGGTTTTCCGCCCCTCCAGACGAGCCCTGGGGCCCACCCAGCCTCCTGTAAAATGGGTATCGGGTCTTTCCCGAGGGTAAAATGCAGCCGGGGCGTGCTGCTGACCACTCACCCCCTTCTAGTGCCGCGGTCATGGAACAGTAGAGCTATACCTCTACCCACCCTGTGGGCCACACCGGGCCTGTAACGGGATCACTTTACCTTTTTTTTTTCTTAAAATGGGTAGAACCTCGGCTGTGTAGTTGGGTGACCCAGACTTGTAACCCCGTTGAGGTACCGAACATTATGACTGAGATTTTCATGGTATCCCTCCGTCTTTCCAGCTAGTATTTGAGCGGCGTTTCAATTTACGCCTTTTTCGAATTCATGCACATTATTTATCCCTTCATTATTTGCTGAAGTTCGTAACATTGACGTTCTGTTTTTCGAGATACTAACACCGTCATTAAATCGTATAAGTAAAAATTTTCTCTTGAACTTTAAATTGCTATATTTGTAAGGGTTGGAGGGTGCTGCATGTAGGTGTAGTTGATGTGTATGGAAATATAAGCCAGACAATTACTCACCCCCGGAATCCGGTATAACTGTCATTTTATGCTGAGGCGTGAACATTTTACTGAAACAAGTATGGAGAGGACATTTCTCTAGTTTATGTTGTGTTGGAATTCTTCTGAAGTTCATGATAAAATAGTTGAGCTTTGTACGAAGTAAATGAAAAGTAGGACTCAGGTGCAGACCACATCCGCCCGTGGTGTCTGTATACGTTTGTGACCTAGTGTCAGGAAATAAACCTTTTGTCGAATTCTCATGAAATTTTCGAACAAGTGCGACTTTCTTGATGGTCAGCTCAGTTGACAGTGAAATAATCATAAATGATGCAACGCATTTCCGTATTTGTCGACCATTCTGAGTGCACGTCTGTTCAGAAAATAACGACGTAATACCGTTGAGCAACCAACAGTTACGTAAAAACTAGTATAGTGACAGCTGTAGTCACTGAATAGTGCGAAAAGTTTTTTTTAAATTTTGGATGCCTTTTTATCCGATTTCAGCAACTTTCAGTGAAATGCCCACGAAGTTTCTTGAGTGATAACACGTTTCACGGAAATGGATTTTCGTAAAATTCGGTACAAGTGATCAGCACATAATGCGGCTCAGAAATTGTGATTTTCGTGAAAATTGGCTTAGGAAAGGGCAACACTTTCGTTACGGGAGTAAATGGAAGAGCAGGTAAGCGTGTACTGTGAAAGAGTATGACATTTTGAAAGTAAAAATGAACTCTTGGGTAAAATCTATATTTAAAGTAGAGAGTAAGTCAGTTGCAATCATGCTTTTGCTGAAGTAATTTAATTACAGGCTATTATGTGTTTGTTAATATGCTTAGAGGCTTGTAATGTTGCTTAAATATAAACAGATAACTACATTAATTATGGACGAATGAGCTTTCGTAACTCAATGTCGATCCTGAAAAAGGTTTAAAAAATTGCCCTTTTTAATGATCATTAAACACACACAAATAAAAATGATAATGAATGAATTTGGATTTTAATAATATTACACCATTAGAGCGGAAGCCATTTGTATTGCGATATTGATTATGTGGAATTTTAGGCCCGTTAACGAAACAGTTACGAGAAGCAGCTGTGAGCTGCCTCGTGCTTGTCTGTCCGTCTGTCCCCCTGCATGGAACATTCCAACTCCCACCGGCCTGTTCGCCGTGAGATTTTATTTTTATTACGTATTATTGCTAGTATTTTCAACCAAAATTTACGTACAGTAGCTCATGCTGTTTGTCACCGGCTATTTACTGCCCGGGGGGAAGGGGGGTTCAGTCCGAGAGCAATAGTGGACAGAGAGCAACGAAACATTTTCTTTTCTCCAACTTATTATGTTTTCTGCTGTCATTATTCTCCTGGTGCTCCTTACACGTTTCGTCTTAATCATCGAAAGCAATGCGCGAAATCATCAAATGAAGCTCTTATGAGGACAGTCGGTCACACGTTTGGCTAAAATTATGTATATGTAATAGGCACTTTATTTGCAGATCTACACCCATTCACTTGATTGATATTCGTGATTGTTACGGACTGTGTTGTGTGTGACGCACGATCTGAGGCCGAGGATGGAGTTGATGCTGTAACAATAACAATTCAGACACACTGTGTTTTGTGTCAGGCACGAGTTGAGGCCAAAGAAACAGTTGACTTTGAAAGTCACAATTGAGTCGTACTTTGTTCTCTGTGAGGTACAGGCTGAAACTGAAGAATAAATTAACGATCTGAACGTAAAAAATGGAGAGTCGATCGACTGACACGTGTAAGAGCTGGAAAAGAGCGACGTCCGGACTTTTTATATGTTCTTGTTATTGTAGCGACTCAGTCGCACAATTTCCCTCATCCCGGACGTATAGCCTGCTGCTCCGCTCTTAACAGCCGACCACCAGCAACCAAGGCATTACACACCATATGCGGCAATAACACAAGTATAGTCTCAAGCTCCTGATGATGGGCATATAAGTGTCCGAAACATGTTGAGCGTATTATAAGTGAAATAAAGCATTCAGTAGTATGTAGTTTGTTTTCTTCTCTACGCCTATGAAGGGTAAGAAAATTTAAGAGAAAAGTGATAGAAATTAGGGAAAAATGATGGGGGGACTGAAGTGATAAATGGGGCGAAATATAAGAAGGGGAGGAAATATGGAAGGGTAGATGTAAGATAAGAGGTCTCAGAATAATCATTTGTCCATGACAGAAGGAGGCAGCCGTAGGGTACAACGAGATGGCGAAAGAAGAATAAAAATACAGAAATGGGAAGACAAAAGACCAATATAAAGGGACAGAATGTAAGAGTACGTAACAGATAGAAAGGAGAAGTCGTAGAAGTTTCCTTTAATTTAATTGTTAGGGGTCTTTTGTCGACAAAATGTAACAAAGTTCCTGATAATTTCAAGAAAATTTATTGGAACCTATAGAAGTGTATTAAGCTCGAACAATGTACAGCCAAATTAATTCAGTGGAGAAGAATACAGGTTCATGCCAACCGTAACTGGTGTTGAACGTAAGCCCATGTCTTAGGACCCCTGTTGAAAGGGAAGAAATATGCAAGGCTCAACCAGAGGCCGTTGGCGAGCAGACGTTATTACTAATTTTGACTTCTTTATGGATGTGTAATTTGTTGAAATATTGTAAGGCTTTTATTGCGCTATGTAAGTTTAATTTCTTATTAGTCTCGAACATCATGTGAGCTATTTAATTTAAGTGGAAATAACAAATTTCTTACCACTGTAACAGAAGTAAATTAAACTGTAATACGGATTTCAAATTCCATTAGGTGTGCCTGTGATATGTATGCTGTACTGGAGCATGAAGGCCCGGTAACACGTACAGTGTCCTTAAGTACTTACACCAGTTGATTCAGGCACAATAAATTGCTTGTTTTCTTAGAGAAAATTATTCTGTTCTGCAGAGGAACTATTATCGGAGGGTAGGTGCATGACATTGCAACTGCAGGCAGTTGTCACGTATGAGCGGGAATGTCTTCTATTTTCTGTTGTGCAGAAACCCTTATTAGCTTTCATCGTCAATGGTTTTGGACCATATTATTATTTCTATGCTCACTACCATCAAATCATCGTGTTCATAATATGTTTATTCCTTTATCTCAGTATTTAACCAACTTGATGCACAAAATTTGTTTCACAATAAGTTTTATTTCATGCCTCTACATGTTTCGAACACATGTGCTCATCATCAGGAGGTCAAAATTGAATTACACAGCCTCTGGTATCATTACACCTATAGGTGTGATGATACCAGAGGCTGTGAAATGCAATTTCAAAGTTTTATTTCATGCCTCTACGTGTTTCGAGCACATGTGCTCATCATCAGGAGGTCAAAATTGCATTACACAGCCTCTGGTATGACCACACATATAGGTGTGATGATACCAGAGGCTGTGTAATGCAATTTTGATCTCCTGATGATGAGCACATGTGCTCGAAACATGTAGAGGCATGAAATAAAACTTATTGTTAAACAAATTTTGTGCATAAAGTTGGTTAAATACTGAGATAAATATACTGAGATGTACGGTCAGCAAAACGTCAAAATGTTTATTTCTGTTCTTCGTATTCTTTTTTCTCCTCTTATCCTTCAAAATTTCAAAGATTTTGAATACAATTTTTCATTTACACTCCTCCAATTACATCTGGTCCCTATCTCGTTTTAGAACTGTTTTGAAAGTAAGGTTTTCTTCTGTTAATCTTCCCAACTTTTCTGTGTTCATCTAGTTTGTCATTAACTAACTAGCGAACAAAGTAATTAAATCCATAAAATCCTCCTCGTAACTTTCATATTGTTCATTCCTTGCATTGTGGATGTTATACAAATCCTTGCAGCACCAACAAATACACAGTTCTGCTATTCTGTATTTCACTTGTAATTAGCTGCTACGTGTTTGGGCTTAACTGCCATCATCAGGGAGCTTACACCTTTATGCCCTGTTTGCGGTGCACTGCACACAGGACATACCATAGAGTTACAGGACAGGATCCAGTTCGGATCATAACGTGATGGAAGTTTGTAAAGCAAGCAGCCATCTGGAAATGTGGCATTTGTAACCAACGAAGACTGCTGTTATTTTATGACAATTTATAATCAACAACACACTATATTGTCCTTTTACAAGATTTTAAAAATTGTAAATTTTAACTGTAATCTGTACATTTGATACGCAGAAACATTTTAAGACTATCTAATTGTTCTTAGCAATGGAGATAAACAGTGCGCCGTACGACCACCTACAGAGGGTAATGATACCAGATGCTGTATAATACAATTTAACCTCCTGATGATGAGCATAACAGTGCTTGAAACATGTAGAGGAATATAATAAAATTATTATAAAATAAGAATTTTTACATTAAGTTAGTCAGTTACTAAGATTATGCTGAGGTGCACGGTCAGCAAAACATCAAAATATCTAATCGCTGTAAGTTTTAGCAATATAGGTGTTAGCTCCCTGATGAAGGCAGTTAAGCCGAAACATGTAGCAGTTAATTAAGAGTGAAATGCATAAGAGTAGAACTGTAAAATTGTTGGTGCTGAAAGAGCTTGTCAAACCTCCTCGCAAAATGAAATAAAAATTCAAATAGTCGCAACTTTTTACAGAATCCATAGCTTTGTTGCTTGGACCTGTATTACAGAAGCCCGCCTAACACACACACTCACTCATCGTTTCCCCATTGACATTCTGGGGAAAAATGTTTGAATTTTCAATATTGCATATTGTGTGTTCCTCAGAGAGTCATGAGCTTGCACGCATTTTGTGGATCTCGAGATTCTAATACCGTGTTCACAAGAGTAGGCCGCCTCGCCATTCCAACTGAATTAGTTTGATCCGTTTTAACATCATCTTGCCGTGTAGCGCGTACGTCTTCTTATTGATGCATTTTCATAACGCTGTTCAACCACAGCCCTCTATGCATACAAAAAAAAAAACTTGATGGCAGCTCGCGTCTCGATGTTGTTGAAATCGCGCGCGTCCCTGACATGCTTCCGAGCTTGTTTCCTTCCTGATCGGGCCAAGGACTTATCAGCACCCCTTATTTCTTTCCCCTCGTATGTGTTATGCGCCCTGCGCATTTCATTGTGCTTGACTTGATCACCTAGGTTATTTGGTGAGGAGAACAAATCATGAATCTCCCCATTGTGTAATTACCTCCATAGCCCTGCTACCTCTTCTGTTTCAGCCCCAAATATCTTTCTCAGCCCGCCCAGCCTAATTACGTTATTGTGAGAGACCACGTTGTAAAACAACAGGCTAATTTATATTTCTGCATGTGTTAGATTTTGTTAATGCTCGGTAAGGTGCGGAATCGAATAGAAGATGCGGCGGGCATTTCTGACAAGGTCCATGCTCTTCTTCGTAGTTCCTCCGTGATAGTGTAGGGATAGCGACGGGCTATGGACCTCCATTGTACTTCCTCACCTTAGCCGACTCTCCATTCATTTATCATCCTTATGTATTCCATTTGACACCAGAAGGGTAAGAAAGTACTGTTGAAAAGTTCATTGCATTTGTAAAGGCCGCTGAGTATGTTCTTATGCAATATGAATGATTGTAGAAACGTTTCTCATAAGGGCATCCAGATCGAAAACCACACAGCGTTAAGGAAGAATACAGATCGGTGGAGGGGGTTAAGGAAACGGTTTCAGAGAAGTTACTTACTCACTTACTTACTTACTATCTCCATGGAGCAGAGTCCTTCTTGAGAAGCTAATCGGTTCTCAGCTAGTCAAGAAATTCCCCGCATTTTATGGAGCCCGAAGGTTCATTACCGCATTCACAAGTGCCCGCCAACTGTCCTTGTCCTGAGCCATATCGATCCAGTCCATACCTCAACATCCCACTTCCTGAAGACTCATCTTCATATTATCCTCCTATCTACGCCTGGGTCTCTCAAGTTGTCTCAGGTTTCCCCTCTAAAATCTTGTATAAACATCTTCTCTCCCCTATACGTGCTACATGCCCCGTCCATCTCATTCTTCTCGGCTTGATCACTCGAACAGTGTTGGGTGAGGGATAGAGATCGTTAAGCTCCTCATTATTTAGTTTTCTCCACTCCCTTGTTACCTCGTCCCTCTTAGGCAAAATATTCCCCTCAGCATCCTATTCTCAAATTCCATATGCCTGCGTTCCTCCCTCAGTGTGAGAGATCGTTTCACACCCACACAAAACAAGAAGCACAATTATCGTTCTTTGTATTTTAATATACATATTTTTGGGTAGCAACCTGGAGGACAGAAAATTCTGCACCGAATGAGAGATAAAATGCACCCCTGTCTTCAATCTCCTCTTTTTTCCTTACCGAATAGAATTTTGATATGTTAAGGTTGTTCCCAAATATGTGAACTCTTCCACCCTATAAAAGGAAATATTATCAGCCTTTATACTGTGACGTCTTCATCTATTCTGATCGCGAGCCATGACCATGTACTTAGTTTTATCAGCATTTACTTCTAATTCATTCTCCTTACTAGCAACTACTAAAGCTTCTTTGTTTTTCTTTATGGTATGTATGTTTCCGCCCAATATATTAACATGATCAGCACAAACCAGGAGCTGATGTGTACCGTTTTGTATCAAGCCACCTGGTTTACCTGAACCCTCCTAATGGTATACTCTAAAGCAACTTTGAAACGCAATTGCGATTATGTTCTTGTTTCAAAATATTCTTAATAGGAAACATGTCAGATAAACTACAAACTACAAACCGGAGAAACATAAATTCACAGACGAGACAGCCTCATGTTCACTGGATCTCCACAACAACCTGACCTTCTCAAAGCTGCTGTCCTGAAGTAATTAAAAATCATATCCTTATTTTTGTTTGCTTCGAGCAAGCTGTGAGGCCTAGCTTAAGTTAGCAGTTATACTGAAAAGAGTTCCTTTCAGCAGCTAATGGTCGCTCGTCTGTTTCGTAACCTTTTTTGAAAACAATGTTCCGGTTTCGTGTTTACGCCGTCCGCCATCTATCCCTGTACGTGAATCCAGTCTTCTCCTCGTATACGAATTTTTCAATTTCAATTTTAATATTATTTTTCCACCAATCCTAGGTCTAACAGATGTCCTTTTGCCTTGACACATTCCAACCGAAATACTATAGGCATTTCTTACCCCCCCCCCCATCCTTATTACACGACCTGTGAATGTCATCTCATTTCATCTGACAGTCACAGTCATAAGTAGTGGATGGTGAATATTATCAGTTGCAGTATGAAATATTTCCGTCCTCTTTTAGGTTGACCTTTCTTAACTAGTGAACTAAGGTCATGGAGGACAGTCTCACTGGGAGATAAATAGTCGCTCAGCTAGTCAAAAATCTCCCAGAATTTATAGAACCCCAAGTCTCATTACCGTTCTTAAAATGATTCCGTCTGTTACCTGTTATGAGCCAGTTAAAACAGCCTGCCCTTCACTTAGCATGTAGTTTAATATTAGCTTCCCATCTACGGCTGCTTCTTTCGAGGAATTTCCCTCCTTCGATTTCTGCGATCAAAATTATGATCATTACTTTCCTGCCTCCCGAGTGTTACATGCCTCAAATACCTTACCTTGTGTATTTCTTTATCTACGTTTTCTTCTCATTAACCTGTTCTTTAACGCGGTAAGTGTGCGTACCTCACTAAACGTCACTAAATGTATAAGAGTGACGTCATATCTGTACAGTTTTACGATGTAATTACAATTTTGTAAATGTTAATTTCTACGGATTCAAGCCTTTTTGCGTTGGGTTTGATGCTGCTGCTGCTGCCGATAATAATAATAATAATAATAAATATTGTTATTTATTATTAGGCTTACTGCTAATTTTGAAATGTTATGGTCTTGTTTTACAGTCAGAAGTTTACAGTTATAAATCCCACGGGGTGAACTTTATTCTGCCATTTTTGTTGTGGTGTACTCATTCTTCAGACAGGTGGTCAAAGCCGTGAATGATTCGTTGTTTATCTTCTCGAGCTCTTATTCTGTTCGTTTTCATTTGACCTACAGTTATTACAGGTTGTTAGAAGGTTAGGGCAAACAATGCTAATGACAGTAGCAGTGTGTTATTATTTTACTACTTGCTGCATATTTGACCAATAACACATGATATAGAACGGAAGAATATCTCTCCACTTGTGGAAGGTACACATTGCATTAAATCACCGTAGGCCTAAGTGTATAGCCTACTTTAAATTACACTTCTATTAGCTACAACAGGAAATCGCCACCAGGGAGAATCCTCGCAGCAGTAAGGGGGTTATTGCTTGGGAGGGGGTTGGAATGTAACGACGTCCGTCGGGGCACTGAGCGTTCCAACTCGACGTCAGTTCGCTCGAAGCCGTCGCACCAAGCGGATCGAAGAACCTGCCAGCGGCATGTGTAAAACTTCTGTACTTTTACATCAGAACTTTAGCCAGTTGTGTATTAAGTACGTCTAACTTACGGCTCTCGGCCTGGACCTCTGGGAATACCGCATTAGAATTCCCATTGAACTCTAGTTGAATGGTTCTGTCGTAACTCACTTTTACTTTGGAAGCACTGAACATAGAGGAAAGAACAGATCGCCAAGTGTTGTGTAGGATTAATTATTCTTTACGAAGTGAATAACTCTGGGTTTCTGAAAGGTCATGTATGAGATCTGTTGTAACAAATATCTCGAGTCCTTCATCCCTTGGACTTTGAGGACTCTTAAATCGAGTTTGCTGCTATATGTGAGTGTTTTCCAGCATTATTGGTCGTGTGAGCTCTGTGCTTCTTTTCTGCAGTAAATCTACACTGAATGTAACCATTTATTTCGGCATGTCTGTGGGTGTTTGTGCTGATCCAAGGAACTCAAAGAAAAACTTTTTACTATATTGATTTCCTCCGTACAGAAGCAACTCAAACAAACCAGAAGTTTGTAGATACGTGCCGTGTGTCTTTGCAGTTACACAGTGTCAACAAACGCGCACCCTTACAATGATATAATAGTGACTTTTTGGAATAGTTGTGTGTGTTTCTATAGGGAATTTGAGAATATATAAGCCTATGTGTTCTTATACATACACGAAACTTCAAGTTAAATTTTTGAATAGATTACATTCATCTATTCTGAAGCACTGTTGATTTTATGCTACAGAAAAACGGTGCTTATGGTGTAAAGTTTCTGCACTACAGTGAATGGGAACCTCACATACAGGAATGGTTGGAGTATGTTGAAGTGAATTTCCTTTGATGTCTTCTGTTTGCCGTGACGAGCTGAGCTGATTTAATCAAATAATAGCGTTCAAAACTGGTCATAATTTTGCTTTAAATTAACACAAAATTATAATGTTTGATATTAGGCGCGTAGTGTTGTGGATTTATTGAAAATATGCATTTGCCAAAGTAAAATTTGCCTTGGATTTGCTATCATGTGTTAATTATCCTTTATAATCAGAATCTAAAGTTACGTTTGGGTGTTTTGATCCTGCGTTTTCGGTGCATGTATAATAATGTGAGCAGGTAGTGTTCAATTTGAAATTTCTGATCTAGTGTACTGTGTGGCTTATACAAAGCCAAGCAACTATTTACTGTGCAGATGCTGGTAACCTGAAATGAAATTTACTGTTTGTAGCTTATTTTACAACTTTGACGAAAAGTGCAACATTCTATAACCAAATGAAAATTGTTTAAAAATCAATGGCAGAGTGCTAATCCAACGGTTTTCGGCATTTCAGTTACGCCCAAGACATAAACATTGGCTTTTGTTCTACGTAATGACTTCTTCTTTATTGCCAATGACATCATCATCATCACCAACATCATCGTCATTATCTACGTTGGAAACAACAAACATCAGACGCAGTGACACATGAGGAAGATCCATAATGCTTCTCCTGCACTTCCTAGCGTTCTTTCTTCTCTGCTTCGTCTACGGTGAGTACATTAATGTAAATACAAACCTACCACCAGTTTGACGAAAGGCTAAATATGCCTCTTTTCCTGTGAATGTGTTACGGGCGGGTGAACGGCGAATTTTCCGAGTAGGGCGAATTATTGTTTATGGAAAAGATTCAGTACGAAACGTCGACAACAGTAGGAAGCAGAGAAACTTCACAAAGTAAAGGGTTTGCGAGAAAGGTAGGTCGGCGAAGTAGTTTTTATTGAACGACGAATATGAAGGAAACAGTTTTGGAATTGTAGAATTTTTTTGAACTTTCAGAAAATATGACAGGTTGAATAACAACTTTGAGTAATGAACGTTGCATAAATCAACGGCGTTTCAACAATTCTACTAAAATTTGGCGATATACTAAAGAGCTGTAATCTCATTCACAAATACATTTTCTCACCCTCTTGCAAATGTTTTAACCTTTAGACGCCTAATGTCAACTATAGTGGTCGTACCGCAGCGCTAACCTCTAAAGTTGCATTTTATATATTTATTCAACAAATATAGGTACTGAATATTTTAAACATGGTATATACTCTCCGTTTTTT
>Ga0123352_10005396_pt1 | contig 19230 bp, 11 predicted proteins | sample TergutLab28metaG_FD_89700 | JGI IMG/M metagenome (GOLD analysis project Ga0123352, IMG submission 89700) | Labiotermes labralis P1 segment gut microbial communities from Petit-Saut dam, French Guiana - Lab288 P1 | ecosystem: Host-associated > Arthropoda: Insects > Digestive system > Gut ... | reverse complement strand
TTTTTTTTTTTTTTTTTTTTTTTTTTTTTTAATTTGTTGTTTTTTTTTTTTTTTTTTTATTTTTTTTGTGTATATTTTTTTTTTTATATTTTTTTTTTTTTATATATATATATATATATATATATATATATATATATAAACTTACTGTCAAATTTCAATTGTAATTTGATGTACATATAGCTTAGTAACCTTCAGCTACTTAATTAGTACTCTGTTCCGTATATCTTGACTGCAGGTGTATATATTAAGTGCTGATGAGGAAGCACAGATAGCGGTGTGGCCGGCGTTTTTAGTAAGTTCCGAGAGTCTTTGAATGAGAAAACATTATGAAGTTTCCGTTAGACTTGGTAGACACGAAACCTCTATAAGGGGATTCGTGTTGACACAGCACAGTGCCGTGATCAAGAGGACAGCGGCTAGGAGACTCGTCCTTAAGACCGGACTATGGGGTTTAGGGTCGTTCTCCGACCCTTTAAGCCACTGTTGGGGTAGTACAACAATCTGAACCAAACTGTTACTGGAGGATTATGCTCAGCATTTTAGGGCGCGTTTCATTTTGATTTATATCTGTTCAGTGTAGTTCGTACTCTGTATAAAGTCCAAGCCCAGATACGCCCGACTTACCTTTCGGAATATTCGGCGTAGGACGAATTTTGACCATGCCGGAATGCAGTATATATATATATATGGTCAATTATGTATGTGTATACAAGAGAGTCCAGATGAAAACGAGACTCAAACGCACTGGAACTTGATCGGCCGCAAAATTACCGTCCCGCCGCCTGTGTTACCCCAACAGTATTCTTCCGTCCCCCAGCCCCACCTTCTTCCCCTTGTGAATTATTAACGCGAGGGAAATATGGGACGCATTTTGAAAATGTATTTATTCCATTTTTTACTTTTCAAAAGGCGTAATTCTAAAATTGCATAAGTTAAATTTACGGCAATACAACAGTGTATATCATAATCATTTGAAACATCTCAGCGTACAAAACACTGGCAAATCAAGATTGATGTTTTGTGGAATGTTATGCTGTGAACTTGAATTGATAATTATCACACGTCTAAGTAAATGTGCTTTATTGTTAGGATTTCAACAAGAATACTGGCTCAGCACAGTCCATTAAGAAGTTACACATGTCTACCAAAGAGCATAGCACTACATATCTAAAGAGAAAAGCAATATATTTATTCGTCACTGTTTGTACCTTAAATCTCAAGCACAAAATTAGATACAGGTCTTATTAAAATCCACATAATTTATAGGGAATGCTGTTGATGATGTTCATCAAACGACCATAGGTGCAAAATTAATTGTAACTCTACGAAACGCGATTTAAGTGTTTGTGACTTATGTTGCAATATTTGTATCATGAAATTACGGACATCAAAGCCAGTGATGAGTCATGAAAGGCAGGGAAGGACGACAGGTCATACGAAGTTGGTCACGGCTTACTTGAAGAATTTTATAAAATATTTTAAAAATATAAAAACCATGATATCATAGACTTTAAATGTTGTAAATAAACTATGTTATCATAGACTATTTACAACTTACGAGGGATTGCTACACACATTTGCATTGTCGTTTAGGAGTTCTATTAGTTACATCTTTGGAATTTTTTATTGACATAATCCTTCCGATCGCACTATGGCCCTGGGGTCGACTCAGCCTCTGACAGAAATGAGTACCAGGAGAATTTCATGGGGGTAAAGGCGGCCGGTGCGTAGGGCTGACAACCTTACCACCATCCTCTGTCGTTGTCATGTAATCTGGGAACCTTAACTTCCTGGAACCCTCTGGGTCACTCCAGGCCTGTAACGGGGCTGCTTTACCGTTACTTTATTAGTTACCTCGCAGAAGTCCCAGCGATTGTCTTTTTGTTCATATGTATGGAGCAGCCACACTCCTCCCCCCTTCTTTACCGCCTCTAACTCTAGAATATTCCGCATCCGAAAGACGGTTCTAGGAATTTTAAACCATACTGAGCACCACCACATTTCCTCTCAGAATTCTCTGACTATCTCGATGCAGCGTTTGCTGGCACATATTTGGGGCTTGCGGCACCAATTGCATTGTGCCAAATTTCTAGATCTTACAGCTTAAATTTCAGTCTCCTGAGATTTGCGAAGGAGGCAACATAGGTTCCCCTGCTACCCAGATCCCATCTAGAGCTGCATCAGTGCATCACAGAGGCGGCAAGAAATGCTGAGAAAGTAAACCGTGGAGAGTACGGGAAGTACCTAGGTATTGTTGAGATTTCTGTAGGACAAGAAAGAAGCTCAAGTGTAACACATTGCATATGCATGAATGTTTTCCGCGTATGGTGTAAGTGGTTACATATCACTCAGAATTTGTACCTTTTACAATATGTTATTAAATCTGTCGAATAGGATTTGGCCCGGTCCATCTCTGCTCACTGAGTGAACGTTTCTACATCTAATGTTTTGACAGACTCTAATAGTTCCAGAATATTCGTGTATTTCACGTCATGATTGTAGTGTCAGTTTTTAGTTGCTCTCGCAAAATTGCGGAAAACGACTTTTATCTTCGTCATGTCTGTCCGTCTGTCCGTCCGCATGGAACAGTTCGACTCCAACTAGACGGATTTTCTTGAAATTTGATTTTTCACTGTTTTCGAAAGTCTGTCGATAAAATTCAAGATTCATTAAAATCTGACAAGAATAACGGGGAATTTAGATGATCTCTAATACACATTTTCTTCTCACTCGTAGAATGAGAAATTGTTTCGGAAAAAGTTGTAGAGAAAGTCAAAATATAAATTCGTTTTAATAACTTTTTTTTTTCGAAAATCGTGCCATTAATGGGATCATATAGAAAAATATTGCAGAGCCGGGCATGCCACAGATGAAAATAAGGCACATGCGCGTTGCATGCTGGATACCTAAGGTTAAAAACACACTGAGAATATGTAAAACGTACTGTTTCTCCACTGCAACAAAGGTTGCACGAACCCCTCTCAATGCTACGTTATACGTATATTTCCTATTTCTTTATATTTAGGAATAGCCTATTTTCCTTTAATGTTTGAATATAGGAACAAGGAGAACTCTCTGATTCTGGGGTCTGTTGAACACGTTTTGAAACGATGATGGCTAAGACAGATTTGTGACTGTAACATGGGCTGAACGGCCGAGAAATTAATTTCAATGGCTGGTTTTGCAACAATATTTTTACTTTTCCCGGAGCCCAAAACTCGCCTGTGGCCCACCAAATCCTGCAGTCCGATGAGACGTGAAGCTGAGTTGCTCTGGCCTTCTTCTGATGTCGAGGTTAAAAGAACGTGAAAGACCGCCTTCAGTTCTCAGTATATGTTTATGGCGTGGTGCTTCATTTACCTTTTAACATTTGTTACTTGTTATATGCGCACGTATCATTTTTGTATTTCGTGTGGGTTTTACAGCATTAACAGCTTTGTTTTCGTTACGGATAAAGACTTTGTCCCCTGTGACGCACAGCCGGGATATTTGGGTACAACTTAGACCAAAGGTTTTATGGGAGGAATAAACTGGAGAAAATAGACCTCTTGGAAGACCAACGCGCAAAAGAGAGGATATTATTTAAATGGATGTGAAACAAACAGGATGAGATTTCGTGAAATGGATTCATGTGGCTTAGGACAGGGACAGGTGCTTTTCTCTTGTGAACACGGTACTGAACTTCCTGGTTCCTTGAAATGCGAATATTCTTGGCTAGCTCATGAACTGTTCACTTTTCAAAAAAGGACTCTACTCCTTTGAGTTAAATGGCGTACGAGTGTTAAAGAGCATATTCTAAAATTTCGAAAGGTCGTAATTCCGATTTCCTTTGATTTCAAATTTCATGTGGGGGAGCAGATCTTCAATTCATCACCATCACTTTTCGATACGCCACTGTTTTCACGTCTCTCCTCCACTTTCATCCCTCTTCAGACGTATCTTGGTCTCCACTTTTCTGCCCCATGGTATCAATGTTGGATTCTTCTCTTGTCCCTTTCTCTGTTAAATTTTTGCCTCTTCCCTCTCTCGCTGGATATTCTCTCTCTCTTTTTTTCACAAGCTGTTGTCACGTATTCGTCTCTTGTGCGCCTGCGTCATACAGCATCCCTTTTCTGATCCAGTCGGTTTCTAGACAGAGACAGATGGTGTACTAGGTGCGGGTATTAGAACGAGATGAATGATTCACAAAGTGTTTGTGCAGAAGTGAAACAACTGCATTTAAGTAATTTATATTTTAACGAAAGCCAAGATTTTTGTGCTACTCTTCTCTTCGAAAAGCTTAATTAGTTAAGTCATTTGATTCAATAGAGGCGGCAAGCTGCGGAGCATAAAATAATCAATTCTGAAACAATACAAAAGCTTTTAATTTACTATATATATATATATATATGACAAAATATGTTTTAATATACATAAGCAATCTTACCACAGATCTTCGAAAACAAGTACCTTGATATTAATAATTTACTAGTAGTTTATGTAAGTCAAACGTGAACTTAAATTAATGCACGTTAAATTGAATAGCGAATCATATTTAATATTTAGTAATCTGTTGTTCTTAGCTAAGAGTTGTGTAATATAAATAAGTCTGCATAATAAAACCACGCCCTTTTTCCTTATTTTGAAGTTGCAAGCTTTAATATATTTCCGAACGTGCTGTGCAAAACACTGTTTTCTGAAAACCAGTCTTCATTTTGTACAGAAACTTAAAACATTTACTACCTAGGGCTTTATTCACAGCCTTATGACAACAGAAATATATTGAGCCAAGAGAACCGTGATGAATTATTGGTGTAAATAATATGTATTTCTATACTTTCTTCATACTTTTATCATATTAATGCAGACAATGTTGTTGCAGCGGTAATGTTGTGTAAACCTGCTTATGTATAAGACGAGTTTGTTTTGAATGACGCAGGTACCTCGGATTGTCGAGGCAAGTACGTTGGCAGTAATGGTCTACAAACAGCTGCCTGTAAATAATTTTCACTTAATTATTCATTATAACTTTTCCATTAATTCGGAACTGTACAAACGCAGCAACTGGAACTGCCTTCAGAAAATGTATAAATAATGCAAGAATAATTAAGAATTAATTGCGTATCAAAGATAAGAGAATCATTAGATGACTGAAAGCAAGTAATGGTCTCTTAAACCAGTTCATGATATCTTAGCAAATATCTCTGATGATAAAGGATTAGTTAATTATATAACATCAGAACGTCAAACTGAAATAATCATAAAAGGTATCCTTTTATACCGCAAAGAATACCTATAGAATGAACAATACTATACATTACATTCCTAGCAACAATACTAATATTTAACATTATAAACTACTTTACCCAATCAACAAACAAAGAAAAACAAAGAAAATGATTAGCATCAATAAAACAAACTGAAAGTGATAAGAAACTTACTCAATCTTTGACCCAACAACAGAAATTAACAACCTTCCATTACACTGGACAAGAACAGCCATTGGAATACTACTAATCCCAACAAGAATTTGATTAATCCCATCACGGAACAGTATAATAGCTTGAATAAAGAGAGACCAACTTGATGTCACTTGCTTTTTTATTCCATTATTTAATGCTCAACATGTTTCGGATGTTAATACATCCATTCTCAGGAGCCTGCTACTTATTTGTTGAGTTATTTCATGGGTTGTATTGCTCTGGTTCGATGTGTGTTGGTGTTACGTTGAGGTTTGGGTGGGGTGGTGTGGTATCCGTATGCAGGCTTCAGCCTGCGTACGGATACCACACTATTCCAGTCATACCACAACGTAACACCAACACACATCGAACCAGAGCAATACAATCCATGAAATAACTCAAAAAATAAGTTGCAAGCTCCTGAGGATGGATGTATTAACATCCGAAACATGTTGAGCATTAAATAATGGAATAAAAAAGGAAGTGACATCAAGTTGCTCTCTCTTTTTTCAGCTATCAAGATGATGCACAGTCCAATAAACGTAAGTATAATAGCTTATTAAGAATAACACAAACATACTCTCGGGTAAAAAAACTTTTCGGTCACATGTATAAATTCCAAGGAAAATGTTTCCTTATTTTGCACTATGCAGTAGTTAAAGTGGCTTATTCATGTCCGTGCACTGTGTGAATTGAAAAGGGTTACAATGCTTGTATAGAATTATAGATTGCTTACGTTTTTACATAAATAGTGGACGACAGTTTAAGAGTGGTTTAATTCTAAGCAGGAGGAAGATGTTTTTCTGATATCGAAACCGTCCACCCCAATTAAGAGGCCCATAGAGCTTACTATTTGATGGGTAGCGGGGAATTTTTCTCAGGAGGGAGGGTAAAGCGGTCGAGGCGTGAGGCTCACCACTTTCCTACTTCGATTGCAGGGGCTAAAGGTTGGTAAAAGTATTCCTCTATAATTCCAAATGCCTTCATGGCGTAGGCGGACACAAACTTACCCTACCGACATTTATAATTTCAGTTACACGGCTTCCAGCAATTTGGTCTACAGCGAGAGACAGGTGTAATGTATTTAAAGTAGAAGGAAATGTATCTGCACTTAGGCTGCTGTTGCTGTGACGTGTGTACGGAAGCCGGCTGGCTGGAGAGAGGGGGAGAATGCCGCTGGGTAGATGATTGGTATGATACTAGTGGAGGTGGTGCAAATTCAGCAGCAGCATCACCACCACTCTGAGTAGAACTGCGAGCGCATTCTACGCGGGCGTCGCTAGCAACTACCCAAACAAGCGGAGACATTTTCAGTATCTGAGTAGCGAGGTTCGACTCCAGACGTGTCCTCCGGAGACCGAAAGTAAATTATTTCAGTTAACTTGATGGACTATTTTTAATAAAGGGGAACGAGAGAGTTCTGACAGGTGGTAGGAGAGGTAAAATTAATTTTATAAATGTAGTAGGAGTGAAGAGTAAGTTGGGGGAGACTATATTTTTAGGATCATTGTTGAAGAAAGGGCTCCAGAAAGAAAACAGCATTAGCGAAAGTAGTGGTGGTGCTGCTGGTGGTGGTGGTGGTAGGGGGACAATATTTGTTGTCACAAAGAAAGGTTGTGTGGTGGGGGATTTCTGGTCCTTCATTTGTCTGTTTTTTTTTTTTTGCCGTTCCTTCTTTCTTCTCTACAATTCCTATAAAATATATTAGAAAATTGCGCTCGAGGCTGAGTCCTGGGTTCAATGGTTGAGGTTATGAGGCAAACAAGACAGGCCCTTAAAACGCCTGAAGACAGTTGTTCAACCGAAGTTCCCAGTTCTTCCTTCTGGTTCCTGCCGGGAGGAGGTTGCTGTTCCTGCCTTTGTATTCCAATCAGAAGACAACAGCAGCAACAGAGACAGGAACAGGAACTACGTCACCATCCTTCGCCAGCACTGTCCCTGTCTTCGGCGTCTCCGAATAACACTGCAGCCACGGGCATGGTCCAGATGTTCTACTACGAGAACAGGGGTAAATGCTGTAAGAAGCTGCTGAGATACAACGGGTTCCCCAGCAAGGTGAGAAGCATGATTTCTCGACACGTGCTCGCCGCTATATATAGATTGCTGCATGCCGGTTCGGTGTCGCCCGCAGCCAAGTAATGACACACGTTTTTTAAACGTGCTGACCAGTAGCTCAACAACAAATTAGCAGACCCACAGTGTTTCCTTTCATTTACAACTACTCTTCAGGACCAAAGTGAAGAAAAAATGCAAGCTTTAATTTGGTCGAATTTACGATGACGATTTTGTGCTTACAGTTGCTGTTTTATTTCATATATTTGAACACGTATTGTTTAGTTATTTAGAGCAAATATATTCAAAATGTTTTAGATTTATGTGCTATTATCTTTTATAAGGACGACCTTAACGATCGTAAAAACAAGAAAGTTTTAGTGGAATTTATATTCGATTAATCCATATTGATTTGAAAGGAATTTCGAAGTTATTTTTCCATATAATACCAACGAGCGCACGTTCGAGTGTTGCTTATGATTTGCTGAATTATATTATGCTCGTTATATTTTATTACATAAAAGTTCGAATTTAAAAGTTAAAAGTTGATGAACACGTGATAATTTTTAAATATTTCACATACAGCTTGTGGCCTGGTCATTGGTTTTTATAGCTAATTATAAGGCATAAATTGACTTTTCATGGAAGGACATGTGAAGACAGTAACATGTCCCTTAAACTTTTGAACCCTTTTATCTAACTATATCATGTATTCGTCACTTTATTTAACGACATAATATTGATTGAAAAGCCCATGCAACACGGATTAGGGAATTTCGTCAAGATTATGGATTTTATACTTGAAAATGCGTAAAAGGAAGAGATTCTTTTATTTTCTTGGTGTAACTGAGGAAATCATGGCGAAACGTCTTAAATCGAACCTAAGGTCGAACTCTTAATATACCAAATATTTGTAAAGCAACGTTAACATAGGAATGGGAAAAAAGAAAAGAAAGGAGTCTGATGTGAAGAGCCTTAATATTTGACCTGGGATTATTGTTTCTTAAAATCCTATACGAGTAATTAGCACAGAAGTTACCTCGTAAAGTGGTGGTCACAGAAGATTTGACGTTTCGCGCATGTGAAAATTTAAATTTTGGTATTTCGTTTTACGACATTCTGTAGTCTGACAGGTATTTAGCAACGTTTCGGTTGAAACTTCTGCACCCATCCGTAGGTTCGAGCTGAAGGCAATACTTTCCTCAGAGCATTGTTAACAACATATCATTGTACCAATTTTTATGGCTTGGCAGAACACAATGTAGATGTCACACATAACTTTCCAACGAAATTTTCATATTTACTGTTCGTTTTTCCAGGTTTCCAGAAACTTTCTTACACATATTTGGAATAAATATTCTGTTGTTATCAACATGACACTGGAAATTTGCATTTTCTATCTAAATTTATCCGCTTAATCAGGTTTTCTTTTGTGTAACTCTGAAATTACACGACAGTCCACACTGGGAATTAAACTGAATAAACTCCGAAAATTAAAGCTTTGAGTACTGAAGGCCATTCAAATTACACATGAAGAGTAGTTTCGTCCTCACAGATAACACAAATCCTTTCTATTATTAAAATAAATTTGTTAATGGTAATAGGAAAGTAATTACCCTTAACAAATAAATATACTCTGTAAACAAGTGGCGGAGAATTTAATATAAAATAATATGATGTATTTAAGTACCACTAAGTTTTAAAGAATAAGAAATAACACTCGTCTGCTTTCCACGTTACTTCTTTTTGCTCCTGTGTAATGAATAATAGCTGCCATTCTTCCACAATCATTAATCATTACAGAAGTCTGTTCTAGATTGCAGCTGTCTCGGAAAGAGGTAATGGTATTTCCTCCGCCATGACCACATTTTATTGGTATTTGCTTCACACCAGGACTGGATCCTTGTTACCTGTTGATTTCGGTTTACTTGCATGTAGAGTTAAGAATGAAAATCTTGTATTCTGTAAAATAATTTAAGATTTTAAAGAATTCTTTGTGGTTTATTGGAATTGATATTAGGATGTAGGCGACAAGCCATGGACGGTAGGTGACTAAATGTGTTGGAGTGAAAATAGAGAAAGGATAAGCCATAAAACTTTTGAAATTTCCATATTTTTTCGATACATTTTAAAATCTAATATATTCTTTTAATAAATTATGCGAAACATAATACAGGTATTTATGAACGTGTAGATTTACTATCTATACTGATAATACAATAACAGATAATGTAGTAAATATTAATAAAAATGATGCATTAAGAAGATAAGAAATACATAGACTCTTCATAAATATTCAGGATTTAAATTTACATTACATTTTATTTTGGCTGCGAATTCAACGTATATTATTGACGGTCCTATGCGGCTCCTTATCTTAATTTCTTAGTTACCCTTTAAAAATGGCAGGAACATTTTGTAACTATTTAAGTTCAGATGTAGCTGTAGACAGGAAATAGTGATTAGTGTCTGTTTGTTTTAATACTGAAAATTAGTAGATTAACTGCCTCTTGTGACAAAAAATATTTAAGATAAATTTCTTCCACCCTTACTTATCCCGGAATATTCTGAGTCTAGTGGTTTGTATTTGTTTAACGGCATATAAGATATCCTGGCAATATTGCATCAATTAAACGTTGGTAGCCACTTTGAATGACAGAAATTTAAAACTCGATTAAAAATAAAGTAACCTGCCGTAACGTTCGCACTAACATTAATCTGAAGTCTAAGGTTACAGATAACTATGGGTAAGTTTTTTTTTTAATTTTCCATTCGTTATACCCTGCATACTGATGAGGACAGAAAAGTAATATAGAAACTTTAGAACCTGAAAATTTTTATAGAAATGAATACGCATGTACTGAAGCAACAATCTATGAATTTATGTTTAGTTTTAATATTATTAAATAAACCACGAAGCACCTCACTGAAGACATATTGTAACTAGAACACAAAAAATATTAAATCTTTTTTGTTGTTGCCAACCAGTTATTCACAGGTAGGTATAAAAGGATACGAGTGTATTTCCTACGTACAAGTAGCGAAAAAAAAAAAGAAATAATTACTCTTGTAAAATACGTTTTCAGTAGATCACTCTCGTACCGGCCTGAGAGCTCAGTGGGCAGTAGCTCTTAACTTATGGGCCTACTCACCTCTTTTTAAAGTTGTCCATTCTGTGAATTTTTTAGATCGGCATAGTCAGTTTATTTCACAGTATTAAGTATATATAAATATTAGAGGCACATCTCGTATGTATTTTGGTACACCTATACTACTCTCAGAAGAAAAACGTGCCAGATTTACAGCCAATTGCCGGTGATAAGCTGTTATTTACAAGGCCGCAGATACGCTTCTAATGTTCATATAATTAATATTGTGCATTTGTTTGGTGAAACAATCTGAGTACATTTGTCACCTGTGATAAATATCCGTCACGGGAGTTTCGCAACGACTTCCGAAGCAGCTCTAAGAACCACCCAAAAATAAGAGTCCTTTTCGTGAAATAATAAGCATTAGAAACATAAAGGTCCAAACTAAATTGCAGCGAGAATATGTAGGGTTGTGTCTGAATTCTGCGTGTTGAAAATCACTGTTGTAACGTGTCATCTTTTACGTTTTTCTCTACGCTTAATTGTAGTGCTGTAGTTGGAACTTCTTTTCTCTCTTTATAGCGGAATGTCATGACGATATTTAATTGTGTTTCCCTTGTGATTCATTTTTGAATTACAACGTATGAAATAGAAATGCGGCACGAAGCTGTGGCACAGAAATATTTTAATACGTACAATGCATAACGTGATATAAATAAAAGAAAAAAATATTCCAGGAAATTTTAAGTTAAATTGTGATGAAGCATGAAAGTAGGGGACGTTCTTTTTATGTATATAGTAGTGTTTTTACTATGCAGGGACATGGATGGGCATTGTGTGTTATGAATGGTGAAATTACATGGATTTCTAAACCTATGGGCATAGAAGTACATGTCTGTATGCGAATAAAGAGGGGATGGAAATATACTGACCCTCAGCTGGGGGGGAAGACTGCCTTGCGGGTCAGTGTTGTGTGCAGTGACTACAACATAGGAGAGATCGCCCTTTATGTTAATCTGTTTTGCATAAACTAAAAACACCGCAGCTTTCAAATCATCTAAAGAGGGATGACTATGCTTGCCCGTCCTGAGGCTTAATTTCTTTATTCCTGGTGTTAAAATTGCGACTTCCATGACAGTAACGGTGTTGTTAGATGTATATTTTCCTTTTTAATTCTTTCCCATCCCCTAACGGTTTTCAGTGGCTTGACATTTACTTGTTTTTATTTTCGCATTGGCCATCTTGAAGTTTTTAGGCTTCCTTTCTTCCGTGCATTTCCGATACTAGGGAAATAATTCAATCCTCTTTTCTCAGAGTCTCTGTTTTTTCCTTTGATGTTTGCTTCCCTTATGGCTTGTGCAAAACTCACTCCTATCATGGTATTCTCTTATATTTGTTGCTAAAAAAACAATTTTTGTTGAACCAAGCTTTCAAGACCTACACCGAATAAGGGCCTTAAAAATTACGGTGCAAGGCTGAGGCTGCCCTAACTTAAAGGAGTCGAGTTGATTGAAATTGAATCTCCCTTTTGAAGACGTCCTAATGGCAGCTACACTTGTTTTGCATTAGATTTTCTGTCTGAAGAATAAACTTCAGTAGTTCTGAGCAAGGGTGGCATCAGTTTTTCACAATTTAGTGTCTGAGATTCTTACAAAGATGTTTATTTAGACAAGGTTTTAATGAGATGCGGCAACGTGTACACTGGTATACAGGTACCAGCACAGACGAGTAAGTATCCGTCTCCAAATCAGGGTACAAATCTACACGGCGTCATACCCCAGAAGACTGAAGTCGGCACTTTATCATAAATTCTGTTTAGTCTTTGACGACATCCTGCTCCAGGATATGATGTTTATACATTCTGAACAGTGACGCAACTGCTCTAGCTGTAAAATGGGAGCTGCGACACACACACACACACGCACACGCACACACACACATATGTGCACGCGCTATGAATCGTTTCGTTCTGATGAACACCCAAGCGTAGATGATTCTCGACAATGGTATTTCCCACAGGCTATGGTTGCCCTGGAAACAGTTATTACGTCACAACATCTGAGTTATATTGAAAGCGTTAGGGACTAAATAGATTCTGCGCTTTACCCTAGAGCACACTCGAAGCTTGTTCATTAAAACAGGAGTTGTAATAGAACGCCTACGTAATAGTTTCAGGACTTCTAGAGTGCTCTCACCTTTGGTTCCTAATTTAATGTTATTTGAATTTTTGAAGCAGTGATGAGGAATTTAGTATTATTCTGTACCTTGTAATTTATATTCCGTCAATTATTGCGTCCATCAATTTGAGTTTTATTTGCATAAAAGTCATGTCGTGTTGGAGTAATGTAAATTCTTTTGAATCTGACTTACACGATTTAATTCACAGAAGACGGAAGCTTGGAGTACAAACGCTTTATTCCGCTTTTACTTCTGTGTGCAGTAGAAGAGAAGGTAAAAGAAGAAACTCATATGACTGTAAAGGTGTTGGATTTATCAAGAACCTAGGCATCTCTCTACTATTACCTTATAGGGAAGCTTGAAGTGACTGAATTTTGAAATTTAATTGTCGCCAAATAGAACAGATCGTGCGGAAACTGAAAGTCATAGTGTATACATACATGATTTTTTTTTAAAAAAGCCCATTCGAATTCCGAAATGAAAGAAGTAAACTTGCGCTCCCTGTACTGCTTTCCACTTTCAGATCTAATGTTGTCGGGCGTCAGAAAGTCCTATTAAATCTGGTCAGATCATGTCACTAAATTAGTGCTGTACTTCCAAAACACAACACTGCATTATATGCATGATTGAACAGAGAATTAAATAAAAAGAACTGACCATGGAGCATTTGTTTCCCTATTATGCAGGTAAAATGGAGTAAGGTCACTATTAATTTTTTCCCCCTTTTTGGTAGATCATGTGTTAATTTCTGGCAGGTGAAGAACCCACCAGAGCTGTCGTGACTGTCGCTTTCTGAGCACGAGATAGCAAGGGCACGACAGTTTTGTTCCTCGGGCCAAGTTACTGGCTCTTAGACCGCGCATACAATATGCAGTGGACAAAATCTAACAAATTGTCCATATGGTGACTTGTAAAGTTTCAACCTTATGTTCACTAAAGTGCGATACCACTAAACTGACGACTGCAGAAATTTGGGGACGTGCAACTGTACAACAGCTTTGAATGACATGATTTTCAAACAAAATATCATAAAAATTCCTTTTTTTTTTAACTGCTGAAGGAATGTAAAAGAGGACGTGTATTTACTGACACTAGGTTAAAATGGTCGGTAATAGTGTTAATTACAGCGATGCAACGGCCCATATACATTCAGACAGATTAATGTATTGAACATCACCAAGATCTGTTTCAACAAAAATCCATCTTAATATTGTTTTCACGTCGACGCCTCAATGTGTCATCCCTCCAAAGTTTACGGCCGGAATTTTGTATACGTTCTTTTCTCTGCCCACACACGCTAAATTCGCATTTATCTCAGTTACAGTTCATATTATTTCTGCAGTACAAATTATGAAGCTTCTTATTATTTTAATTTTCTTTACCTTCCTCTTAAATACCTTTTTCTTCGGTAGACATTTTCTTATTTTACCATGAGCTCCGACAAACTCAGTCTGTGGCCTGCCATTCCCTTACGCTCTACGATATGTGCCTTCACTCATATACAGAGGCAACAAAGTGTGTAAATTTTATATAAGTGCATTAGTTGGTAAAATAATTGATTGACTCGACAACATGCACGGTGTAACAATGAAAAAGAAGGTGGGAATAATTATGCCAAAATACAGAGTGCATAAGGATCAGCTTCGTCTTTGCAAGCTACTGTCCCCTTCAAAATAACAAATTGCACACACTGTTGGGACCCCATAATACAATGCACATATCAGTAATTTATTGATTTGGTTGAATGTTTAATCCCACAAATAAATGGCTCCATAAAATCACTCGGTCTAACCCTCGTGCAAACTCTTCACCCCAATGCCACTTAAATTCCAACCCTCGTCATTCCCTTAAGGTTTGAAAAATGCTGCATTTTTTAGCTGTCTATTGCTTAGTGCTTGTACGTGATTTTTCAAAATTCCTTCCCCTTTACCGCCTGTCGTTATTTCGCTGGCACATGAGGGCAATCCGTGGGCCTCCCCCCCCCCCCCCGGCCAATCGCGTATATTTCAGTGGAGGATTTGGCCATCAGTTTGGCGCATTTCGCCTTTCTCTCTTCTAGTAGATACCACTCAGACACGAAAAAAAGTGAAATGAAACCTTCTGTTTTGTTGCTGTTAAATTGCTGCCCATTTTTTGAAGACATAACACAGAAATGTGTTATTTTGTGTTCTGACTTAATATACAATTTACATCTCTTATCTCACAGAGAAAATCGTGTGTGTGTTTGTGTGTGTTTTAGAATAATTACTTGCTGCGCAGTGGAAAATTTCTTGTTTATTGCAGGAGTCGTGGGTAACGCAAAAATAAAAAGTCTGTGGACAGTGTGTTGAGTTTAAGCGTTAAACTTGGCTTTAGGCAAGATAAGCGCTGGGCTTTATAAAAGGCTTAAATTGTCTGTCACTTTTAGATGTATGCTCTTAGCAAATAAATGCACTGTAACTGTAAAGAAATAATAGGACGATACTAATGTACTGAGACATACTGAAAATATTTATAATCCTAAATATGTACCTGCAATATAAGATTTCTACTAACGTATAATAAGAGCGAGATACAATCCAGTTCTGTTGTTCGGAATTGAAACTTGGCAGTTCGGTATAATTTGTCTCTCCCATCTTCAAATTAATCTAGAATATAAATCTGCACAGATGGAGACCTTTTACATTTTCTGTCTGTGCAAACATGAGGCTGAATAGAAACAGCCGCAATGTAGATCTTAAAATACATTAATCCAGCAGGGATTTCTTACGATCAGACCTTCAGATCTCATTTCTATACAGGGTGGTGGAAAGCTTTGTGATGCCTCTGCCGAAACAACAATAAAACGCACTGTATGTTGCCTTCATAATTAAGACTTTAAAGTCCAATGGCTGCTACCCGCACAACATTTTAAAGTTCGAGACCGCGTACGATGAAATGGTTTTGGTAAAAGCTGAAATGTAAAGGTTTCCCTCTACACGCTATAAAAGTCTAACAGCCAGAAGATATATAGCCCTACTTATTCATGAGATTGATGCTAGATGGAGATGAATGTTCAGAGTCACGCTACGGTCGTTCTAACCCCGAAGAAAAAACATTTCTTACCCTTTGAATAGGAAGATCTGTGGTCTCAAGGATGGGCTGCAGACTGGATCTGTACCTTGTGGCTTAGACTGTGTTAATCAGGTTCGGGAAAGGGGCAAGTGGCAGAATGTTGGAAACACGGTAATGCACATTCGGTTTTTATAAAATACTGGTAACTCTTTGACTAGTTTAGGAAACGGAAGCGCTTCAAACAGACTGTACTGCGTGATATTAGTGAGTTCAGGCTAAAGAAATTACTTTTGTTGCAGGTCTCAAACAATTCGTCTGAAGGAATATTATCCACAAATTATATTTGTATAAACAATATTGCACTCCAAAACTTTTATTTCCAGTATCTATAATTTTATATCTAACGCTAATATCTACGTCATTTTTTAGGATATATAGCCTTTCTGTAGTTCAGAACCTTTTGTACGCAGCCCCTTTATGTCGACACAATATAACTAATCAGGGCTTCGTATGTCGGCATTCCATACTTCCTATCTTGTCGTGCTTTATTACATAGCCTATAAAAATATGCTTTGATGGAAAGAGAAAACGGAGGGAGCAAGATGGAAGGAAACGACGTCTAAGAGCTCTAAAGGATCTTTCAGGTATGAAATTGGCTGCCGCTCCTAAACTTAGCCTCTCTTTCCATCACAAAGCTATGGTAGCTCGTCACTGGAGGTCGCGATTGGATCTGGTGTGCTTCTGATTGCGAACCCCGATGATCGATACACAAGATGGTATAACTGCAGACCCTTGTAATAGCAGTTCTATTATGAAGTACCATGGACCATGTTTACAGAATGTCATTGATTCTTGAACGTTTATTGTCGGGGAGGGGAAACAAGGTTTGAAATTCTAAGGATACGTTCCAGACTGCAGGTTCTGTTCGAAGACGGATAGAGTATTCAGTTCCTTCGGTATCCTTGTAATGCTATTCGCACTAAAAAAAATATGTAGTAACTTACACTAGAATATCTCTAAAAAATACATTTGCAACACAAAAAGAAAATGTTATGTAATTTCTTCCCTCTGCCATTTTACACGTTCTCCTTTGTCGTTATTTCTACGCAAAATTATTATAAGCATTGCTTCATAGTTTATATGAGTGTGAAACTTGGCCTTTCACATCGAAATGAAGACTACAAGGAATGGTGTGTATGCTAATGGTGTGTATGCTAATGCGGCGATGGAGGGACCATCGAATTTCGCTTTACAGTTGCACGTGTAAGATTTCATAGCATTCATTGTCATCATTTTCGCTGTTTCGATTACATGTTTTTCAAGCCAATTAATCTTTGAAAACTGTACTCTAGGTGTCAAAGTTCAATCATTAAAGCTGATTCATAAAATTTACAAAACTCTTACGAACAAAAAAATTAAATACTGAAAATTTTGAACAAATTACTGAGACCTCAACATACTTTGTCCATATTGTTTTCACTACAATTATTATATCAAGATTTTCATATATATATATATATATATATATACGTGTATATATAAATGGAATTGGGCAAAAGTATTTGACTTGAAACTATTGTCTTTGATTTGTGAACTTATTCTTTCACTTTAATTTATCACATATCCTATAAACCACCAAAATATCAATAACTATGTTATTTACTTTTACTGTGTTTTTGGAAACAATGATGTTATTTCATAAACCTCTCCTGCTGTTTAGATTAATTTGGCTCACAAGGAAGTAAAGACTTGTAAAAATGGTTGGTATGGAGAGTGGGGGAGAAACCGTTCAAAGAATCATAATTGAAACTTGTAAAAGCTTGACACTAATCCCAACAGAAATAATTAGGTTTCAAAAATTATTACGGTCTCATAATAGAATCCCCAGAGTGCGGTTGTTTAAGACCTCATCAACAGAAAAATCTCTTTTGCTTAGACAGCAAATTTTATCAGGCTGTTGATTTCGATCCGGTACTTAAATTTTGATTCTACGAGCTTCAGGCAAGTTGGATTTAGAGGCAAGGATATGTTTGACATAAGTCCCATGTCTTTAAGTATGGGCAGGTTTTCACCCTTTTTATTGCCACGCAGGCCCTTAGGGTGAGTAGAGGTATAGCTCTACTCTTTTCTACGAGTTTCGGCACTAGATGGGGTTGGGGGGGGTTAGCCCCACGCCCCGGCCGCCTCTACCCCCGGGGAAAACACGGTGCCCATTTTACAGGAGGCTGGGTCGGCCCCACGGCCAGTCTGGACTGGCGGAAAATCTCGTCCCCACCGGGAGTCGAGCCCGTAGTCAGTCGCTATACCCACTGAGTTACCCGGCCCACGTCTGTAAGTACAAACACTTTATAATTTACTATAACAAGTAAATAAATATATTTTGCTGAGTCTTTGTTTGAGGCAGTGACACTGAGCTGGTTGAAAGAAAAGTTCACTTCTTGTGAAGTTTGCTCTTGGACCATGTTTTGATCCACTGTAACCAAATGTTCACATTCGTGCATTATTACTCTTGATATCAGTTTCAATATTTTTCTCCCATTCAGTCCCTTTCTTTGAAGTTTGCAGACTAAATTCCTCTTAATTTCCTTTGTTTAACATAATCTATTGCATTCTCCTTCGTAGTACACCTGTAGTGCCTAAGAGAAGATTACAAAGTGTACAAATCCTCTCACCGCGTAGCAGTTTAGAAGTTTTACTCTCTTCCCCACTGTAAGGTGGAAATAATATTTTCGACAGCCGTTTCTCAACATTCCTTATTCCACTGCTGAAAGTCAGGGTGCCAAAATTTCGAAAATAATAAAATTGCAAGGTAGAGGGCTATGCTAAGTTTTATATCAAATTGGAATCCACCATTCGTTATAAGACTAACAATTTTTGACACTCTGGAATCTATAAATCACCTCTTGTGGGCAATGGATAAATTGATGCAAAGACTGAACTCTTCAGCGATCTGTAATCACTCTCATGAGCAGCTCAAGGCAAGCTCACAGTTAGGAAATGGTTAGAGTATTTGACGACAATGCCCTACTTTGGGTGAAATATTTTTTCAAATAATATGTTCCTTTCCTTGAGCGCGTCCTGAGATGTGATTCTGAAGTTTGGAACGAAGAGACATATTCAAACAACGGGCAAGTATTGCCGACCTGTGAACCAACGTGGAGTTTACCCTTAGCCGTAAAATTAATAAACCTTCCAGAGCCATTCTGACATTAGGTCCTGTGTTATGTCGCACAAAATATCCGTATGCAGATCGTGCAAGGAAGTCAATGTAGGAAGTTAATGTAAGATGTTAAAAAACGACGAAGCCTTGCACGGACAAATGCAAGACTTAAATAATCACAAATTTTGATTTTGCTGACCGTGCATCTCAATATATATATATATATATATATATATATATATATATATATATATAAATAAAAAACAAACATGATACA
>Ga0123352_10005393_pt1 | contig 19233 bp, 6 predicted proteins | sample TergutLab28metaG_FD_89700 | JGI IMG/M metagenome (GOLD analysis project Ga0123352, IMG submission 89700) | Labiotermes labralis P1 segment gut microbial communities from Petit-Saut dam, French Guiana - Lab288 P1 | ecosystem: Host-associated > Arthropoda: Insects > Digestive system > Gut ... | reverse complement strand
CTTATTGATATATGAGTGCACTTATTGATATATGAGTGCACTTATTGATATATGAGTGCACTTATTGATATATGAGTGCACTTATTGATATATGAGTGCACTTATTGATATATGAGTGCACTTCTCTGTGTTTATTTGATATAATTAACAAACTTACTAAATAACTGGCAGTTCTTTTGTAATCGCTCTGCTAATCAAGAAATTGGTCCCTTTAATTGAATCCTCCTGAATTTGATCATCTTTAATAATATTCGCTAAAGAATACAAATTTTTAAGCTCCTTACTGCGTATTTACAGCTATATTCTTCTTACTTCCTGTACTGCACGTCCAAGAATTCGTATTAAACTCTGTTCTAAAACACTCTAATTCTACCTTAGTAACTGATCAACTTAATGCACAAATCCTTGTTTTATAATAAGTTTATTAAATTCCTCTACATGTTTCGAGCGCTACTGCGCTCATCATCAGGAGGTCAACATTGTTTTATACAGCATCTGTTATCATCACACTCTGTAGGTGGCCGTCCGATGCCCAGGTTGAGAGAGGACTAGTTTGAATCCAGTCCTCTCTCAACATGTGCACCAGACGGCCACCTACAGAGTGTGATGATACCAGATGCTGTATAATACAATTTTGACCTCCTGGTGATGAGCACATAGTGCTCGAAACATGTAGAGGAATTTAATAAGCGTATTATAGAACAAGAATTGTGCATTAATTTGGTCAGTTACTAAGATTATACTGAGTTGCACGGCCAACAAAACATCAAAACCCTATTTATCTCAGTATTTAACCAACTTGATGCACAAAATTTGTAAACAATAAGTTTTATTTCATGCCTCTACGTGTTTCGAACACATGTGCTCGAAACATGTAGATGCATGAAATAAAACTTATTGTGAAACAAATTTTGTGAACCAATTTGGTTAAATACTGAGATAAATATACTGAGATGCACGGTCAGCAAAACATCAAAACCCTAATTCTTTGTTCGTTATTTAGTTCCAGTTAATAACAACAGTTATTCGTAAAACTAATTCCACTGACCTAAGTCCTTCTGAAAGCGTAACAGCCACTCACATTGGTACTTTTTAAATTTATCACCTTTCATGGAACAGGAGAATTCATTAGCACAAGAAATCGCTACCTGTCCTTATTATGAATTAATTACGATAATGATAAACTTAATAAACATGACTCTGGGTAAATGACCAACTTGATGGACAATTACGTTATATAATACGTTTATTATTATAATCCTCTACATGTTTCGAGCAACTCTGTGCTCATCATCAGCAGGTCAAATTTTGTTAATACAGCATCTGGTATAGAACTTCTCAACCTGCACACCGGACGGTCACTTACAGAGAATACTGTACCACATGCTGTATCAATACAATTTGACCTCCTGATGATGAACACAGAGTGGCTCGAAACACGTAGAGGATTATAATAATAAACGTATTATATAATGTATTTGTGCATCAAGTCTTGTCATTTACTCAGAGTCGTACCAGGATGCATGGTCGGCAAAACATAAAATTTAACAAATGATGAATAAAAAGTGTCATATTTTAGGTTCTCGTAGGGGTTTTGCTGAAGATAAGGTCTTCTGAGTAGTGAATCTTGGTCGTTGGTCGAGTAGTTCTAGGCATTTCGATGGTTGTAGTGTCTACTTCATTATCAAGCAGTCCTTTTTTTTTCTGAACTGCATGACCATGAAAATGACGTCACTGTGAATCTTCGAGACGTCGAAAGCTACTCGGCCAACGGCTCGGCGGGACTTTCAAGAAGTGATCCTTAACGAATGGCAAGGATTCAGTATAGATAACACTAGTGGCTGTTAGGCGCAGATGTAAGTGCTGCAGAATTACAGAAATCTAAGTTCATTACAGGAGGTCTACAACACTTACCGATGCTGTTTTGCCATTTTTGCTTGTTACTTTCAGTAAGGATCCCTCGTAACCCTGGAAAATAGAGCAAACAATAATTGTTATAAAGAATCAACGTGTCCGTTAGCATTCCTCGCATTTACGCTTTAAAACGCTCCAAAACAAATAACTTTCACTGCGCCACCACCCTTTTCGCAGTATACACTAACATCAACCCCTTCGGTGTCCGCCGACAAGTACAGTACACAATAGTCTGTGACCCTACTTAGACATGCTGTCAAATGCAAGTGATGCCGACGGTGTCTGACAATTAGTGGGTTGAGTTCAGATTGAAGACACCGTCCGGCTACTTCATTCAGACAACAAGCAAAATAATTTCGCGTGAAATTGCATTTTAGTAAAACATTTTCGTCCTCATGACAAAGTGGTGCGAAAGAGCGCATACAGTGTGTTAGTAGGTAAAGCCGGCTATATTCTGAGCCAACTGCCTATACCCCACATTCTCCCATGCAATTTTTAATTTTCATATTGTTATTATGCACTGATCTATGCCTGAGGGGAACCCAGATAACATAATAGGTAGTATGACTATGCTACGGGATGGACATTCGAGGAATTTTGCGTCGATTGTCGAAACGGACGAGAGACTTTAATCTTCTCCAGCGTATCCAGGCCGGCTTTGGTGCCCACGCAGCCAACATTTCTTTCAACAGGGGGTAAGTGGCTGGGCCATGAAGCTAACCACTCATCTCTATCTAGTTCGGAGGTCAAGAATGAATGGAGTGTACCTCCATTTCCCCATATGCCGTCGTGACGTGAACAGGAACAAATCTACCTTTAAAATCTACATCAAAATCGCTTAAGTATTTTCTTCCTGTCAGATTTTCGGTTTAAACTCTTGTAGACTACTCATTTTTGTCTCTCTTTGTGTGTTCCTTTACTTTTCCCTTTCCTTCTTTGATTTGACAACTAAGAAGAAGAAAAGGTACTATAATTATAATTATAAGGGCGAATAAGAGCCGCTAAATTATGCAGTTTTCTAGGTCTTCTTGTACTTCCTCTCTCCTCCGTCCAAATACACTCCTCAGCACTCTTAGAATATCCCCCCCCCCCCAGTAACGAAGTTAAGTTGGATACATGTTAGAACACCCTGAAGGAAAGGAGCATACGACTGCAAACTAACCGTCTCTGCATGGCATCACTCACTCTCCATACGGACGTACACCCTTAATCAAGGGTGTCTTGAGAAGGGAGACAATCTGGTAGCTTGGGCAGACTGATGTGTGTTGTGGGACCTTTGCTGCCTGGTACAGAAACAATAAACAGCGTAATACTGTGTGTCGTGAGGGACGTTGCCATGGCAACTGGTCAAGGCATTGCTACTAGGGAACATTCATAAGCAAAGTCATGTAGGTGTATTTTTGCTGCGCGTCTAGTTAATACGCTATGTGGGCACACTAAACGGATGTAATTAGAATTTACACTGACAGGGAACAGTGATCTTTTACAAACACGGAATAAGGGCTTTTTGGTCACGTTTTTTATTCGAAACTGTTTCGTAATAAACAAATAAATATGACATTTCTTTTCGAAGGAATCGATGTGGAAGAAACGTAGACTGACTATAGCAACTGCTGATCTTATGCACTGACCAATTTTATCTGTCCGATATGAATAATTATAATTTGGAAGAGTGGCCTCGGTGGGCTGTCAAACAACTACCCTAACATTACCCGAAGTTTAGGAAATGTGTTATTTAAAGATGTTGTCATTTGCTGAGTTTAAACAGCGTAGGTGATATGAAAGTTAATGAGTATGGAACAGCTGTGTCGTAATGACAGGGGAAACTTGCAGTGCTCGTTGAATAAACTGTCCCGTTGTCACTCTTTCCACCAAATACCCCACGATAATGGACCTGGGACTGAAGCCGTATCTCCCTGGTGAGAAGCCGATGACGAACAGCCGGAGCCATAGTATGGCCCACTAATGATGCAGTAAAGTATGCTGGGAAAGTATTATTGCAGAATTTAATTGACAAAACTGAATAAACCGTACTTTCTTAATCGAAAAAAATTTTCACCTTGCACTCTAATTTGACACAATCTACCCGAGTAACAGGAGTGCCCACCTTTACGCCATGATTTGCGGTGGATGAAATTACGTCATTCAGTATGTAGCCGTAAATGTTATCCTTAAACACAGTCCTAGTGGTGCTAAAGTGTTCATATTTAATGAAAACTCTGGAGAACAGCTGTATACTTCATCCAGGGTTCAATTTATATAAGAGCTGCAGAGGACGAAAGAGAAGCCAGGCACAGAGAGCGGACAGAGAGAAAGAGAGAGAGAGAAAGAAGGAAAGAAAGGATTGAAAGGCAAAGAAAACTTCACAACTTACCTGTCGTCTTACATTGCTTCGTTTTCAAGTATTTCTTTCATCACAAGGAAAGTGCACTGCTAAATCGCGCTTCACAGGATTCTTTAGCTTCATTCAGAGAAACATCGATATATCGAGATGGCTTTAGATCGAGCAAAAGCGACAGAGGAAAACTAACTTCGTTCAAAGACACGTTAACGTAGGGGAACTGTGTGAACTTTTCCTCTACTAAGGCTGTATGATCGAAACGTTTCTCCTTCTCTCGATTGCCAGTAATCCTATTGTACTTCCAGATCTAAGAGCAGAGACTGAGATGGGCATTTCTGTGGAATCCTTATCACATTATAATCTAATGTGTGAAAAAAAAAGTTTTATACAATATTCTTGTAAATGAAATAATCTTTTATAGAAAACGGATTTTATTTTTAATATGAAACTAAGTAATAGGAAGAAGTGTGCTGTCGCATGCAAAGAATTAAAACTTAAAATTTTTTAAATGTGACTCGCCACAGTGTAACGGGTTTGATTCGTGGTCTCAACGGATACAAATCCCGAAACTTCTAAACAGGCTCCCTATTGTGTCTCATTCAGTGATGACTGTGTTTTTGTCTCTGGTTAATCAATAATACAAGAACATGACATAATTTTCTGGAGTACTGACGCAGCTAATGATGGCATTACGAGCACCTGACATGGTCCCCAAAGATTAGTAAACAGTTAGTCGCAATGGTCATCGTGTAATTTCCCGTGATACCTTAAAACATTTTGTTTACCGCGAGTCTAATTATGTACACGCAGACCGAAACTCAATAATGAGCGCAATTTAAGTACGAAATGTAAAAAGACGCATTGAAAAATTGATGGTTTTGTGACTTAGTTGGTATCAAATCTGGTTGAAATAGTGAACATTCACGACCTACTTTATTTTCGTGATGGTGAAAGGCAATCGTATACGACGCTACTGACATCTACAATATCCGACCCAAACTAAAGTTTGCTTTCGTTCAATTTTTAAGAAGAGAAAACGAGAAAACTAATTCTAAAATCAAAGAGCAAACATACCTGTCTCTAGTCTCTTCTCCCGTATTTAAATTTCACAGAACATTCTACTTTGTCCGGTAACGATCATATTCTCATATTTTCTAAGAAATGTTTTCACTTATCCAACTTTTACTCCGAAATTGATGGTCCTATCCATATCCATACGTTAACAATCATTATGCTTAAAATTTCAAGCTATTGCCATTTTTAAGGCAATATACCTCATCACTATGTGCTCCAAAACGAATTAATGAAGTCTGTTTAGGAATTTTACGCAATTATCTCCGTTTCATCATCGTTACTTGGATACAGGCCGTGTTTTCTCCCATTCCTAGGTGCATTGTTTGTTCTTAATCCTGGTACATACATGTAATGTACGCTGAGTGCAAAACACCTGTACTAAAATGTAACATGGCTTTTGAGTTTGCAAGTGGTGTTTGTGCGCAGGCAGTCGTAGGGAAATATGAATTTTAAAATAAACTGTTTAGCGTATTATTACGCAACGATGACCTTGATGGCCGGTCCCGGTGGCCGCACGGTATGAGGGGTAAGTCTGCAGCTGCATGCTTGCTGGGATTGTGGGTTCGCAACTATCTGTGGCATAGATGTCTGTACACGCCAGGGACAGAATTTTTGTATAACAGGTATTTATTTGCATTACTTGAATATGCAACACTTAGGTGTGTGCGGATTCTACCACATTACGTAGAATTTGCTGGCTGGCGCAATCATCACGAGGTAGGTGACGTCACAGGAGTGTTCCAGATTCCTTTAGATCACGGCTTGGTTATGCTTAGGTAGTATACGAACATGGCGTCACTATTCAATTCCATGGGGGAATCGAGGTCAGCAGCACGTGTCGTTAATCGTGGTGTTTACAATAAAGGACTCTAGTTGTGCTTTACCCAAAGGGGGTTGTATTGTTAGGTCATGAGGAACAGCTTCTCTTACAGACATGCATGCGTTGGTTCATACAAGTTTTCAACAGTTTTTAATTTAACTATAAACTCACTGTGTGGTTGGTGCTTTCAATAACACTACGGATTTATTTGCATAGGGTAAACGTAACAATTGTTTTAAAAAAAGGAACAATTAATTTTTAAAAAGAGTGTTATTATGAACAAAGGGTGTGATACATACTGAGAACATTAGAAGTGACGCCACAAATAGTGAGCATTGTATAACAAGACTTCAAATTCCACAAAGGGTGATATAAACTGATTGAATTCCAATTAATAGTGTATTTAGTGTTTTCATTGGTTAATTAGTTATTTACGAACAATAAACAGATCCTTGTTTTATCCTGCAATTTATACGAACATTCTTGTTCAACCCTCTATGTTCTCGGAACGGAGCGAGACATGTCTTTCTCCTATGAATGGCGTGCGTTGTCAGGCAAAGGTCCCTGCAACGGGCCGATTCCTCTCCTACTGAGTGTATATATTGATAGGATGGTGAAGAGTGACTTCCTATGATAGTTCGGAAACGTGGCTAGAATGGAGCATATTAAGAATGAGTATGGAATATTGATTGAAGTTCCTTCGAAATATCCAAGTGGGAAATTCTGGGCACAGAAGTTTGATATTAATTGGGAATTTAGGTAGACGGACTGTGAGAGTTACAGGTGAATTAATTTGCGGTTTGGTACTAGCAGTTCTGCTACGACAGTGCGTATGAAGGATGACGACAATGCCATACTGAGGGTACCTGCTACTACACTGTACAAGTAGAAATTCCTAATAGATTATGGCTCTTCAGCTTTAAAGTAAAGCCATTTTACAGACCCGGAATTTCAGCGCCTCTTAAAGTCATTAGGCTCTATTAGTGGCCACACTGCAGACCCTTCGTACTACTTCTAGTTACTAATTCTATGGGCCAAACTGCAGACCCTTCATACTACTCCTAGTTACTAATCCTATGGGCCAATCTGCGGACCCTTCATACTACTTCTAGTCACTAATTTCTATGGGCCCTTCATGCTAAGGCCACACTATGGCCCGGTTCTAACCAGCGCTTTTTACTCACCTCATAAGCCCTGAAGAGGAGATAGAGTTCTCTAGGTTTCGCATCCATTGGCAGGCCACTGACAAACAGAGTTCGGACCTGAAACAAAACAGTTTGATTTACTGTTTCACCCAAACTGCAGTGACATTCACTTTTATGACAGAGGCACTACAGTTTTCAGTTTGTTGCTCTAAACGACAGGAAACAAAAGAAAGGGCATGCTTGACGCTAATTGGATCGACTGTGTATTGCGGACACACTTCATAGAAAACTGACTGCATGAACTAAACGGCAAATTACAGCGATAAGCTAAAGGGCTGAGTCAGTTCTTGAACAACGCAGACGCAATTTATAAATGGGAAAATTATATGAATTTTCCTACATTTCTTCCACAATTAATCCTACAGTGCTGATTTTGTCGAAGAAAAACTAATGCTTAATGTGTGCACGGTAGGGTAAACCAGTCAGGACCTTCTCGTGGTTAGGGTCGAGAGAATTAACAAAAAAGGCAAAAAATAGCTTTCTGCAAAACGTAATTAAGCACACTCTTACAATTCGTGCAAAAATCAAAGTTTAATGAATTCTGAAAATAACTGTTAACTGTTTATAGCCCCGTATGAACTGCGTGTACATTCGGCAGTAACAGTAAAAAACTGTACATTGTCTGCATTTTACTCAATTATTATATAAACTACTGCACATATATAAAATTTAAACATTAAAAACGCTCCGACATGTTTCGGTCCTAGGACCATCATCAGCGAGCCATATCGTTTTAATGTTTAAATTTTATAAATTTTATATATGTGCAGTAGTTGGTATAATAATTGAGTAACTCGACAACATGCACGGTGTAACAACGAAAATAGAAAAAATGTCTGCATTTTTTTCACCGAATATATTTATGTGCTTCATATGAATCCGTCCATTATTTCCTTAACAGAATTAACAGATTTGTCCTTCTAATAGTAAACGTCTTTTTTTCTTTGTGAGGTATTGGATGAATTTTTGTGTACATATTAGGTGAATGCCAGCCTTCAAGGAATGAAACTGACGGCGCCTACACAATAGGACTAAATCCACATTATGTATATAAAGTGACGTTCTTCGCAGAGTATTAACCAGCTGAGACCTACAGCTGGGTGAAGCAGACTCTTGGATGAGTGATGCAAGGTTCTGTGTTAATTTCTTGATGGTTTGACACTTGAAAATATTTCATTGCATAGGACAGTAGTATGCGCTCTTCTACCGCTATGAATTCCGTGGAATTGATTAACTTTTAGGAATATACGCCTTAGGTCTCTAAGCGTCTTTTACATGAGAGTCAGTATCGTTCGAGTCGGTGGGAATCCCAGCTTTGTATTGCAAATTAATGTGGGACCTTTCTCCACTAAGTGGTGTTGCTGAAGCATTGTCTTCAGGAGGAGGTCTTCTTCTAGAGCCGCATCGTGGGCATGCACATAAAAGAAAACCAACTAAGTAAGAGAAACAAAATTTTAAGTACATAAATATAAGATTTTGACCCAGTTTAATAAAAATAATTTATTTATTTTATTCAGAAAGAAGTTATTTTTGAAACAACATTTATGAACGTGAACACAGATGTGTTCACACTATTTCCAGTGTTAACATATTATTAAAATGGGCGTTCAATGTAACAATTACGAACTTTGGACTTAGTGAGCTGTCATTATATACCCACGATAAACTTTTATGTAGGTGTAATGGTTGGCACATCAAAGTAGACTACACAGACTTTGGATTGAAATTTATATTCTCCAAATGAACTTTAGACATTGCTTAAATTTGTCCACAATTGCTTCTACATCATATTTTCTGGAACAGTCTGTTATCATCTTAGAGAGCACACAAGGTTTTCCAGCATTGAGTGATTTGTTTTTCGATCTATGACTGTCCAACAGGTAGGTGGGTACCAACGTTTCTGAGAGGAGAAGTTGAGGGCAGTAGGTCTCTACGAAAGGTTATCCAATTACCGTGAACCAGTAGACAACAGCATGGCTTTCAATCATCATGAAAGTGAAATATTTTATTTAAGAGAGACAATATGGCATATAAAGAAGTACAAATCAGATAAAAAGCGGATAAGGGGGATATACAATGCAGAGAAGACAGGGCGTAAAAATAAATGTAAACAAGCCAAAGAAGAGGAAATCGTATAGGCCTGCAGATATTGTTTCGGAGTTGCAATAAGATGTATGGTAGCTTCATTGCACGATCGGCAACAAACCCCTACGTTCTGGGTTATTCCGCGGGTAGTACATTTGACTAAGTAATTCAGTTTCAACAGTACTGCTGTTGAAGGCGCTGTTATATATAACCTAACTTTCCCATTGGAATTTTGTCCGCTCCGGATATAATCAACTCTACAATCTTGTGGTATTTAATAATAATACCAGTACAGGAAAGACAGTGTTATCTTCAAGTACATGTCATGTATAGTAGGTTCAACACAAATTGTTTCCAAACCACATAAATGCCAGCGATTCCAATCTCAATCTGTTTGTAGTGATTCTGACTCAACACGAGCGTGACTTCCGTGGTAATATGGACCCAGATCGTAGACAACAGCCTCTCAACACAAAACTGAGCCAGCTCAGTCTAATCAAATCCAATTCGTCAGGATGAAAATCTCCGCATGTCTGCATTCCATATTTCCTCATTCTTTTATGTTTTCGCCTTTCACATGCTTACTTTCCACGGCTGAATGTAATCATCATCATCATCATCTAGCTAACATGAAGTTGGACCACTGGCTGACAAGTTGTGGTGTCGCACGTCTAGAAGTCTCTAGACATGCCTGTCCAGAGGCTAAAGGCAACAATCCTGCCACTGGACTTAATTGCTCTGGGCTCGCAACCCATTCAGAGGGAAATTCAAACTACTTGCAAATCTCACTAGAAGAAGATGAAAATGAGGTTATAAGAATAATGGGTATTCCAGTTAGTTGTTGAATATGAAACATGTTCTCTTACCGTCAGTGAATTACATGTAATGCAGTAATAGCATTTCTTGGGTTCAGTTCAATTCTAAACACGCCTTTCGTGAAAATGCACACGGATTAATTTACACCCGGTTGTTACGGTGTGGAGTCCCGTCGCTGGAATATACAATTACAAGAACACATTAATTTTGCTTTGCAATTTACACCTCGCTTCATCTGTAGCACGTAATTTCGTGTGTCTGAAAATGAAATGTACTTGGCCGTGGAGTAAGTGAGCAACGTCGGGAGATCTTAAAACGAGGAAGTTCGTGATTTACACAAGACCTTTGCTAAGGTCAAGGTAACGAAACCTACGGAGTTGCTGCAACGGTCTGGATATCAAATAGGGATTGCAGCGGAGGCACGGAATGGGTACAGGCATTTGAAAGGGCCACCCTCTTGGAAAGCCGATCCTGGCGGCCGCGCGGTCTAGGGCGTGGGGTTGCGGCACTTCTTTTCCAGGGATTGCGGGTTCGAATCTATCTTCTATGATTGTTGTGTGTTGTCAGGTACAGGTCTCTGTGTCGGGCTGATCACTCGTACAGAGGATTTCTACCGAGTGTCGTGTGTCTGAGTGTGATCGCGAAGCCTTGATAATGTGGAGACCCTGGCACAATAGGGGATATTGCGCCATGGAAAATAAAAACTTCTGGGAAAAATTTTCAATTGGAAAATCCAGAAAGAAATAAGAAGATAACATCAAGATTGTGTTTAGTTGGGTAAAATTCGTGCAATTCAAGTGGATGAATTACACTCAGTGCAGTATGAAATGTGTGAACTCGATAGTAGTAGTGGCGAAATTTGGTGTTTCTGCTACCTTAGTGTTAATTAGTCGTAAGAGCTGTAATTAATTGAAACGAAGAAGGTGCAATAGGATGGAGAACACACACAAGTACCTGTAAAGCAGGCCACTCGGGACACAGACGGGACGGTGCCATCGATTCAATGTACAGTATTACGTGAAGGTGGCGTCCAGCTGCAGCTTCAGTTTAGCTTCGTTCATATTCAAGTACCAGAGAATTAGTCACCCAACACAGTGAAAGTGGCGTTCTGCTATGAATGTGATCCGTCCCCCACTCAGTAGGTTCATTGCCGCATGTGGTAACAGTCACGAGGGGCAGGTGCTTTAATTCCTTGCCTGATCAATAGCCTGCTGGTTTTACAGGCGAGGCGTCAAGGAGGTTGAGAAATGGGGAGTCCCCTTTCTCTCATTCCTATAATTACTTCACCCATTCAGTAAATGAACCGGCACAAACATGAGGCCTCCCAGTTTCTAACTACAATCGATGTCTCTGTTCAACTGCTTGTAATTTACAGCGTTCCTGTTGGATGTCTTTCGCTTGGTTTTATATCATTACTATTGCTTGGCGTCGAATCGTACCTTCTCTTCCAGTTACCTGTATAACTCCATGCGATATAGCGTTTCTTGTGAAGCGGATAGTCACTGCCAGAGCAAAGATATTTCCGGTCATTTATGGAATGATAAATTCCTCAAAATTCCTTAAGAAGGTCCAGTGAACGCTATCATGAATAAACAATTTTGCATTAGTTATCCTTCTGTATTTACCTGAATAACGAGCTTAGTTTAATGCAGGTTCCATTCTAAATAGTATGTTCTGATTTCGTTCTGTGGTTGTTCTTCACTTGTAACAGGCGAAGCAGAATACCGTTTGGTTGTTACAATTCCAGGTGTTTAATAGCCTAGACACGTTCAACTCCAATTAGGGAATTAAGTGTGTTGATAACTACAATTAAAATTGCTACGATTATGTAGTGTCAATGTGGAATGACGTTGACAGGCAAAAATAGAAATACTAGGAGAAAAACCTGTTCCGGTGCCATTGGGTACTCTAAAAATTCCACATAAACTATTCTGGTATTGAACACGTGACCCCGCACTAAAAGTTCGATGATTGGTCTTCTTGGACTGCACGGCTATGAATATGAAGCTGAAGGCACGGCGATCCTTCAGAACCCCTGGGAACTACTCACCAGAACAACACAGCTTTACATGTTGCAAGGCTAGAATGTTCAGCAGGACCGCTGTGACCATTCGACATCTTACTCGTCAAGTAATTTCAAGTAAAGAATTCTGTTAGCGAGGTGATTCTTTTCGATATTTCATAAGTTAACTCAGTCACACAAAGAATATTTTAAGAAAAAGGATCTAGAAATTTTGCGTAATGTAATACTAATTTTGCTCGGCTCATTTCGATGTGGCAGTAGTTACAGTGTCTGTGTGCGAGCGGTGTGTCAAGCAAGGCCCACACAAGGTTATTCTTTTACTACGATTTGGTTTCCATGGACTTGAGGTTTCTGGGATGTGACACATTGTAGCCTTTCAGGTATATGCTATTGGGTCAGGTTAACCCTGAAAATTTGAATATTTATGTACTGTTCGCTCTACTTATGCAATAAAACTGCAATAGATCTCTTGCTCGTATAGAGGAGAGAGGAACATACTGCCAGAACAACAAAAAGGAAACTGCCCGAGGTTAATCCAATATATTATGAATGACCAACACACTAAATCTCTAACAACACCACTTGAAACACTACAGATTTTAAATTGTGCAACTACGAAGCACATGAAGCCCACGGATTCCTAACAAGGTACTTTGTATTGACATTCCTCCTCCTTACAGGAACTTGAGATTCCATTATTATAGCCATAACAATCCACCAGTGTTTCGTATAGCGGACTAACTGAAATGTGTTTCATTATTTACGAATATGTGTAACAATGTGTTACATCTAGAGCTGTATATGTTTACACGGTTGTGATTTTTTAATATCTTTATATTACAAATTCTTTTATTTAAAATTTTCCAGCTTCTCATATGGAAAAGTTTACAGAATGTAGAGGAAATTAGAATGATAATCTGCTTTATCAGATAGTGTATACACAATGGACAACCCCGAAGGTTGCAGTAATAAAGAGCAGGCTCCTATGTCACCTCTACAGCATCAGACTCATCGGCTTTATTAATGGAGATGGTGAACAGAAGGTACGTGTGGAGCATGACAAAGGAAGTGTTTGCTTGTGCTACGGCACATCTTCGCCCTTCTCTTATTTTCACAAATATCACAGTGTAATTCTTTATGACTCTTATATTTTAAGTCCTACCCAACTTTTCTTTTAATTCAGAAAAGAGCTTTCTCACAATCATCGTCCGTCAAGAGAGGATTACTTTCCATGAGAGCAGCAACGTGAAATTTCCACAAGTTGGAGAAATTCGCTGTATCAGTTCCAACAACGTCGTAACGCACGTATTTCTCATTTCACACACAATGAATTCCGCACAGTACATTCACTGAGAAGCTGATGTTTGTTGCACAGTGCAAGAATTCCCCCTCCTTGTGATATACCCGTGTTCACGTAAGAGGCCAATAGATTACATCTAGAACTAGTCAAATCGAGCCCACAATTTCACATCATATTGCTTTACGATGCAGTTTAATAAGAGTATCCCATCTACATGGCAGTCTTACACGTTTCTGCACCATTACAATTTTTAAAACTAAAATATTATATCCATTTTTTATATATGATATTGCCATTTCATTTCCATTTGCTCTCTTATTTATATTAGGAGAAACAGATGGAAAAAATGAGGATGCACATTGTCACAGAAAAAAATCAGCTTTTAAATGAATTAGTCAGGTTAGAAACTATAAGAAAATTGGACACTCCGGAAACATTAAAGTGGGGATATATACAATTACTGTCTGTTGCAAAATTGTATTACAAATGGAATGCGTAAAACACGTACATAAAAGTCAATAAAATTGGAAAATACGACAGTAAAGCAATTGGCTACAACATATAAAAAAAGAAGACAAGAAAATGCTGTAAATTACACTAATAGGATGAAGAGTTCAAAGAGACCTAAAAAAAGGGACCAACATCAGCTCCAGAATTTAAGATTGACCATTGTTGTTGTTTTTATGAAGAAGATGAAACTATGTCGCAGTGAACATTTCGGATGTGGTCGCAGACCAACACCAACATCACCTCCGCTGATATTGTAGGCTACTGCTGCAGAATCCTCATCGACTGACTGACAGTTTTTTGCATTGTTAAGAAGTAGTACAATGGGCCTACATATGGAAAACAGCCTTCCTGTAGTCGTGCCAGAGGGGATCGTAGAATGTTATCAAATATTAATTCCCTCCACAAACACATCAACTTTCAAACTGGGACGAACGAGAGGAGAGACGGTCCGTGTGAATTAAATATGGATGACCATCAGTAGCTGCAGTAGCTAGCAGCAGCTGCAAAAGGTGGAGTTGGGACGTAGGATGGCGTTGTGGCGCCGATAAAACTCCTCCATGTCTGACTGTGGAAGGATTCCGTGTCACACGCCAGGCAGACGACAAACTTTTCGACATTCAAGTCAATGCATGACTGACGTTTGTAGCTAATGTGAAAAGGCTAATTTAAAACGAAGGTAAGAAATCCTAGTTTCGTCGCTGACAATCTAAAATTAAAAAATCACTTGCAACAAAACAAAAACAAGACGTGAGGCAACTGCTTAACTAATAAAAACACAGCGTAAAATTATTTTTCAGACGATATTCTATCAGTTTTGCAAGATATTCTTCGCTTTTTATACATTCTGGAAATTTACCAGCCCATTAAAAAACAAGCCAGTGGTCCATAGGTTAAAATGATTCCAGTCCACTTTAAAATTGAGATCCATTTCGGTATTATCTTATCATATGCGCTTAGATCTCTCAAATGGCCCCTTTCCCTACAGGTTTCCCACATAAAATTTCATACGTGTTTCTCATTTTTTTCTCTTTCTCCCTCTCTCCCTCACACACACACACACACACACACACACACACACACACACATACACGTAAGCAAGTGGTATGTACACATACAACCCATCCACGTTAATTAATCACCCCAAAATATTTAAACAATCTAAATTACGGTGCTCCTCATTATGCCCCTTTCTGTTTCCTCCCGTTACTTCCTTTCTCAGGTCCAAATATTCTCTTCAGTATCCTGCTCTCCAACAAAGTCATGCAAATTGTGATAGCGCCGATAAACAGGCAACTCCCCAGAGACTGAGTTACTGGTTTGTTTCTGTCAGTCCATCTGTGCAAACAGAGGTCTGTACACAAAGACCGTCATGTCCATAATCCACACAAATGCACAGTATTACAACACAAACAGTACTATGAAGAATGGAGTTATGAACAGTGAAAACGAAACAAAGGGTCGCTTCTCGGTCCTCGAGTAGAAGTGCCATTGCCTATATAAACATTTAAAGTTCTGGGACTCTGAAAGCGAAATCATATCCCGTAATCATAATCATAATTGGCAAAAGCTATTAACAAACGAAAAGAGGTATATGATTTGTTATATTTATATATATATATATATTGTAAACAATAAAGCAAAAGCGAAATAATTATGCGTTGTTAGGTGCTATTTTCAAAACATAGAAAATGAAGTCGTGACAGAGGTAATACAGTGTGTGTGTGTGTGTGTACGTCGCTCTCTGACCAGTATCAGCGTATGACTATTAGAACAGTATTTTTCAAATTCGACTTTGGGGAACTTAAATAAGAATTGTCCGAAAATTATGATTCTCAGACATACTGAGCAGCAACATATCCACACTATATGGCACAAGTGAATGTTTAATCTTAACCGACAGTCATGTTGTGGTGAATTTCGACTTAACAGATGTATACGAATGCATGAAGTTTAGCTGAACTTTATCTTTAACCGGACTTTACATCCGACCCCAACAAGTAATTTGTATGGTGCAGGAGACCTTATAAAGCACAACCTAAAAGAGCAATGAAAATCTATTGTACACTATTGAAAACCCTATGAAATATTAGTGATATCAGTAAATAATGAACCACACTTCATTCTAAGTCTACATTCGGCATATAAAGCTGTAATGACTGTCACTGAAAGTTGTTACATATTGTAATATAAGGCTGTGAAGAACGTTCATAAATTATAAATAATATCATCATATGCTGGAACATTTTGTATTGCACGTATAGGTATATGTAAAGTGTTAATATACCAAGAAGGATGTCCGTATGTACTGCAAAGTCTTGTATTTCAAGTATGTGTGCATTTATAAACCATACTGAGACGCCTTGGATTATACGCCTGTGTACAAAATTAAGAAATTATGCTGAATATCGTTGAAGACTGGAAGGAGCATTGTTAAAATACCAGAAGGCAGTTAGAAATAACAGGTTGATTAAAAGGAATTGAAAACATACAAACATTTATTACTCGGTAACTGTTGCCTCCTGGTGTTGTTAAAGCACACAACTTTCAAGCGCCAAAATCTGGAAAAAGTTTTAAGGGTAGCTACTTTTTGGTTCATACTAGATGTCCACATAATATTATGTTACTGATTAATAAATTTTTGAAGGTATTAATTTTTGCTCATACTGTATAATAAATGTCTGCCAGTAATGGATCACGAGGTATTCTATACCAGTGTAGTGTGTTACAAAGTAGAAAAGTACACAAAGAAACAAGAAAATCCTGTCAGTTTCGGCAAAGCTGCCTAACTTATACCTTCACATGAAGACCATTAGCAGATGGGAAGGGCATGTGGCACGCACGGGTAGACTACAAATGCATAATGATTTTTAATCAGAAAATCCGAAGGGAAGGGATCACTTAAAAGGATTAGGGGAGGACAAGTGGATGAAATAAAAGATGTCTTACAGAAATACCAAAGGAATTGTGGGTGAAGCTACAACACAGCAGTGTACTGCAGGTGCACTGCAGTTTGTCATTAGTGTACGGTAAGTCCGAAGATGGTCCTAAGGGCCGAAGCATTTAGTGATTTTCCGTGCATACTTTAGTGTGAATAGACACAAAACTGTGTCAGGACGGAAGAAACCCTGCGTAATAAAACATACTAACCAAAAGTACGTAATTCATTACACAGGAAATGAGTGGGAAGCGAATGTGTTGCGGTGCAGTCTGGTCCCTACAGATCCAAACAATTTCCAAGACTCGTACAATCACTACCAATCCGGAACTTAGACGTAACAGCAAAATAGATCTTACAACAATGGCTACCTTGGCTAATGGACGTAACTATTTATTACTGACACAGAGTTGCTGGTAGCGCGAAAATTTTTCGATTATTGGTTAATTTCCGTCCCAGTAATTTGCTTCGCGAGGAAATCGAGTCTCGCTATTCGAAGTTGCCAATTGCGACGTTTCATTTCTATTAAGTGATAAATTTGAATAGAAATTTATTCCATACGATTAAATTGTTTTATATCTTTCACTTTCTGTCTACCCAGGAAGAATGGGGCAGCAAGTTCCTTTAAAACATCAGTAAATCTCTATCAGACTGCTTGGCGTTACATCCCAAGAAACAGTATTTAAGGTTTTAAATATATTTTGACATAGCAGGTTGTCAGAATTACATAGGATAGAGGACATAGCCTTCTTGAAAGGAGCGATGCCTTATAGGCTTGTTGCTGGCTGGCTGTGGGGCAGTATGGCAAGATAAGGATTAGAACTGTCTTAGCAGGAGCAGGTAATATGACATTCATTGCGGAAACTGCCTTTAGAGAAAACAGTGCACATAGGCCTATCAACACGTTTTATTTTACAAACATTTTTAATCCCTTTATGTTTCTGATGCATATACACCACTGGTATGCTTGAAGTACCTGAAGCAGCGACATAATTGATTATAATATTCTCATTAAATAATGTAATACCTTTTCATTGTTATAACGTGCATGTTGTTGAGTTAATTATCACACCAACCACTGCACGTGCAAAAAATTTATAAAATTTACACATTAAAACATTAAAAACACTCCGACATGTTTCGGTCCTAATACCATCATCGGGGAGCTATATATTCCTTGCTGAAGTCACACTAGAGATAGTCACAGATTGATTTCGTTGTACAAGTTGGGTGTTGTTGTGGCAGAATGCCATGTTGTGTAATTTTATGCTGCGAACATAAGATAACATAACATAACATAACATGACGATTTATTGGTCGAAACATGTAACCTACATATTACCCTGTGTAATAAAAAGAGTTGTGCTGACGTACAAATTAATTTTAAAGCACGTATTCAAGCACTTCGTGATGTCTTCATTCAAATTCTCATTTAAGTTTGGTGAATTACAAATTTACTGAATTTGCACGGAATTAAACACCAGTTTAGACACTAAAGGAAAGTAAAATTGTGACAAAATAAAAAGAACAAGTTTTAAGACCTTATTCCCTGGTATCCCTTTTCTTACTGAAGGTCTTATTCACAACCTCACCAACGACAAAGTTCCAGCCCGTTGTGTGCGAGATGCATTAGGCTAACAGAGGGTGCCATAGAAGTTGTTGTGTGTTTGTTCCGCAGCGATCAGTTTGTGCGCAGGATGCTGGTGTGATTGGCAAACCCCCAAGGCGTCCCGTAAGATTGATCGCCAAGTGATTCGATTTGTTGACCTCCTAAATTGAAACTTTAACCATAGCCACCACCGGTCGGCATTTGTCCTCGTTCTATCATTGCTCTTTATTTCCTTTAGAGGATCATGTTCTGTTTCGAAGATCCTTAACCCGCTGAAGCCCTAACCACTCTTTATACACGCGAGCTCAAACAAAAGGCAGCTAAAATGAAAAACAAACAAAGAATGCCACAACATTTTTGTACGAAGTATTTTACTACATATCAATATGAGATATAAGGTGACAATCCATTTCGAAGCTGCAGGCAAGTAGTAAACCGTGTTCTTTTTTCCCCGTATTGGTAACTACCAGACAATACGGTTCCGTAACTTGGAAGAACACATCACTATTTACAAATAAGATCATAATTAAAATTAATAATCCAGAATCTTTAGGTGAAACATTCCTTTGTGCTTCAAATATACATATATATATATATATAT
>Ga0123352_10005392_pt1 | contig 19234 bp, 1 predicted proteins | sample TergutLab28metaG_FD_89700 | JGI IMG/M metagenome (GOLD analysis project Ga0123352, IMG submission 89700) | Labiotermes labralis P1 segment gut microbial communities from Petit-Saut dam, French Guiana - Lab288 P1 | ecosystem: Host-associated > Arthropoda: Insects > Digestive system > Gut ... | reverse complement strand
CATCGTCTTCATAAACATCAAGACCAAATGTACCGTTTGCAAGCAATGGAGTTGCTACACCCTGTCTGCGTGCATACTGGCCAACCGGTGATGGATGCACTGTTTGATCCTGCTCAGGAGTATATCTTGGATCTCTGTCCGGAGCATTTTCAACTTCAAGCACAAACATTTGAGACAATGCTATAGTTATAACCGCGTATCTAAGAGCGGGATCTATATGCCATGTGTAATAAACTGTATCTCCATAGCCACTTATATTGTTAATTGTTCTAGGTATGAACCTTGGTGCGTTTACTGTTATGTTGCCACCGGTCCATAGTGAATGGTTCGGATTTACGTTTATTAAGCGGGAAGCGCTGATATAAACACATGTGCGCGTGTTACTGCCATACGTAAGTGTCGCAGACGCGATATTACTTATACGCGGGCCGGTTACAGAGTCGGCGCGCACGTCTACAAACAAACGGAACCCATCTGTTGCTCCACGGTTTAAGAATATAGTGGCTTGTTGGTTAGCACCTCCTGCTGGCATTATTACAGGCGTTGGATCAGTTACATGTCCACCCCAACTTGAGTGGGTTGCAAACAGGGTATAAGTACCCGGGGCTAAGCCTGCGAAGGAAAAGAAGCCGGCAGCATTACTTGTAGTGGAAGCAACTACATTATGGTCTTGATCCATCACAATAACTAGCGCACCTTCAATTGGACGGAAGTCTGAGTTAGCCGCGGCGTTAGGATTTACCAATTCCGGATGTTGCCGTAACAGATAAGGTAATACAAAACCTGTCAGACGCGAATTCGGGTTTCTTTCCATGTATAAGTGATGAGGATAACTTGGATCAAAGCTAGGATTTACTCCTTCGCCTACCTCTGGCACGGTTATAGTATCCCATGCGTATTCCGTCAATCCGCCTTCGGCTCTAAAACCGTCTGCTCGTGATTCAATTCTTTCATTGGCAAGAGCTCTTACGGGGTTAAATATGCCTTGGCCGGGTAGAAGCCACTGGTGACGATAGTAAGCATCCAAGCCCATATCTTTGTAATGATGAAGATTTGCATTTACAATAGGTTCACGATGCCACCTATCTGTGCCAGAACCAGGAATAAACTCAAAGCGTTCGTACACATGTACGCGCGCATGATATTCGTAATCCAAATCTAACAAGAAGTATAGGAAGGCATCTTCTTCGCTATATTCACCAAGCTCCTCAAGAGACATCCATGGGGAAGGCCTAAACGACCTCGTACGCCCACCGCGGCCGTCGGTAGGTACCATCCGGCCAGGTACGGGAACTACTCTTACTTCAGTAAGTTCAGTTATATTTGACAGTACCCAAACGGCGTTGTTGCGTCGTGCGGCATTGGTTCCGATATTGGTTGTAGATGCGCCGGTAAGAGCTGATGCTGCCGTTTCGGTTCCATTTCCGGAGCCTATAGTTACTACCGGAGCTGTGCCGCCTACATGTGACGGGTTGCGTACTTGTACGACAAAGTGCGGATTGGCAGCTCCACCATGCGGCAGTGCCACGCTAAGGTTTTCGCCGTCGTCATTTTCAATTGAGCGAACCAAGTATAGGTCTCTTGTCCCTTGTACGCGGATATCCCTAATTAGTATCTCAACAACGTATGGTACGGCTGCCGTACCGGCGTTAGGCGCGCCTATATTACGGATATCGCCATGGCTAAGTATGAGTTCAGCCCCATAAAAATGGTCAGCTGTCGCATCCAGTATATCAAACCAGTGGGAACCATTGGCATTAAATATGGATGTGCCCGCAGCTATTGTAAGAGCCTGAGGAGTGCCTATGGTAGTAAAATCTGTATCACCGGGCACTGTACGGCGTGCGGTGCGGTTTGACGCTGGGTTTCTATTTGATGCAATTTGAGGCGGGATATCTACATCGGCAGACGCGTTTAATACGTGTACATTAAGATATGGTATTGGTGCTCTTTCCATTGGTACACGAACCAAGAGTTGACCTTCCGGTATTGCCACAAGGTCATAAATATCTTGTGCCGTTATTGTGCGGTATGTGGTTGCATAGCCAAGAGCTTCTATTCTAAACACTTGACCTTCTTGGATTTGGTTAGCAGGAAGATGCAGTATACCAAACTCTGTATCCGTCCTTGGGGTACCGTTGAGAGATATATTTGACCAACTTATTAAAGAATTTCTGGTTGGGTTCTCGCGGTAATGCGGAGCGTCCACACCCATTATTACAAATTCTGTAAAGCGTTCGTTGCCATTAAAGGCAACTACGCCTTGCTGGCTAATGAGACCTACAGATAGTCTTGCGCCCGCTGCACGCGCAACAGAGACATTATGAAGGTGGCCTTGGTCGCGTTCTATATGGCGTCGAGCTACAGCCCCATCGTTGTTTCTGGCACCGTATGGAATAAACGTGCGCACTCCGCGTGGTGTAGGGCTGGTATGGGCACCTGTAATATTTGTACTTCTGGGACCTAAATGCCAGAAGTGAACTTGCCTGTTTGCTACTAGTGTAGTATGGTCGGCGCCTGGCTCTATAAACTGGAAGAAGTCTGCTTGCATTTGGTGGTTTGTTTGCCATGCAAGCCAAGGATAAGTTTCCCAGTTTTCATATCTAGTGTAGTTACCTTGCACCATGTTGTCTATCCAGCCTCTTACTAGCCAGTTAGGGTGTTGGAACGCCTGCATACCGCCGGATGTTAGGATGGATGTAGATACACTTTCCAAGCCTGGGCGCATTACTTGTGTGGCACCTGTGTGTACAGTATTGTCAAAGAATACGTTTTGATAAACTATTCTATTGTTTGCACGGGTACTTCCTGCAAAGATAGGGGCACCGTTTACGTTACCTGCGTTAAACACGCGACGGAAGGTGTAAACGCTAAGGTTGCTACGCCTATGACCTAAAATACCATTGCCGTTACCGGTACCGCTTCTACCTCTAACAGAACCAATATTGTATGCGTCTTCTATAAGCAATGTGCCTCTGCGGCGAATAGAACCAATAAAACCGCCTGTACTTTGGCTAGAGCCTTCAATGCTACCGGCGTTAAAAGTTCTTAAAATACGGGTATTATTACCACCAGAGATGTTGCCTACGATACCACCGACACCATGGTTTGCGGTGTGTGTAAATACAGCTGCACCTCTGTTTCTTACGGTACCTTCGTTGGCAGAATTCATAATTGTAAGGTTGTTGCGTTGGCTACGACCTACAATACCGCCAGCTGAAGGCATTTGAGAAGCGTTTGCGGTTTCGCCGGATGAAATATGGCCGATATTTAATACACCATCAAGGGTACTGTTGAGAGTATTGAGATTACCGACTATACCACCTGCTGCCATCAAGTTTCTTCTGTTAGCGTCAGAAGCGCCGGAAGCCACATTAACTCTTATATCACCTGTATTTAACGCGTTTGTGATATTTAAGCCTTGCGCGGCCGCACGGTGATGAGAGAAACCGACAATACCACCAACGCGTCCTGCGCCACCTACACCACCGGTAAGATTATAGCCGAGGTTACCGTGGTTAGTTACATTTCTAAGGTCTACCCTACGGTTTGCTCGCACACCTCTATATTCGATACGAGCTATAATACCGCCAAAATCACTGCCTGTATGCTCCCTGTCTTCACTCCAAATATTACCGCGGTTTGTAGCATCGTCAATAGTGGTGCGATTCATAGCCAGACCAATGAAACCACCAGCTCTTATGCGACCTGCTGCAGCCTGAGTTGTTGAACTGTGGATACGGATGTGCCCATAGTTGGTGCTGTTATCAATATTAACTGTTTGGTTTGCTTGACCTATAAAGCCACCTACGTTATTGGGCATACCAGTTGTGGCTCCGGTTGTAAACATTGTAACGGTGGGAACAACTGTTGTGCCTGTCATTCTAAGATGGTTTGTACTGTTATTGATGGTTACAGGGTTACGTGCGTGACCTATAAGGCCACCTAAGTGCCTGCGTGCCCCGTGACCCTGGATATGCCCGAAGTTTTCTACACTTTCAAAAATAGTAGTAGAACCGCCCCTTGACGCGGTAATGCCAACAATACCGCCGCCGCCATGGTGACCCGCTATACGCACCTCACCGCGGTTTTGAGAATTTTGTACAAACAAAGTACCATCTGCTTGACCTACAAGACCGCCGGAAGAGGACGTGTGAGTACGTGACCCGGTACCTGTGCCTTCATAGTTGTTTCTGATGTTACCATAGTTTGTACTATCATAGATACGGATATGCCCCGCACCCTGTGTTCTACCAATGAATCCGCCGATACGACCTTGAGTTATAGCTATATTTGAGCGGTTCGTTACATTAATAAGTGTGACACTGCCGGCGTTCATGGAACCTATAAAACCACCTGTAGCATTATTCGCCGCATTTGTACCTTGGGTAAGGCCCGCGGCATTTGCGGGAGGGGTCGGCTGTGCAATTTGCGCGTCGGTTCTTGGGTCGTTCATAGAATTTTCTATAAGAATTGTACCTGTACCTATAGCTATAAAACCACCCAAGTGGCCATTAGAAGCTATTGTGCCCCTGTTGGTGCTGTTTTGTATTGTTATCGCACCACCGTTGCCGACAAAGCCACCTGCATTACCTGCACCAATGCTAAGGTTTGCACGGTTTGTACTATTTGTAATTGTGGCAACAGACGCATGGCCTACAAAACCACCGGCCACAGTTGCCGCGGTTGTAGCGACAACATTGTTTGTTGTACTATTTATTGTAAGATTACCTGCCGCACCGTTTGTGTTGCTGGCAACAACGCCGCCCATCGTTTGAGCTACAATGCTACCGTTTGTTGTAAGGTTATTTATTGTTGTTGTCCCACTGCCCGGTGACGTGGTTATACGACCTATAGCGCCGCCAGCATGCTGAATTGTTCTTGTGCCGGTACCGGAGCCATTTGTTGTAGTAAAGTGGACTGTGTGCGCGCCCGGCCTAATATTTACACCACCGTCAATTTGGCCAACAAATCCACCTGCGGACGTTACGATTGCATTATCACTTGCACCTGTGCGGTTAAGATTCATAATGGCTCTTACGTAGGCGTTGTAAATGTTGAGCGTACTACCAGATGAAACGTAACCGACCATGCCGCCTACACGCTTATTATTCAAAGATGCCACAGTAAAATTTATTGCGGCATTTGCCGTTGCAGTTGCGCCTCGAACAGTTACATTTCTTATTGTTACCGTGCTAGCAGGCTCTACGCGGCCAACTACAAGGCCGATATTGCCTATCGCTGTACTCCAGTCTGCAATAGCAGTAGGATTGTTATATTCTATATTTGCAAACGTAATATTCTCTATTAATGCACCATCGCCCAAAGCGCGAATAAAGCCTATATCATTGCGATACGGGGCACTTGGAGATGCATTGTTGGCTCTTGGAGTCAAACGCAATCCGGTGATGGTAACACCTGCGTCCGCACCTCTAATTGTGCCCACGAATGGGAGCCCATCTACATAGCCACGACCTTGGAAGTTACCTGAGATAGTAATATCCTGGGTAATAACAAACTCGTAGGTGTTTGGTCCGAGTCCGCCATTTAGGAATTCGGCTAGTTCGATAGCATTTGTTATGTTTACCGTACCGGCTGTCATTGGGACAGGGGTAGCGGATTCTTCCACCGGCAAGGCAGGGGCATAGTCTGCACCTGATGCTTCGCCAGCTGTAACCTCATCTGCGCCTTCAAGCGGATGCTCACCGGGCATAGTTTCGAGATTTTCGATTTCATCATTTGAGAGAATTTGTTCTCCCGAATCCAGTAAAATTTCGTGTCCTTCTACAAAATTTTCCGGCAATTCGTACACATTTTCTGTTTCATTACCAAAGTTTAAATTTGACTGCTGTACTTCTGTATACAACGACAGTGGGGATTCTGCCAATATTGAATTTGACTGCTGCGCTTGTGCATACAACGACAGTGGGGATTCTGCCAACATTGCTACAACTACAAGTCCTGCTAAAAGCATTTTGACCGAAGTTGCAATCTTCTTGTGGTTTGAAAAATTAATTTTCATGATATTGCCCCTCCTGCGCTATTGCGCGAACATTATTGATACCAAGCGGGTATTAAATTGTAAAAAAATACGGCCCTCCTCTCCTTCGAGACATTACACTAAATGATACTCATTATACACTAATGTAAGACCCGTGTCTTAGGCAAAGTTGTAAGAAATCAGGGTGCTTTGTGGCAAAATTGCTTCATATTATATCCGAATTTTTACTTGTTAAAAACAGCGTTTTTTTCATGTGTTCCCAAAGGAATAAATTTGCATTTTTTACCAAATAATTCAGCTCGATTTCCTTTGCTTGAAGTAAGCGTTTTGTGGGTTAATTATTCAGAATACTGTAAGCATATTTAAGGCCTTGAGACCCCGAACGCGGAGACTTGTAATTTTCTTGCGTCTCCATATTCGGGGTTCCAAGGATAAATGTTAGTTACGGCATTGCATTGCACAACCCACTTCTATAATTGAAGTCCAACTATCAAGGCAAGTAGTACACTTCAAACTCAAAAACGGCAATAGGAGTAGTTGCGTGATTGCTTCTGCCGCTGTACAAACGAACAAGTTGTGCGCGCATTGTATTTTCTGTACGAACTTCGTAGTGGTTTGGAGACTCCACAAGCATACGATTTCCTTCGTGGAAAGAATTCCATCTGACCCCATCAAAATATTCGAGGCGATAGTCACTAATTCTCATACCGGCTTGATATATCCTGACAGTATTAAAGCTCCGTAACTGTCCAAAGTCTACCATTAGCCATTCGCTGCCTACGTCTGACGCGATCCAAGCATCAACAGGGATGCCTGAACGTACACCATTGTTTGTTAAAACTGCACGACGTTGGGGATGCTCGGAAGATGCAGCCATTACAGCCCCAAGGGAATTGTGAGCTAGGTTGGTATCTGGGCATGGCTGCTGAGTTGCACCTTCACGCGTGACTCTTACGCTGGAATACTCATTAGAAAAGATTGTCCCTCCAATAGAGAAGCCGCCCCTTCGCACTGAAATATCTACAAAACCAACATCCGGATTGTTTAGAGGGGAAGCATCGGGGATTAGCAGTCTTGCGCGAATTACTATTTCACCATCATGGTCGCCCAGTAATGTAACCGCGCCACCAAAAGTGGTAATACCACCTATACTCTGAGGGAACTGTATACCTATTTGACCAGTAAAACTAGGATTGCTAAAGCAGCATTCACAAAGGTCAGTACTTGGTTCCGCAAATATAAATGAACTTGACAATGGATTTGAGGGAACAAAGGCAGCCTGTGGATAAATTAATTGAATAGATGTTCCCGCAAATCCCATCGGCCTTGCAACACCGTCCGGACGGTCAAATGTGAAATATATATACACATGGTTTTGACCGGCTGGTACAATCACATCCGGTGATTGCCAAGTAATGCTTCCGGGCTGTGTTATAACGCGCCGCCATACCGCTATTATTGTACGATTGCTTGTTATGTTTGTATGGGTGCCATTCCAATGGCTAAACTCATAGCCTGTTGGTGGTGTAACTGCTGGAAGAACTGCGCTTGCGCCGTAAGATACTTGTTGACTCAGCTCTCCGCCACCTACATGGGTACCATCGCCCAAATCAAAGGTTACTGTAAACGTTGGCGGTGGCGGTGCTATACCTTCCCGCATAATCCTTACACTGGAATACTCCGTAGCAAACCTTGTTCCTAGGTTAGAAGTAAATTCTCCCCTTCGTACCGAAACATCTACAAACCCTATTGACGGGTTGTTTAGAGGCGAAGCCGGAGGTATTGTGAGCCTTGCACGAATTACTATCTCACCATCATAGTTACCCAGTTGGGTAACCGACGCACCAAAAACGGTATTGCCGCCTGCACTTTGGGGAGATGCTACACCTAGCAGACCGGTAAAATCAGGAGTGGTAAAGCAACATTCGCAGAAGTCAACACTTGGCTCCGCAAACTCGAATGAACCTGCCCATGGAATTGAGGGACTTAGTGACCCTTGTGGATAAATCAGTTGAATGGATGTTCCGGCAATCCCCATCGGCCTTGCAACACCGCCCGGCCTGTCGAATGTGAAATATACATATACATGATTTTGACCGGCAGGAACTACTACGTCTGGCGATTGCCAAGTAACGCTCGCAGTCGATACAAGAGGAGCCCACACTGCTGTTATTGTACGATCGCTTGTTATATTTCTATGGTCGCCGTCCCAATATATAAACCGATAGCCTACTGGTGGTCTAAATAATGGAAGTACCGCATTTGTACCAAAAGGTATTTCTTGGATCAGCTCTCCGCCGCCTGTACGAGTACCGTCTCCCAAGTCAAATTTTACTGTGAGTGATGGGGGCAGAGTTACACCTTCACGTTTAATTCTTACGCTGGAATATCCATTGGGAAAGATTGTTCCGCCAAGAGAGAAAGCTCCTCTTCGCACAGAAACATCCACAAACCCTACATTCGGGTCGTTTAGAGGCGAAGCCGCAGGTATTGTCATTCTTGTGCGGATTACTATTTCCCCATCATAGTCGCGTAGCTGTGAAACCGAACCGCCAAAAGTAGTAATACCACCTATACTATCAGGGAGCGCCAGACCTATCTGGCCGGAAAAAGAAGGGGTAAAGCAGCATTCGCAAAAATCTGTACTTGGCTCCGCAAACACGAATGAACTCGCCCATGGAATTGAAGGGTTGAGTGACCCTTGCGGATAAAGCAGTTGAATAGACGTTGCCGCAAGTCCCATAGGTCTTGCAACACCGGCCGGGCGGTCAAATGTGAAATACATGTACACATGGTTCTGGCCTATGGGCACAATTACATCAGGTGATTGCCAAGTAATGTTTCTGGGCTGCGTTATAACGCGACGCCATACTGCTGTTATTGTGCGATTGCTTGTTATGTTTGTATGCTCGCCGTCCCAATGGCTAAATTCGTAGCCCGTTGGTGGTGTAACTGTTGGAAGAACCGCGTTTGCGCCGGAAGGCACCTCTTGGCTCAAATCTCCGCCGCCTAAATGGGTACCATTGCCCAAATCAAATGACACTATAAACGTTGGCGGTGGAGCGACATCTCCACGTGTGATCCTTACGGTGGAGTACTCCCTTGGGAAGATTGTTGTTCCGATAGAGAATTCTCCTCTTTGTACTGAAATATCTACAAACCCTACTTCTGGGTCGTTTAGAGGCGAAGCCGGAAGTATTGTTAGTCTTGAACGAACTACTATTTCACCGTCATAGTCGCTCAGTAGTGTAAGAGAAGCACCTAACAAAGCAATTTCTCCCAGAGTATGAGGGCCAAATATATCTAGACGACCATTGCTATAGTTAAAGTGAAAACAACATTCACAAATATCCATACTTGGCGTCACAAATACAAATGAATCACCAAATGGAATTTGGGGACTAAACGACCCTCGCGGATAAGCTAACTGAATGGCGGTTCCGGCAAGCCCCATTGGTCTTGCAACCCCAGCTGGACGGTCTAATGTGAAGTAGATATACACATGGTTTTGGTCAGCCGGTACCATAACATCCGGTGACTTCCACATAACACTTCCACCAGAAGGCTGTGACTGTGGCGCAATGCCTAAATTAAACAATCCAGGGCTCACATCTCTTTTAGTTAGGTATGACATCAGAAGGTTAAAGTCCGTCCAGTCTATTATGCCATTAGCATATACATTCGCCGCACTTAGGTTCAAAGCTAAAAAGCCGGGTTCTATATCTCTGATAAGAAGATGTAATTCCAGCATGCCCAGATCTGACCAGTTAACTATACCATCATCATTCACATCACCCCACAGAGCCCATGTTGCGAATGCATTTAATGTTGTATCGCCGCTAAATATGCTATTTCCAACTTCAATTTGCTGCAAAATTTGGTTTTGTTCACAGGTATCCCTTAACGCTGGCCTACGCAAGCCGGTTTCTGCGCTAACTCTGCCGGAAGCATTAAGCGCACTGTCTTGGAACCATCCCCAAAACGCGTAGCCGGGGGTGCCGGGGACACCATAGATATGTCCAATGTTAAGCACATTGTTAAGCAGTGCCTGATTAGGCCATTCGCTACGAGGCGTGCCGGGAATAACCGGTACATGGATAACCAATATACCGTCGCTTGTTTCATAGGTTACATAATCCGCAACCATGTCCCTTATTCTTGCGGCATGTGTATAAATATGGAATGCTATCTGATATTCAGCATTGGCAGCAGGTGCCCATTGTGCGATAAATGTACCCGATTCTGTTACCACCCATTCCGCAACTTGCTCGCTTGTTAAATTAGCAGATGTAGCGGCTTGACCATTGTATCGCCAGCCTTCAAGGATATAATTACCGCGGGTAGGCATAGGTACATTTGCAATGCCTATGACTTCATTTCTGCTTATTGCTAGGGTCAAGCTTGTACCCGGGGCAGTACCGCCTCCCAAGTCAAATTCTACTGTTAGCGGCGGCGGAGTTACACCTTCGCGTGTGATCCTTACGCTGGAGTACTCCCTTGGGAAGAGTGTTGATCCAATAGAGAAAGCTCCTCTTCGTACCGAAACATCTACAAACCCTACATCCGGGTTGTTTAGAGGCGAAGCCACAGGTATTGTTAGCCTTGCACGAATTACTATTTCGCCGTCATAGTCACCAAGCTGCGTAACTGCTCCACCAAAAGTAGTAATACCACTTATATTTTGGGGTAGCTGCGTACCCATCTGACCAACAAAAGTAGGAGAGGTAAAGCAGCATTGACAAAGGTCAGCAATTGGTTCCGCAAACTCGAATGAATCCATCCATGGATTTGAGGGACTAAGTGCTCCCTGCGGATAAATCAATTGAATGGCGGTTCCGGCAATCCCCATAGGTCTTGCAACACCGGCTGGGCGGTCAAATGTGAAATATATATACACATGGTTTTGACCGGCAGGAACCACTACGTCCGGCGATTGCCAGGTAATGCTTTCAGTCGATATTACAGAGCGCCACACTGCTGTTATTGTGCGGTTACTTGTTATATTTGTATGGTCTCCGTCCCAATGACTGAGTTGGTAGTTAGTTGGCGATCTAAATGCTGGAAGAACCGCGCTTGCGCCGTAAAGCACTTCTTGCCTCAACGCTCCGCCGCCTGTGTGAGTACCATGTCCCAAATCAAATGTTACTGTAAACATGCGCCGCCACACTGCTGTTATTGTACGGTTGCTTATTATATTTGTGTGATCTCCGTCCCAATGGCTAAAGATGTAGCCTGTTGGCGGTGTAAATGTTGGAAGAACCGCGTTTGTACCGTGAGGTACTTCTTGGCTCAACGCCCCGCCGCCTAAATGAGTACCGGCTCCCAAGTCAAATGTTACTGTAAACATAGGCTGCCACATTGCTGTTATTGTACGGTTGCTTGTTATGTTTGTATGGTCACCGTCCCAATGGCTGAGCTGGTATCCTACTGGTGGAACAAATCTTGGAAGAGCCGCACTTACGCCGTAGTGTACTTCTTGGGTCAGTGCTCCGCCGCCTATATGGGTACCGGCCCCCAAGTCAAATGTTACTATAAACGTTGGCAACTGAATTACACCGTCACGTGTAACCCTTACGGTGGAGTACTCTCTTGGGAAGAGTGTTGTTCCGATAGAGAATTCTCCTCTTTGTACTGAAATATCTACATACCCTATGTCCGGGTTATTCAGGGGAGAATCCACTGGCACTAACAGTCTTGCGCGAATTACTATTTCGCCATCATGGTCGCCTAGTTGTGTAACAAAAGTATCAAAAGAAGTAAGTCCTTCCGCTGTAAAGGGGGCAAACACATTTATACCTGCAAAATCTGGGTCAGTGGGGCATCGAGCAGGTTCCACAAACATAAATGAACTCGCTAATGGACTTGGGGTATTGAGTGAACCTTGTGGGTAAGTTAATCGAATGGCCGTTCCGGCATATCCCATCGGCCTTGCAACTCCGGCTGGGCGGTCTAATGTGAAATATATATACACATAGTTTTGACCTGCGGGAATCACAACATCCGGCGACTGCCAAGTAACACTTCCGCCTAATGGCTGTGACTGCGGTGCAAGGCCCAACCCAAGCGAATGCCCTGTTGTTACATATAGCTCCAAATGGTTATAGTCTGTCCAGTCTATTATCCCATTAACAAATACATCCGCCGCACGTAGGTTCAAATCTACTATATTGGGGAAACGATCTCTAAAAAGAAAATATGTTTGTAGAAGGAATAGGTCTGACATGTTAACTACATCATTATCATCCACGTCACCCCATAGCGACCAGATTGCAAATAAATCCAATGTTCCATTGACAAACAAATCGTCTATTTGTGTTTGGGTTATAGATGAGCTTTGAAGCAAATCAAATATTCTGCTCTGTGGCCCGCCGTCCATTCCGTCATGTACCCATTCGCATCTATCAGCCAATGAGGGGCGGCGTAAACCAGAGTTAGTTGGGTTTGGGATCACAAGACTAGCATTTGCTCCAAACCTGCCGGATCTATCTAATGTTTCGCCTTGGAACCATCCCCAGAACGCGTAACCCGGGGTACCGGGGTGGCCATAGATACGCCCAATGTTAAGCGCGTTATTAAGCAGCTCTTGATTAGGCCATTCGCTGCTAGGCACACCTGGAATAACCGGTACATGTATAACCAATATGCCATTGCTTGTTTCGTAGGTTGCGTAACCCGCAAACATGTCTCTTATGTTTGCGTTACGTGTATAGATGTGGAATGCTATCTGGTATGGAGCGTTATCTGGTGTCCATTGTGCGATAAATGTGCGCGCTGCTTCGTTGGTTACTGTGTCTGTATACCGCACGTGGTAGCCGCCACTTGTTGCACTAAACCAGCCAATGAATGAGTAGCCTGGACGCGTTGGGACTGCTACTGTGGGGTTTACTATTTCGCCCGATACGTTAAATGCTTGTGCGTACGTATTGCCGCGCAGGATGTTGCGGGTAACCGGATTTGGTGTGCCTGCTGCAAACTCGCCGCCGTTCGGGTCAAATGTTACTACTTGCCAATGGGGACCTTGATATAGCCATTGAGCGTACAACGTAAGGTCTGCGGTTATTGGGGTTGCAAAGTCAAATGCTGTCCATGGGGTTGCGCGTTCCGTACTCCAGCCTAGGAATTCGTAGCCATTTAAATGTGGTAGTGCTGGTGCGAATGCTGTCGTGCCACTTCTTACTTGACTTGAGCTCCACACTGTGTTGTCTGCTGCATTCCGGTTTAACATAAAGTTGACATGGAAGTATATCGGATCTGGATATTCTCCAATGTAATACCAGATTGCATACAACGTGATATCTGCTGTTATCGGAGTTGCAAAGTTGAATCCTACAAATGTTGCAGGGGTTGATACCTCACTCGCGTATAGGCTCCAGCCCAAGAAGGTGTAATATTGACGGGTTGGGGCTGCCGGTGGCGTTACGGGTGTGTTGTGCAACACTCTTACATTGTGGAATACGTTATTGCTGCCGTCATTCCATAGGAAGTCTACAACATGTGAGTCATTAGGGTAGGTACGTACCCATTGTGCATATAGATTGCGAGTTTGTACGTTTGCTACCGCATTTGTAGGCAGTACACGATAACCGCCTACTGGCGCGCTAAACCAACCCCAGAAGGCATAGCCTGTAAGTGTTGGGATGTCTACCGAGGGATTCACTATTCTGCCTATTGCGTCAAATGCTTGCGCATACGTTCCGCTGTGTAGAATGGTACGGGTCAACGGATCTGGCATACCTCCCGCAAACACGCCACCATTCGGGTGGAATGTTACTGTCGACGTTGGACGTAGCACTACACCTTCACGCGCAATCCTTACAGTGGAGTACTCACTAGGAAAGATTGCTGTACCAAGAGAGAAGGCTCCTCTTCTTACGGAAACATCTACAAACCCTACTTCTGGGTTGTTTAGAGGCGAAGCCGCGGGTATTGTCAGCCTTGCGCGAATTACTATTTCACCGTCATAGTAGCCCAGCTGCGTAACCGATCCGCCAAAGGTGGTAATACCACTTATACTTTGCGGGAATTGCGCGCCTATCCGACCGGTAAAATCAGGAGCATTACTTGGTTCCGCAAACTCAAATGAGCTTGCCCATGGATTTGAAGTGCTGAATGACCCTTGTGGGTAAACCAGTTGAATGGACGTTCCAGCACGCCCCATCGGTCTTGCAACACCAGCTGGACGATCAAATGTGAAATATATATATACATAGTTTTGACCAGCGGGCACAATCACATCTGGCGATTGCCAAGTAACGCTTCCGGACTGTGTTACAATGCGCATCCACACTGCTGTTATTGTGCGGTCGCTCGTTATGTTTGTATGGTTACCATTCCAATTGCTAAACTCATAGCCCGCTGGGGGAGTAACTACTGGAAGAACCGCGTTTGCGCCATAAGGTACCTGTTGGCTCAGCTCCCCGCCGCCTGTACGAACACCACCTGCCAAATCAAATGACACTGCAAATGTTGGTGGAGGAGTTGCGCTTCCACGTGTAATTCTTACCGTAGAATCCTCGCTAGGGAAAACTGTTGTTCCAAGAGAGAAGGCTCCTCTTCTTACTGAAACATCTACAAAACCTATCGCTGGATTATTTAGAGGCGAAGCCGCAGGTATTGTTAACCTTGCGCGAATTACTATTTCACCGTCATAGTAGCCCAATTGCGTAATCGATCCGCCAAAAGTGGTAATACCACTTATACTTTGAGGGAATTGTGCACTTATCCGACCGGTAAAATCAGGAGCATTGCTTGGTTCCGCAAACTCAAATGAGCTTGCCCATGGATTTGAAGTGCTGAATGATCCTTGTGGGTAAACCAGTTGAATGGACGTTCCCGCGCGTCCCATCGGTCTTGCAACACCATCCGGGCGATCAAATGTGAAATATATATATACATAGTTTTGGCCAGCGGGCACAATCACATCCGGCGATTGCCAAGTGATACTTCCGGATTGTACTGCACTGCGCTGCCACACTGCTGTTATTGTGCGGTCGCTTGTTATGTTTGTATAGCTGCCGCTCCAATTGATAAACTCGTAACCTGCCGGAGGTGTAATTATTGGAAGAACCGCGTTTGCGCCATAAGGCACTTCTTGATTTAGCTCTCCACCGCCGGTACGAGTACCGCCTGCCAAATCAAATGACACTGCAAATGTTGGTGGCGGAGTCGCACTTCCACGTGTAATCCTTACAGTGGAATACTCGTTAGGAAAGATTGCTTCTCCAATAGAGAAGGCTCCCCTTCTTACTGAAACATCTACAAAACCTATGTCTGGGTTATTTAAAGGTGATGCAGCAGGTATTGTAAGCCCTGCACGAACGACTATTTCACCATCGTAGTAGCCTAGTTGCGTAACAGATCCACCAAAGGTAGTAATGCCGCTTATACTTTGAGGAAATTGCGCACTTATTCGGCCGGTAAAATCAGGAGCGTTACTTGGTTCCGCAAAAACAAATGAGCTTGCCCATGGATTTGAAGTACTGAATGATCCTTGTGGATAAATCAGTTGAATTGACGTTCCCGCACGCCCCATCGGTCTTGCAACACCGTCCGGGCGATCAAATGTGAAATATATATATACATGGTTTTGACCGGCGGGCACAATCACATCTGGTGATTGCCAAGTAATACTTCCGGATTGTACCGCACTGCGTTGCCACACTGCTGTTATTGTGCGGTCGCTTGTTATGTTTGTATGGCTACCGCTCCAATTGCTAAACTCATAGCCCGCTGGGGGGGTAACTAATGGAAGAACCGCGTTTGCGCCGTAAGGTACTTCCTGATTTAGCTCTCCGCCGCCGGTACGAGTACCGCCGGCCAAATCAAATGCTACTGCAAATGTTGGTGGTGTAGTTACACTCTCACGTGTAATCCTTACAGTGGAATACTCATTGGGAAAGATTGTTTCTCCGAGAGAGAAAGCTCCCCTTCTTACGGAAATATCCACAAAACCTATTTCTGGGTTGTTTAGAGGTGATGCCGCAGGTATTGTAAGCCCTGCACGAACTACTATTTCACCGTCATAGTAGCCAAGCTGCGTAACCGATCCGCCAAAAGTAGTAATACCGCTTATACTTTGAGGAAATTGAGCACTTATCCGACCGGTAAAGTCAGGAGCATTGCTTGGTTCCGCAAACACAAACGAACTTGCCCATGGATTTGAAGTACTAAATGACCCTTGTGGATAAATCAGTTGAATGGACGTTCCCGCACGCCCCATCGGTCTTGCAACACCAGCTGGACGGTCAAACGTGAAATATATATATACATGGTTTTGACCTGCTGGCACAATCACATTAGGCGATTGCCAGGTAACGCTTTCGGGTTGTATTGCACTGCGTTGCCATACTGCTGTTATTGTGCGGTCGCTTGTTATGTTTGTATGATCACCATCCCAATTGATAAACTCATAGCCTGTTGGGGGGACAAATGTTGGAAGAATTGCGCTTGCGCCGTAACGTACTTCCTGATTCAGTTCTCCGCCACCTGTATGGGTACCATCGCCCAAATCAAATGTTACTACGAACGTTGGCGGATGAATTGCAATCTCACGTGCAATCCTTACAGTGGAATACTCATTGGAAAAGATTGTACATCCAAGAGAGAACGCTCCTCTTCTTACTGAAATATCTACAAATCCTACGTCCGGATTATTTAGAGGCGAAGTTGCAGGTATTGTCAGCCTTGCACGAATTACTATTTCACCATCATAGTTGCCAAGCTGCGTAACAGATCCACCAAAAGTAGTAAGCCCCGCTATGTCAAGGTTGTGAATCGCACCTATTTGTCCGGAAAAGGAAGGGGTAAAGCAGCATTCACAAAATTCAGTATTGGGTTCGGCAAATATGAGCGAGTTCGCTAATGGAAGAGAAGGGTTAAGTGCCCCTTGCGGGTAAATCAGTTGAATAGACGTTCCCGCAAATCCCATCGGCCTTGCAACACCGTGTGGGCGGTCAAATGTAAAGTATATATCTACATAGTCTTGACCGGTAGGCACAATCACATCTGGCGATTGCCAGGTAATGCTTCCGGATTGTACTACACTGCGTTGCCACGTTGCTGTTATTGTACGATCACTTGTTATATTTGTATGATCACCGTTCCAAGTTACAAACTCATAGCCGACAGGCGGGATGAATGTTGGAAGAATCGCGCTTGTGCCGTAAGATACTTCCTGGCTCAGCTCTCCGCCACCTGTGTGAGTACCCAATCCCAAGTCAAATGTTACTACGAATGTTGGCGGATGAGTTACAACTTCACGTGTAATTCTTACACTGGAATACTCATTGGGAAAGATTGTGGGTCCAAGAGAGAAGGCTCCCCTTCTTACTGAAACATCTACAAACCCTACTTCCGGGTTGTTTAGAGGCGAAGCAGCAGGTATTGCCAGTCTTGCGCGAATTACTATTTCGCCGTCATAGTCGCCAAGTTGCGTAACAGCCCCACTAAATATAGTGGTTTCTCCTATATTAAGAGGCGGAAGCGCGCCTATTTGGCCGGAAAAAGAAGAGGTAAAGCAGCATTCACAAAATTCAATATTGGGTTCGGCAAAGACAAGCGCATTCGTCAATGGAAGTGATGGATTAAGTGACCCTTGCGGATAAATGAGTTGAATAGACGTTCCTGCAAATCCCATAGGCCTTGCAACACCGTGTGGACGGTCAAATGTGAAATATATATATACATAGTCTTGACCGGCAGGCACAATCACATCTGGTGATTGCCAAGTAATGCTTCCAGATTGTATTGCGCTGCGTTGCCACACTGCTGTTATTATGCGGTCGCTTGTTATGTTTGTATAGATGCCGCTCCAATTTACAAACTCATAGCCTGCAGGCGGTGTAACTATTGGAAGAATTGCGTTTGCCCCATAAGGTACTCCTTGGATCAACTCTCCGCCGCCTGTACGAGTACCGCCTGCCAAATCAAATGCTACCGCAAACGTTGGCGGCTGAGTCACACCTTCACGCGTAATCCTTACAGTGGAATACTCATTAGAAAAGATTGCATTCCCAAAAGAGAAGGCTCCTCTTCTTACTGAAATATCTACAAACCCTACTTCCGGGTTGTTTAGAGGCGAAGCTGCAGGTATTACCAGTCTTGCGCGAATTACTATTTCGCCGTCATAATCGCCCAGCTGCGTAACAGATCCACCAAATACAGTAATATCTCCTATATTAAGAGGCTGAATCCCACCTATTTGGCCGGTAAAAGAAGGGGTAAAGCAGCATTCACAAAATTCAATATTGGGTTCGGCAAATATAAACGAATTAGGCAATGGAATTGAGGGACTAAATGCCCCTTGCGGATAAATCAGTTGAATAGACGTTCCCGCAAATCCCATCGGTCTTGCAACACCGGCCGGGCGGTCAAATGTGAAATATATATACACATAATTTTGGCCTGCGGGTACCACAACATCTGGCGATTGCCAAGTAATGCCTCCGTCTGAGATCGGTGTTAATTCGTTGGTATAATCGTATTCGTCATACCTCTCCGTTTCGCTGCAAATCGGAGTCTCTGGTTCTTCAGAGGCTTCAGATTCGTCTGGAGTCTCAGATTCGTCTGGGACTTCGGGCTCTTCTGGAGTCTCGGATTCTTTTGGGACTTCGGGCTCTTCTGGAGTCTCAGATTCTTCTGGGACTTCGGGCTCTTCAGAGGGCTCTAATCCTGTTTCTATATTACCATCGTAAAATTCTGCTTCTTTGGGGCTATAACTTGTATGTGTCACAGAATAATCTTCTGCAAACTCTGGTGTATGCTGAAAAGCCACTTGATGCTCTGTAAGCACCGTTACGGGTGTGCTCACCAGCATTACCACTACAACAAGCAGTGCCACCGCACTTTTAATACATTTTTTTAGTTTTTTAAGGCGCCATAGTTTTGACATTTTTAAGTCCTCCTAATTTCATGCTTAGCGTATATTTGATTTTTTTAAAATATGACAATTTGCTCTTTCGCGGCAATTTTACCAATTTGTTGCGAAAGACTTTATACAACACCTAAAAATTAGTTCACTACACGAGTCCAAACTTCCTCGCCATCGCCATTTACAAACCAATGGTTGTTTGTGGCTTCCACTACATAGAAGTAATGCCACGCATCTATGTTCGACGCGTCTGGGAAAATGAACACATCTACATTTGCAATGCTTTCGGCTGATGTTTCTCCACGATCTAATGCTCGCGCAAATGTTGCTGCCGCTTCTGCTCGGGTTATGTCCTCATGCGGTCT
>Ga0123352_10005391_pt1 | contig 19235 bp, 13 predicted proteins | sample TergutLab28metaG_FD_89700 | JGI IMG/M metagenome (GOLD analysis project Ga0123352, IMG submission 89700) | Labiotermes labralis P1 segment gut microbial communities from Petit-Saut dam, French Guiana - Lab288 P1 | ecosystem: Host-associated > Arthropoda: Insects > Digestive system > Gut ... | reverse complement strand
GATGGCCCAGGAATAGGGCCGAAACATGTAGTTGTAAACCTTCCAATAATTAACCAATAAAATAGTTGTGTTTGACGGTAAGTGCCACGCACATATATTGCCATACTAATTGTATATCACACAGCGGGGATGACGCACATAAAGATTATTCTCAAAACCCCCTCTGAATTACCTTCAGTTTTTGTCACACGTAAATATAAAGAATTTTGTTTCATAACAAAAAAACACACACACACACACACAAAAGCGAAAAAATAACATTAAACTATGAACAGCAGCAAGTATTCCCCAAGTTCAAACTGTTCTTAATTTCTTCGTGAGGGACAGTCTGGATTCTAGTGCCTTTCTCAAATATTTTAATGTACGACGCTTTACATTAGCCTACTTAATTTTCCTGTACACTGTTGACAGGACAAGAGTAGGCAGTTATTTTGCTCTCCTTCTGCGGCCAGAACAACGTCATCATTAAATGGTCATAGACCGTCTACATTTCTGTTTACGGTATTTGGTTTAGACCTAATAAGTTTATATACCATACTGAAGAGAAATATGTTGTGGCTTCTGAGTTCCTTGAATATTCATAATATTACATAATGAAACAAAGATAGAAATGAAAGCTGCTTCTGTTTCAAACAATTCTGAATAAAAGCATGTGAAACAATGTGGTTTCCTATCGGACGTTACAGTAGTTTCATTTAAGAATGTTAGGCCAGATACTTTCATCGTTTTGCTGGAGTAAGTGGAATACTGTAAGAAACTTCACCCTAAATGACATGTACGAGTTCTCTAAGTTCATAAATACCTGCAGTGCTGCCCCACTTTATTCCAAATTTTTCAAGTACCTGGTGAAAGCAGAATATCTTACGACTAGCCGATTAGTTACATCAAAATCCACAATGATATTCCGGAATAATTTCCAGTATTTACAGATTCCTCTTTGCGAGAAAAACTAGAGATAAAATTTTGGAATTAGTTGACGAAAATCACATGTCTCATTATTAACACAAGACTTTTTTGTCCCTTTTCGTTTTCTAAGACATAACAGTAGAAATTTTTACACTGGAGGCAATTTTTTCTTACTCCAAATAAAATTAGTGTGTTTCGAAAAACCAGTTCCCAATATTTTATCTTGAATCATGTTTGCTGTACTTGATCAACAACTAGTGATTTATAGTTCTTCTACCCTTTCAATAATAATCTCATACTCAAACGCTGGTGATACACATTCCTAAATTGATTAAGGCTTAAAACTTAACTAAATTAAAAGTCGCAATAAATAACCGATATAATATTTAGGACGCATTTTTCTGTAAATCAATTTCCGTACACCTGTAGACCTGTTACACAATTACAAAATGTGTTTTACTATTGGCTATCTAATTTTATTAAATGCAGTCTAATATTATGCATAAAATCTTCCGAACTAATTAAAAAATCTTAATCAGATACCTCATGTTTGTATCATGAAATAATTCTAATGTCTGCTTCTGAAACACTGATATTTTCTAGTCTCCCAAAAGTAAATTTGGTTTCATATTAGTGGCTCCATTGTAAGTAACATTCCCGAAGATCTCTAGTCATTTCTTAAATCCCTGTGTTCTACTTAACCCTAGAAATCAATGGCAGGAGGTGCGTAAACTTACAAGAGTGGAAGACAAAAAGCGAATGGCTGTGACAGGACAAAAGATTAGCTCCATAAAAAAGACCTATAAGCCATTGTTGGAGAGACTTATAGCCTAAAATTCCGTCTGAGGTAAATTAAAATGGAATTCTCCTGATAAATTTCAATTTACATCATTTGTAGGGTTGGGGATGAAACAAGAGAGACGAACGGACACAAATATCATCATGAACACAAAGAACGGGCATGATCTTACTGTCTGCTTCCCTAAGTTTTGCATAAAACATGTAGGCCTACTTTTCAAACAAAACAAAGTACTGGAGTAATCCGATGGTGTAACAACGTGTTCTGTGAAAGTTACCTACTTGAAAAGATGTATTTTGTGGATAATGTCAAACATAAACATGTCCATTATAAAGCGAAGAATGTGCTTATTCGACTGACACAGAACTGTTCAACAGTATAAAATTATACAGGGCCTTAGGCACCTAACTGAGTTCTTATGAAGCTTTTAAAACTTTCTTTTGACTTGAATGTTGATAAAAGTAAAAAAAAAAAAATTCGTTTCAAAATGAATGTGATATTTAAAAGCCTCCCTTGAATATTTGGACTTAAGGCGGGCAATGTTCCAGTTATCAGCTCTTGCTATGCTGTGTAGAATACGGTTAAGTCTCTGGACAGGGTTATGTCGGTATGCCCATTACATACTACTCATTTATAACACAGCTTCACATAATGTGAAGTTTACAATTGGAGAGAAGAAATAATTATAAATCTGTGGGTGGCGAAACCACGGGATTAGCTTTGCCCCGAGAATTCACATAATTTCGCAGCAAGACTTGCAACTGGAGCTGCTTTTGGATTCTCCTCTTCTACTTTGCTGACGCCGTTATTATAAAAAAAATGTGTATTTATAACAACGGTTCTGATGTTATAACAAACTTTGTCACGTAATTTCTGAAATAACAGATCTTAACTATTAACGAATAATTCCCGCGGAATTTTTCGAGGTTAATAAGGGATGGTACTGGAAAAGGTTGAGAAACATTGATCTTGTCAGTTTACTGACTTGATTATCGACACATCAAGTTGAGTTCGAAAAGTGTGCATTATTGAAGAGATGCTGTCTGTCTGTTTCCAGTATAAATGTTTTTGTGGTCATAGAGTTATGTAGGTCAAGTAAGTAACAAAGCTAAAAGGACTTATTTTGTTTCCGAAATACGAAATTTTCAAGTTTTAAAGTTTTTATTGCATTTCATTGTACTAGAATTACTTTGTAATGCTCCACAGGTTATGGAAACATTATAGTTAATATAGTCCTCTTGCTATTTTCTTTTTTCTTTCTTCTTTTTCTTCTTATTCATTTTCTTCCAACTCTGGAATTCTGTGTTGCTACAAGCCGGTACCGAAGAAAAGGGCTTTTAAAACCCCTATCAAATTATGAACTAATTCAGTTATCAAGTGCAGAAAAATGTTGCATTTAAAATAAACAGTACATATCATATTATACTCTCCTGTCGTTTATTGTGAGAGCAAAGCCCACGATAATAATGTTTGCAGTCAGAAGAGTTAGCAGTTCATTTAAAAGTGTTCACAATTAGAATTTTGTTGTTATAAAATTTACGGTAAATATAATATATGCAACATCAGTTTCTGACATACCATCGTAGCGGGTACACCAATACGGTACGTGCCAGACTCCTTGGTAATACTGTGCATAAAGTAATTGATTTAACGAAAAACGTGAAAGCCTAACACTTGTTGACATTACATAGATATCCTGTTCTTCTCTGGGATTTTAAAGCTACGCGTTAGATACATTTTTCCGTAAGAAGATTCAATGTTTTATGTTACATCAATGCATCAATTACAGTTTTTACTCACCAAGCAAAGCTGTGGTTAGCAGTAGTACCACTAACTTCATTATGGACATCCTGTGGTTTCTATATACACTGAGCCACCACAAGGCATCCCGGCAACAATGACCACTGTCACAACAATATCACGTAGCGGTGCCAGTGGATCGCACCCACGCACTGAAAAGCATGCCACACGCACAACTCTTCACTATCGAGTGGTTACACGTCACGGGCGAACGCCGCGCCGCCCAGCGGATGAAACTTTCACGCGCATGCGTTCATTGATTTGTATTACAAAAGACATCGTTAACTGGCAGTTAATTAGAAAAGTTAAAAATTAGCGCGTTTCGAGACAGTAACTGATTACCATCATAAATTGTCGTTAAACTTCTCCTTCTTGTTGCCAAGATATATAAACTTTGCGTTGACGTGCTAATAAAAGCCCCTTTCAACATGACGCCTTCTTAGCTGCAGGCAACAACCGTGTATGTCCGGTAATTACTAGTTGTATGTGATGACAAATGTAAATACATTCAGCTGCTACTGACAAATTTACTGTTTGAAGACAAAATTTAAAGTAGGTCAATATTTTATGCAGATCTTCAGTTCTTACCCGACATTTAACACTACATGCTTCTATCAGAAAAGCCAAAATGTTGTACTTGGTAATAATCGCAGTTTATTCTAAGAATTATATGGAAACGTCACGTACACTGTGATGACAAATTCGGAGTTCTTAGTGTTATATATATATATATATATCACCATGAATAAGGACTTACAGCTATGCTCAGTAGGCTGTTTAGAGAAACTGTGGCCATTCTGTTGCAAAAAAATGGGAAAAGAAATAAGGAAAATAAATTAAACAAGCTTACAATTTCGATTTAGATTACATTTCTGAAGAGACGGTTTGTTCAAAGACAGAGGAGAACAGGGCCAATTAATCTCCTTTTTCCAACACAAAGGTACCTCTGATCTCAATAAACCCCTAAGTGAGGGTAAACTATTTACTTACCAACTAAGTGCACATTCTTAAATTAGTACAAAAATCAAATAAGCTTCTCCAACATGTTTCGGTACGTGTATACCATTTTCAGGTAGAACACAATTCCAGTTCTTTAAAACCAAATGCTTCTGCGAAACTATTACTTATAGGTTCTCTCATATCTTATAGCAGCTTCTTCGTTTATGTTGATTACATGTTCTCCCTGAAGGTGTTACATATCGAAACATGTTGGAGAAATTTTTATATTTTTATATTTTGTTGACCGTGCATCCTAATATAATGATAGTCTTTTTTCACCAACTTGATGCACAAATTCTTTATTTTAATACATTTATTATACTCCTCTACATGTTTCGAGCACTATTGTGCTCATCTTCAGGAGGACAATTGTATTAGTACAGTACCTGTGGTCTGAACAGTCACCTAAAGAGAGTGACGATACCACATGCTGTACTAATACAATTGTCCTCCTGAAGGTGAGCATAATAGTGCTCGAAACATGTACAGGAGTATAATACATGTATTAAAATAAAGAATTTGTGCATCAGTTGGTAAAAAAATACTATTTTGGTGACGTTTATTTAAAGTTTCTACTAACTTAATAATGCGCTTTTATTTACTAAATAAATGGTGCACGCTGATATAAAAATGCACGGAATGGGCAGCTTTAGAAGAACTTTAAAAAACCCCTATACTTTTATGTTGATTCTTCTGGCCTGGGCACTAATACATTCTATCGTAAAACAACTGAATCGAGTCGGCTTTAATAAGCAGAGTAATTAACATATTGAGATCTCTCTTCGTGGATGTTACACAACGTAAAATAGGTGTTTACCAGAGTTTCGGGATAACCTACTGATTCCATCACCAAATGTCATTTATTGAACAATTTTGCTGAATTCAGCTTAGAATAAGATATGTTCCAGACAAACGTTGTAGCGAAAATGAAACACATTTTAAATTCAGTAAATTTTTCTCGACAATCTTGTCATTTATGGGTTAATGTGGAAAAATATGGTAGAGGCAGACAGGCGACACGTGAAAATATAATGTTGCTTAGAAAAAAAACTGCGCTTTCATGCAAGATAACAAAAGCACACACTCATGACAATTGATAACTATTGCTTTTCCACAGCAACAATGGTTACACAGGGGCGCCTCAATAATACGTTGCATATACGTTGCCTGTTTTGTTACAGTAATGCTCATCTATCTGGCTGCCACTAGCACTTATTTGAATCTGGCCTCGTTCGGCCACAGACAACAATTAACACTTTACAGTTCAAGTTCAAACAAAATACTAGCAAATTGTTTTTCCAATCCTTTTTACTCGCGGAAAACTTTGGGCTTCGAAGAATAACCACGGATCCCTCACAACGTTTCTCACGTAAATATAGATTGTTCTGATGACAGATAACCAGAAATTAAAAATGCATATCTCATAATTAATATTAGAAAGCTACGAATACATAACAGAAGCACACATAACAATGTATTTTATGTTTTGACCTTAATTAAACTGACTGTCGTTCGTTTCGTGGGTAGAGGAAATTTCTTAATTACATATTTATAGGACGCGGAAATAAACACATGGCCTATTGAATAAGTTTCGCGATTAATTTTAACAAAATTTTATTCCTTTAATTTTAAAAATAAGTAAAACGCAAAGTAGATATTACAAAAATGTATCCACGGATCGCCTGGAAACTGGACGCGAACCCTTGGGATCCGTGATCACACTTTGGGAACCACTGGTTTAGGAATTTCAGGAAATAATTTTGAGAAAAATAGCTTAATGCGCACTTCATTTGGAAATGTACGAACTGGGATACTAGCAGAGTCTTTATATAAAACAATACACTTTAATTAGTTGTTCAATAACCCTTAAAATATACTTTGTGTAAATATACAAATAATAACGGACATTCAAAACCATTACAATATCCAGAGAACCAAAGAAACCGATTACATAAAATTTTATTCTCCGATTCACTAAGCATTACCGGCGATGTATCAACTCTTCGCAATCGGTGCTTCTTAACAAAAACACTCCAAATACAAGTATGTTTCACCGCGCATTTAAAATCTTTACACAAGACAAGCCTTAAAATATTTCCGAACCTGAGCAACGAAATTAAATCTCTCATTAACAGAGCTCCATCCTAACGGTGGCAAAACAGCTATCATGAAAAAGAAGTAAACGTTACTCCATCTCTCTGGTTGATTATATCTGGCGCAAACATCATCAATTATCGCCATTCATCAAAAATGCGAAGTATGTATAATGCCCACAGTAAGAACAAAAGCCAGAGACTTCAAAACATTAATTTCCTCAAAATTCTGAATTCTGAATTCCGCCTTATTATCTAAGTACATTGCACGAGGAAATGATAGTTACTAACCGAAGTTATTTTTACTAATACAAATCTACTGGCACTGGCTGAACCGTCAATTAAGAGGTCGGTTTCTAACCTTAGGCCTCTAATCCTGCTCTAGCCCCTGAATTTTCTCAATCATTTCCGTCTTTGTGTTCCTTATCAGACACAGACACGGCACTAGTATGACAACTGGAAATGAAACAACTTGTTGGATATTTTATTACAGATTTCAATTAATACACGGATTTAAATGCCATAAAAAATAATTCACTTTACATTAAGGTCAAAGGACAACATTGTAAACTCTTCAGAAAACGTCAATATTATTGTAATTAAATTTGCCTCATTTATATGTGGTGTTTACATAAAAACTGCCCGTGAATCGTGTATCCTAGAAGTAAGATATAGCTTGAATTAACCTGTATTTTTCTTTTTCAGTTCTAGCAGGGGAGAGGAACAGAAGTTCTTCCCTTCAAATCGCTGCTTTCATTGCTCATGTATGCATCGTAGACAGAACTCTGTCAAGTGTGAAATGATCGAAAAGCAAATGCGGTTACCCACCATTCGTTGTCACGGATACAATTAGCAGTATGTTTGTTCTTGTAACGCTGGTAACACAGCTCACTTGGAAGATTAGTTTCCGTTCAATTATTATCCTACCCTGGGTCTATTTACCTATCATCAGAACACACCAGCTGCAAAGGAAATCGATGTGCGCCTAGTTTTCTTTCCTTCCAATAAGCAACAATCAGTATGCCAACAATGGGTTCATGACTAGTTAGCATCGTACTCGCCAGGGTGTAGTGTACTCAGACAACACAATCAAGCGTGTAACCAATGAGGCTACAGTTTACACTGCTCTCTCATCATTGGTTAACAAGGTTGATTTTGGTTCGACACTGTTCAACAAACCCTCACCCAACCCCGTTAGGTTTTCTACTGTTTGCTTTAAACTAGGAGGAGATAAGTGAATAATGCAAGTGGATACAACGGAAACCGAAATTTGACCTCGCCATGCAATTAAAACGTGCCGAAAGGAATGGTACACAGCATGGAATATCCATATGATATAGTGACAGACAGATCGGGGCACTGCTCTGTGAGTTCCGTCTTACCAGATTTATAATTCATGTTGTATCCAACAAATAGTTGATTCCTTAACACGAATAATAAATAGACCTCTGTTGCTATGCAATTCCTCGAACATATTCTACAAAATATGCAGCAGACACTTAATACGTTACAAATTTAAGACAACGACCTTCGGTCAAACGACTAGCCATTTACACTTTAGACTGAAAAGATGTTTTGAAGAGGAGACATTGTTTTGATAGCCGTCTCTGTGGGACGGACTTAAAATTCCTCGTAAAGTGTGGCGAGCAATTTCTGCAGGCACTAAAAGAGTAGCGTGAAAAAGATAAGGGCAGTATATGGAAGCATTACAACAGTAGAGTAAACATACGGTGGGCAGTACCTGCAGGAGAGAATTGAATTGTATAAGTGAAAACCAGTGCTTTCAGGCGCAAGAACAATAAAATGAATAAGTGACGGACATTATCTACGGGTAGTTAAAGTAAAAAGAGACTAATCGGAAGGATATATTTGCATGTACCAGACGAATAAGAAATGAGTACTATCTCAACCCGTGCACGAGACGGCCACCTATAGGTGTGATGATACCAGGGGCTGTGTAATGCAATTTTTACCTCCTGATGATGAGCACATGTGCTCGAAACATGTAGAGGCATGAAATAAAGCTTATTGTGAAACAAATTTTGTGCATCAAGTTGGTTAAATACTGAGATGAGGGCATTATCTGCAGGCGCTAAAATATTAAAGGGAATACGTGAATATTATTATCTCCAGACACTAGAAAAATAAAGTGCAGAAGTGGAGGGCATTAGCTGCAGGTATAAGAAGAGTAAAGAGTGAATAAATGGATGGCATATTCTGCAGCCAGTATAAGTATGAAGTGAATAAGTGGGCGGCATTGTCTGCAGGTGTCAGAATATTAAAGAATGATTAATTGGACAGTATTACCTGCAGGCACTAGAATAGTGAAGCAAATAAACGAAGGGCGATATTTTCATGCATGGGAACAGAACTTAAATAGGCGTCAGGTCATTTTGGTGACTTCTCTTATGCTGTTCATAAACACTGCACCTAATACCATACTAACATATTGTGCATTCCCTGTATGGTTCACAATTCGTCCCTTCATGACAACATCGGTAAAGTACGTCTTTATAAAGATGAATTTTGTTTGCCCCTACACCATAAATATATCGCGATAACGCTATTTACAGCTATTTTAAAGTTCCCTATTCCATTCATTTGCACATCAAAGTAGCCTACACTGTTGATTACAGCAACCAAATGCACAGTCTTAATTAATACTAATAGTAAAGTTGCGTCTGCAACATATTTCAGTGCAAGTGTACCATCTTCACTTATACCGAAACATATAGGAGATCCACATTTAATATAACTATCAATTAAGGCTGTGCATTTCGATGTTTACAGTACCACAACAGTATCACAACAAATCTAGCAGCAATTATTTGCAATTTATCTTAGTAATTAACCAACTTGATGCATAAAATGTTGTTTTACAATAAATTTATTTCATGCCTCTACATGTTTCCCGTGCACAAGACGGCCACCTATAGGTGTGATGATACCAGATGCTGTATAATACAATTTTGACCTCCTGATGATGAGCACATGTGCTCGAAACATGTAGAGGCATGAAATAAACTTATTGTAAAACAAAATTTTATGCATCAAGTTGGTTACTTACTAAGATAAATATACTGAAATTCACGGTCAGCAAAACATCAAAAAAATTATTTGCAAGTTTTGTATTTCACCAAATTTAATTAGAGAAGCTTAGACTGGTTAATTACGCATGCCTACTTAATAGTGTAAAAATAAATTAAAAATCAAATAATTTCTTTCATCCAAATGTGTCGCTTAGTTCCTCAGCTTACAAAGTGACACTTTTCAAGAGATTTTTTATTCTTATTTTTAAAATATTTTGGATGACAGTGGTTTTATTCCACTTAGGGCACGGTAGAATAATAACGGCGTCTTGGATGGAATAACGTAAACCAAAAGGATCTTTTATGACACCAAAATCCAACACAGGCCTTCCGAATACGAAGAAGTACAGTTCTGTCACCTGAGACAGTAAGTTTCAACTTATTTACAATTCCATACTAAAAAATAAAAATTTCAGGGCGTCTGCTGCAGTAAATGTCCAAAACGCGCAGATGGATTATGCTGCCATCTTACTTGTTTCCACTATTCTTTTTCTAGTAATATTCTCACTAGCCGTCCCATGGAGCGTTAGTGCAAGTGAAAGAAGGCAGCACCGTCGAGACTAATGCCTTTCATCTCCACACTTCGGGGACTCCGTTTTGTGCTGGAAAATTTCCCCCAAGACGTAACTGGCCAGTGGGTACATGAGACCCGCTGCACTCTGTTTCAAAATACAAGTCACCGTATGGAAATGCGCAGTAACTCACTCAATATTCTTCATTGATTAAGTCACTACTAATCTGCGCAATCAGAACCAACAGGAAGCACTATTTTACTCTTAATTTATTTCGATAATTAACCTCTACATGTTTCGAGCAGGCTTACTGTTCATTATCAGGAGGTACATTTCTGAATATACAGCAGTTGATATGTGTCATGCTTTATGTTGGCCGGCTGCTAGCATCCTGTTGGTTCTTACTGCGCTAATATATCACGATGCACGGTCCATTAAACATTTAAAAAGTTGCTACTAAATCAGAACATTATTACTTAAGTTAAAACTCTCCAATCTACTTAAGCGAATAAATGAAATCTATTAAAATAATAAGGAACGCATTTAGAGCCTCAATAAAAATGATTTTAAATAAAACTTATACAATTACGCCACGACGACGATTTTGGCATCTGTTATGCTTAATTTTTCATCACGCGGTCCAAGGTACAGTGTAAGTTATTATGAGTTATGCATTACAGTGTTAAAATATCGTAATATACACGTACGTTCACTACCTTTTTATAGGCTATTAGACCTACTATTATCATCGTGTAGAGAAAAACCAACTTGATGCACAATTTATCCTTAGTATATTTCGTCAGCCTCCACATGTTTCGGGCGTATCTAGGGCCATGATCAGGAGGTACAACCGTATGTATACAACATCTGGAATTATTACTCATTTTTAGCCGACTGTCTGTTGTACTGGTTGGATAGGAATCGAAACATGACAACAGACAGTTATCTAAAAGAATAATAAGTACCAATTGCTGTATACATACGGTTTACCTCCTGATGATGCCCTAGATACGCCCGGAACATGTAGGGATTGACGAAATATACTAAGAATAAGTTGTGGATCAAGTTGGCTTTTCTATACACGATTATATCGAGATGAACGGTCAACAAAACATAAAATTTACTATTATTAGTTACTAATTAAACTTCCTCACTTTCTACCTCATTACTTAAAAACTGTAGTTAAATAAGTAAGTAAATGATTTGCTAATGATATTAAAATTAATCTTACAGCAGTAGAATATGAGGTTGTGGCTTGGATTACGTTGTGTCGTAATAAATTCCATTGTCAAAATAATGTGAACGTTGTAGAACTACTGATTTTTTTTAATTCGTAAAGGAATATTGAGATTACAGGGATAAATCTGGTTCGTGGAATCCATTACTTGTTGTAAGCAAATAGGTTTGCAAATAGCATAATCCGTGATACAGTGTGAGGATTGTGGAAAGGTAATTCCTTTTACAATTCCGTACGTTGTCGTGGTACAACCTTAAATTCGATTACGTTGACAGCCACAAGATATGTACGGCCTCTCTGCGTCATTTTTCATAAAAGTCACAAATGCTCAGCGGAACTGTCTGTAGACTCCTTATACCGAATTTAAAGCCAGAAAAGGAATACCGAAAATACGCTGCAAAGTTTCTACGCTCTTAAGTACGGCTCTCACTGCGCTGATTTCGTGAATCTCGCAGTACTTCAGTACAGTTTGTAGGCATCTCTTGTGACAGGTTTCATGGCAATGGGACGCAAGTGTATAAATACGGGAAAAAATACATTAGGTATGGCTTTCCATATACCGATTCTCACAAAACTCACATACTGCTCAGTGGAACTGCGTGGACACATTTTATAACGAACTGTACCGAAATTGGCCAACATAAAAATTACGAGGGAAATGTCATTTACAGACTTCAGTAAAAGATCAGCATCACTGAGCCGATTTTTACATAACTCACGTTTGCTGGGCAAAATTTCATGAAAATCATGCAAATCGGCAGCCGCTCATTCTACGTCACCCACGGTCGGTTAGCCGGACGAACGTGATTGCCAGTAAAGGTGTTCGGTTTTAATCCATCAAAGACACCTCCTAAAGAATTAAAGAACTACTTCTTTACTTTCTTTTTAGTTGGTACGTAGAATATAAGCATCGTTTCCAAATTAGTTATTCTAAGTGTAAATACGAGTATAACAGAAAGAAAGCAGGTTGAAAATCCAAAACAAGATGCAACAGTATGCAGATATTTATTTACTGCTAAATTACTCTACATGTTTCGGGCGTCCATCGCGCCCATCATCAGGAGTACTTAAAACTGTAGTTGCAGCCTCTGGTACAGATCATACCATATGGGGAGCAAGCTTCCTCAAACGTGACCAAATAAGGACCAGTCCTTATTTGGCCCAGATAGTACGATCTGTACCAGAGGCTGCAACTACAGCTTTATGTACTCCTGATGATGGGCGCGATGGACGCTCGAAACATGTAGAGTAATTTAGCAGTAAATAAATATCTGCATACTGTTGCATCTGGTTGGATTTCTTCATCCTAAAATTACGATGCACGGAATCACGAATATATAATAAAAGAAAGAAAGCAGTCTGTAGACACATTATATGTTTGTAACATGACATGCGAAAAATTATAAGATGGCTAACAGAATGTATGCTGCCAGATTACAAACATCTGCTAAAAATAAAACGTAACTGTAGCAAGACAGGCAAAGCACGTAAAACGTAATATTGAAGCGCGTTCGTGCAACCATTGTTGCTGTGGAAAAGCAGTGAGTGTTACGCAACTTGAGTGTGTTTATTTGTAGCTTTAGTTATCCAGCATGCAATGCGCATGCGCCATATTGTCATCTGTGGCCTTCCACGCTCCACCATATTTTTCCACATTATCTCATAAACGGCACGATTTTCGACAAAAAAAAAAGTGTTACTGAACACAAAAGCGTGTTTTGATTTTCCCTACATCTCATTCTGAGAAGAAATGAGCGAGATATGATAAAAATGTTTATTGTTTTTTATGTAAAGTACCCTCTAAAAGTGTTCTATTTTAATGAACCTTGAATTCCCCCGCCAGATTTTCGAAAAATCCTCATATATCTAATTTTATGAAAATCCCTCCAGTGAGAGCCGAGCTGTTCCATGCGGGCGGACGGGCGGACGGGCGGACGGGCGGACGGACAGACAGACATTGCGAAGCTAAAAGTCGCTTTTCGCAATCTTGCGAACGCGCCTAAAATCTCCAGTAACATAAATGCAAAACTGAAACAAGGTAACAGGGTGGAAATAGCGTAGTTTACAAATTTACATCTTTTCGAGATGAAAGCAACATCAGCCGTATCATTGCTGATGCGGAATATTTACGGTTCTGAATGCAATAATCCTTTCGGCATGAAAGCGCTAACGAATTCAGTAACATTCGAGACACGTAACAGCTTGGATGGCAAACTGAAACGTTATGAATCAGACAAGTGTTCTTTCTCTCACTTGTTTCTCTACGAAATGAACCATTATTTTCACGGTTATACCAATCCGTAAGCAAGTCGAATAAACGGCGTACTGTCTGATATGAAAAGTATTGTGTCCTGCTGTCTGGTACTGTGATTAACATTCGGATGAATGACATTTTTGAAGTAAAATCCAGGTAATCTAACACCTGGATATTAAAAATTTACATGTCAGTACGTCACCTTCCTCAACGAATAGTATGTAATATGCATGACGCTGTCGCTTTTATGAAATATTTTATACCTCATACACGTCCGGCATAATGTCAGCTGCTTCAGCGGACTCAATTATGTGCGTATAAAGAAACCCTGAAGGACGCTGTTGAAATAAATATGAACACTTAAAAGTTATGCCTATGTGAAAACAGTAGACTTTGTTACGTAGGTTGACCTGATTCATGGTTGCCACAAATACAGGTCCAGGGCTACACATTCTGAATTATTAAAAATGTCTTTGAATATATTTGAAGTAGGTCTTATCCCCATACAAAATTTTTCAGAGTGTCTCATAAGTAACTAAGCAGTAAATTTCAAACTTCTTTATGTGTTAAGCCTTGGTCTCTTCTTTACACAACACTGTACAGACACACACTTACACTAAGTACTGAGCTAACAAAGGTGTTTCTGTGTCAGTGCAAATCAGTTTAAACACGTGTTATATCCTTGGTCGTTTCTAACAGATGTGTTCAAAACTTGTTTTTATCTTGATTCTTACTGCGTAGTTGCAGCTGGGGCAATCTCTTGCCACTACAAATTTTAATGCTGTAGCTATATTGGGTTTCAGCCACATTACGTTAAGGCGCAACGAAAAATATTTCATATACAAAGCTTCAAATCTTTAGTTTCAAACTGTCATTGTTGAATTATATATTTGAAAAATAGGACTTTACTCTTATCTAATCAAATATCGCAAACATACGAAACGGAATTTGAAGCATTATTAAAAGAAGCAACGAAAATGCCATAAGGATTAACAAACAATTCAACAAATAAGTAAAGGGTAAAAAGTAGATAGTAAATGCTTAAATATTTAGGCCGTAATATTCTCCAACATTCTGTACTGAGACAAAATAAAAATTCTCAGTCATGTATGGATGCCGGTACTTGAACCTTCCCTCTTTCTGCTTATTGTTGTATTTATTTCGAACCCTCTCTGGCCTATATTAACCAGTCCAAACTACCAGTTGCCAACGTAGTTTATTATGTTTTTATTATTTTTAATTTTGGTGTGTGCGACCAGCCTCGTGGTCTAGTGGTCAGAGTCTCTGACTACTAATCATGAGGTCCCGGGTTCGATTCCCGGCTCTACCGTGGGATTTTTCCCTGAAGGGGGGGATTCCCGCGGTGACCATGGTTTGGGTAGATTAGTAGAATTTAGGTTTAAGGGCCCTCCTGGCACTACATCCTCCTATATCACCACTCACATCATCGGGACAACGTAACTGCGCCTCATAGGCGTCCCAAACTCAGAAGTCGGTTACACTCCTGCCATGCCCAGGAGGGAGGGCCTCGAAGTCCACAAAGACATGTGGTGGCATTGGATACAAAAAAAAACTTTGGTGTGTGCAGAAAGAGTAGACGAATAGGGAGTAGTGCAGAAAGTACGATGAAGGAAGAAGAATAACCTCTCGAAGGAGATGTGGAGGGGTTGAACCCATAGGATTTCCACGGCCCCAGGACAGGCCGACTAATGTACCACAGACAATAGGAAACAAAAATTTAAAGGATCCGCGTGTTGTAGGCACGGCAGGAAGTAGAATACGCAGAAATACCATGGGAACTGAAACACGAGAACAGCTGTGGAATTGCAAGGAAAGTTGTATGTCTTTGCTTATAAAATTAAGAATAGGCCTCAGATACCTTTACGAGAATCAATATTTTTAACCTATCAGTACCACGTCAAGTCACAGGATTCTGCTTTTAAAAGCTTAGATCTGCTCTTAATTTAGTTTCCGTGTTTATAAACACGAGTCACATTAATTTATCACAGGGTTTTCGGATCTGAACCTCATCCCGAATATTCCTGAATCGAATTCCAAAATGACTACACTGAATGAAATTTGTAAATTTTGCCGGTTGTGCGGTCCGGAATGTTGTTCCATGCGGGTGATTTCCATCACTATGGGAAGGAAACAGCTGAATAATTTTAGGAAATTGTAATAAGCAGAATAATATGCTGAAATGCGAGTAGTAGCCGGATGATGGGGAAATTTTTTGTAGATAGTTTCACAATTTCGTGTGGAAAGCTTCAACATTTTGTAGGGAAATTTTTACAACTTTGTGGGGGGAGTTTCAAAGTTTCTTTGCGGATAGTTTCACAATTTTATTTTCTTACTAAATAATATGTGGCTTTACAAATTATACTATGAAACTCTGAGAAAAAGGGCCAGAGGATAATATTAAGCTTGATTTCAAACAAGGTCCGAAAATTTATTCTGGAGGCAAGTGGCTCGGGACAGCCTCCATTAGCGAGATACTGTTAAACGTAAGGAACATTCGTTGTACTTAAGGAATTTACTGAGTAGTGAGAGAGGAGCTTAAGGGAATCAACAAAGAAGCAATGCAGTATACTCCTAAATCGTACTGTACTCAGGAAAATGGAGTATATATTCCCACACGTGTAAGCAACTAATTATATTTTTGCGATTACTCGATTTTCGGAAAGAATAATAATGCAAACGGGTAAATCGATGGTGTAATTCTACACAAAGGCTTTCTTATGCCGGAAGCCAAATGTAGTTTGTAAAGTAACATATAAAATGTATGTTTACAGTAAAGAAAAATATAATGTAAATATATTATTTGAACAAGACAGGTGAAAAGAATTCTAGATATATCTGCAAATGTTTTGGAAACTTACACTCCCACACAAACGAGGGTAAATTTCCATCAGTATTAGCGTAAAAGAAACGTTACGATCTTTGTCTACGGTAGGCATAAGTACAGAAATTGTAGAAGCATATTGAAGAATTTATGCCCCTTGCCGTTAAGTTCAGCATATTAGGTTATTGCATAGTGGAATATTTTTTCCCTCTCTTAACACCTACTTACACATATAACACTCTCATATTTCCAAAATAGGTTACAGATCCTTCGTCCACTAATCTACGTTTCGGAGACTCAATATCAGATGCTGTTACAAATAAAATTACTCGAATAGTTTAGCGACTACTACCTTCTCAAAAAGGGTTCTATTCCGTTGATCTTGTTTGCCTTCTTAGTTTAAAAAACATTATCAAAATAATAAACTGCACTTGCAACAATTATTCCATTGAAAACGTAAGAGTTTGTACCTAAATTAATTCGCTCGTTTTTAATTAATTTAAACTCAAGAGGGCAGTAAATTCCATTACGCGCCATAATTCGGTTAACTTGTTTTTCCATGGAGATATTTTATCCATTTATCCAGGCACTGATTCATTTAACCATATAGTGGCAACTCAAATCAGTTCATGGCCTGAAATAATTTATCTTTCACTGGTTTAGTTGCCACACGTGTTAGTAGGAAGAGCTGGTGAGTGGTCGATCTAAGATGGCACTTAAGGAAATGAGAGGGAAATTTGAGGGTAATCAAAAGCAGGGGAGATGTGGCAAGCGAAGGACAAGCCTGCTGGATTGCTATCTCCGTATTCGTCTGAGCTAGGCCGTAAAATAGGCCACATCAAAGTCAATAAATTAAGGAATTTAACAAAAATTATCTCCAGTTGTAAACACAAAGTTTTGTCCGCAAAAGACAAAAAGATTAAAAATTTATAAAGCAGCAGATGATCAGCGGTGAGAGACAGACCAATATGTGTCGCTTGCTTAGACCTTTGCCTGATATTTTAATATCTAGAATGATTTTCTCTTTTAATTTCTCGTCCACTTTAAGTTTCAATAACAGTTTTTTTTCTGTAACTCGTGTTTATTCTGTATCTAAAATAAACTTTTTCAGTCAAATTTCTCTTGATATAAAATACGCAGAGGTAAAGGCAATTAAAAACCACTCTCTACTCTTTGATGCCCTAGTATTATTTACACAAAACTCTGTATGACTTTAATTCCAATATTCCTCCGAAGACGAGACTTGTATTGGCCGGAGCAAGAAATAGCAGTGGGTGCAACAAAATCCAAATTTCCTGTTCATGGTGTTATCGGGTCTGTGAATCGTCGTTACTGTTCAACTAATTGGATAAACCAGGTAGTGTTCTCTGTCGCAGATACATGAATGAACTCGGTTCGAGTTCGCAAGGCGTGTAATGCACACAGTCGCTAAAACCAGTTAAATGAAAACAATAAGAAGAAACTCCTTCTTTAGTACGCAGGTACATGGCATTTAATAATTAATGGTAGTATTTATAGGAATATACATGTTTATAAACGAGTATAACATTGTTACGCTAATGTGTCTGAAATTTCTAAGGAGAGCCCATTACAATATTTCTCTCGGCAGACGTTTAACAATTTCAGAAATACTGCAAGAATTTTCAATAAATTTTATATTGATCGATTTTATAAATTCATCCCTCATTAGCAGTTTTACATCATATATTATTTTATACGTGGATCGGGAAGAAAATAAGTTTCGTCGGTGCAGCATTCCGTAACTGAAAGTCCATATTGTTGTGATATCAGAGGAAAAAGGCGCCGAGCGTTTAGCGCCTTTTCCCGGTGTTGAAGGAAAATCTTGGTGGCCACAGGTACAGACGATTGCCATGTGGATATTGTTTAGACGCAATGGCTGATAACAGAGGACATGGACTGATACCAACAAGAAATAGAAAAATCTCGCCCAATAATAAGATAAATGACGCAAATTTCGCCAGTACTAAGAGAAAATTAGTGGGACAGCAGAAATATTAAGTGTGAAATATTTTAATTAGATTTCGAAATTACATACTAAAAATACAGACAATGTAAATGTAATTTCTTGACAACCGTCTAAAGAGTAATTCTGTTCTCATCTCGACCATATATGGCTACAAATTTACATAAATATAGGATTTTTCTAAAAATGTGTGGAAAAAAAGAAAAGGTATTCTTTTAATAAACACGTCTTTAACGCAAAGCGTGATGATTTTCGTGCTAAATAAAATGAGGCTGTACTTACACATCCGAACAACCGAACGAGATAAAGAGATTTTCTGCATCTGTCACGTGAGAAACAAAACTTCTCGATTCGTGTTGGAGTAGCTGAAATCAGAATTGCTTAAATTTTAATGCACTGCTGTATACGAAGTTTGAAACGTAAGAAAATATACACTGTATACTATTACATGAATGTGTGTATGTGTGTATCTATATATACACACAGACACACACACACACACACACAGCATATTATAGAACAAGATTTATTTCAATTTTGTGTTTGTGTGTGTGTGTGTGTAGGTGTGTGTGTGTGTGTAAGTGTGTGTGTGTGTGTGAAGTGTGTGTGTAGGTGTGTGTGTGTGTGTGTGTGTGTAAGTGTGTGTGAAGTGTGTGTGTGTGTGTAGGTGTGTGTGTAGGTGTGTGTGTGTAGGTGTGTGTGTGTGTAGGTGTGTGTGTG
>Ga0123352_10005389_pt1 | contig 19238 bp, 12 predicted proteins | sample TergutLab28metaG_FD_89700 | JGI IMG/M metagenome (GOLD analysis project Ga0123352, IMG submission 89700) | Labiotermes labralis P1 segment gut microbial communities from Petit-Saut dam, French Guiana - Lab288 P1 | ecosystem: Host-associated > Arthropoda: Insects > Digestive system > Gut ... | reverse complement strand
TGTTTTTCCCCCCCTCCCCCCCCCCGAGAAAGAGCGAGAGGTTTCATCAATGAAACAGGCAGATCTCAGGGACAGTGTTCAGAAAGGCCACCAAGATTTTCTCTACATCAACTGTTGTGGTGCCTTCTGAATTAATGTATCCTACTCCAGCTTATTCAGCTTTGAGGACTCCATAAATCACAAAAGAGGATGGTTATGACCCTGAACCAGCAGGTGAAGGAGATATCCAAATGGAATACTTCCTTGAATAGTTGTGCAGTCCAAGTAAAGGAGCATTAACAAAAAATTACCCATTGGACCTTACATTAGTATTGGGACCATCTGATAATCCAGAATATTTGATATTCTGGCATCTATCTGGTCTTGTGTGTGCTGGATTAATGGAAATTTGCTGTTTTGTTCTTAGAGGTTTGTTGGTTTGATATTATTGCTCTGAACACTTATGCCCCACTGAAGATGAAAGTAAGGATGCAAAGGGACAGTTTCTGTGAGGAATAAGAACAGATATTAGATCACTCTGCTATGTACGATATTAAAATTCTGTTAGGGGACTTCAACGTAATACTTGAGAGAGAAGATATTTTCAAACTGACAGCTGAGGAATGAGAATGTACATAAAATATTACTGATAATGTTCTTAGATTGGTCAACTTCGCCTCATGAAAAAGTCTTATTGTCAAGGTTATAGTTTTCCCACATTTAATCTTTCAAAAATAGAGTTGGACACCTGATGGGAAGACATACAGTCAGATTGATAATGTTTTGACAGACAGAAGATGGCATTTGGGTATACTTATTGCCCAATCATTCATTGGAGCTACTTCTGATGCTGAACACTATTTGGTGGTTAAAAATTTATGAGGAGACTGTACTGTAAGTAAATGATCAGCACAAAAGTCATGCAGGTGATGATGGACAAAATAATGGAAACACTAGGTAATATAAGAATAAAACTGTTTGTGTTGGTTGCACTGAAAGAAGATTAGTTGTGAGTGTCTTGTTTTTATTTTGTTTGTTTATTCTGTGTAGTACCAGTGTCATTGCATCACAGATTGTGTTAATTAACATTCTATGAAAGTACTGCAAAATGGGAGACTTACAGATTTTCAGAAAGGATAGATTGTTTGTGCATGTTTAGCTGGAGGATCTTTACCCAAAATGGCCACTTTATGAGATGTATCTAGAGTGGCAGTTTCCAAGCCTTTGACAGCATACACAAATCGTGGAAAGACATCATCAACTAAGAGGAATAGTGACTGAAATCCAAAGGTAAATGCAAGGGATTGTCATACATTGAAGAAGATTGTGTCAGAAAATCACAGAACTAATGCAACGAAGGTGACAGCAGAACTCAATACTTATCTCGAAGACTGTGTTTCCACAAACACAGTCCAGCGAGAGCTTCACAAGTCTACCATTCACTGTAGAGCTGCAATTGCTAAATCTCTGATTCCTGAAAACAGTGCTAAAAGGCAAAAAAGATGGTGTGATGATAGTAAAACCTGGATGTCTGATGATTCGAAATACATAATATGGTCAGATGAGTCATCCTTCACATTGTTCCCAACAGCAGGCCGGGTTTATGTTTGGAGAATGCCGAAGGAAACCTGTAATCCTGAATGCCTGGTTCCAGTAGTTAAACATGGAGAGGTGATGATTTGGGCAGCACTGTCTTGGTATTCTTCTGGTCCTAAATTTACTCTGAATGGTTGAATTATCTCCAGTGACTACATGGACATTTTATGTAACGAGGTGCATCCTTTGGTTCAGTGTTGTTTCCTAACAATGATGCGGTTTTTCAAGATGACAGCCCAAACACATAACCAGGAGTGCTCATCCTTGGTTTGTGGAGCATGAAGATGCACTTCAACATTTCCCTGGCCAGCACAATCACCTGACTTAAATATCATCAAACTACTGTGGTCAATTTTTAGAGAGTAGGGTAAGAAGCAGATTCCCTCCTCCAGCATCTCTCAAGCAACTAGATGTTCTTCATTAAGAGTGATACAGTACTCCACTAGAGACTATTCAAAACTTATTTGAGTCTATTCCAAGAAGGATACATGCTTTATTACAGGCAAATGGTGGGCCAACTCCATAGTTATAAAGAAATGAGTATCTTTCACAATTGTTTCCATTATTTTGTCCTTTCCCTATAAGTGGAGATATTCATTCTCAAGGAGCTAACTAAGGTGAATGTTATGGAGCAATATCAGTTTGAAATCCAAACAGGTTTGCAGTTTTTGAGAACTCAGATGGTACAGGGGACATAAAATAGAGCTTCGGAAAATCTTTTCAAATTCTCAGCTAAAATGGTCATTGTTGCTATGTACAAAAGCAGCGTAAACCATGGTTTGATGAAGAATGTTCACCATTTGAGGACCAAAGGAAGCAATATAAATGGCTACAGGATCAAAGCCAGATTAATGCAGATAATCTGACATACATAAGACCAGAAAATAGCAGACACTTTAGGAACATGATAGGGAATATCTGTAAGGTAAACTTATTGAACTTCAAAAGAAAGCAAGAACAAGAAAATAAGAAACTTGTATTAGGGTCATCACTGAATTTAAGAAGGGTGACTAGCCTGGAACTAACACAGGAAATGAGAAGGGTGATCTGCTTACAGGCTCCCACAGAATTTTAAATAGGGGGAGGAATCATTTTTCTCAGTTGTTGAATGTACATGGGGTTAATGATGTTAGGCAGACTGAAATACATTCAGCAGAGCCACTAGTACCTGAGCTCAGTGCCCTTGTGGTTGAGATGGCCATTGAAAAGGTTTGTTTAAAAAAAATCACCAGATATTGTTCAAATTCCAGAAGAAGTGATTAAAGATTCCAAGTTTCATTAACTTAATACTTCTGTTTGGAATAAGGTAGCAACGTCCCAGCAGTGGAAGGAGTCTCTAATTGCACCTGTTTCTGAGAAGGGTGTTAAAAGAGACAGCAGTAATTATCAAGGCACATCACTCTTATCTGCTACATACACAATTTTATCCAGCATCGTTCTGTCAAGGTTAATATTTAACTTCATACGTAGATGAAATTGTTGGGGTTCTTCAGTGTGGATTTCGATGTAAGAGATCAACTACTGATAATGTATTGTATGTTTGTCAAATACTTGAGAAAAATTGGGAATACAGTGGGACAGTGCATCAGACTTCAAGACAGCCAATAATTCAGTCAGCACAGAGTTCTTGTGTAGTATTCTCTCTGCATTTGGTATCCTTTTGAAACTAGTAAGGTTAATATATATATGTGTTAAATGAACTCTACGGTAGAGTCCAGGAGCCTCTTTCAGGAAGCGACAAGTCCTGTCATTGCAGGTGAAAATACAAGTCAGAATGACAATGTTGACTGGAGTCTGTTGCATGGAACAAGTGACAAGTGAACTAGAACAGAGTGGCATGCAAATCTGAGCCGTTTGATAAGTGTAAGTGTTTGTTTCACAAAGACATTTTCCTGTCACAGTCACTGGTCATTGTATAGTGTCTTTTGACTGAGGTAACAAGTAAGGTCAGGCTAGTCAAATTTAGATGATCATGTGATGCTGAAGGATTGTAAGGACATTCTGTTGAGGTTAAAATGAAGTCAGTGTGTGGCCCAGTGATTAGGAATTTGAGAATAAACTTGTGGTGATATGGGGACAGATATTTTACAGAAACACAGTGAATTAAGGTGAGATGGAGGGCAGTTACAAATATACTGACAGGTTCTGTATAACTGCAGTGAAGATGGAAGAACTTATCAGCGTGGTCATACCCTTTTATTTCACCAGAAAATCAACTGAAGTTGTTCTCTAAGTGAGAAGCAGTTGCTACAAATAGCACTGTGTTGGCTATTTACAGGAGGACAGTATCATTCAGTGGGTGACATGCATGGTGTGTCCAAGGCCAGATTATGTATTCCTGTTTTCATCTCTGACAGAAGTTGGTGAGAGTATATATGCTGGCAGTATAGATGTAGGTTACTGTGATTGTTGCTAATCTACAACTGTCTTTGAAAATAGTTGTCAGCATCCAACCTTCTACAGAAGAATTTTCCTTTCCAAGGACATCTAGGATGAGGAGGTTCATTTTGTTGTACTTTGCCACCACCTTCACCTGTTCCTGTCATTTATTATTGTCTCTGTTTGTCTGAAATATAATACTACACTAAGTTACTTATACACATATGTGACTGGTATATTATGCCAGTCTTATACATTTACATGGATCCATACTGGTGGTTAGTGACCGCTATATTAGTTCAAAAGCGTCATTATGAATTTATTGAGTGAACTAAAAAATGAAGGAAGAAAAGAGATAAGTGAGTATTTAGTTAAAAGGGAAATTATAAAGTGTGAAGTGAACAAGGAAAGGTGATTTATTGATCAATCCAAAGTATTATAGAAAAGAAAGGAGGCCGATACAATTCGATGTCTTGTATGCTGAGCAGCATAAACAGACCGTTAACAAATTACAAAACTGAGTGAACTGACATAGGTGGGCACGTGGTTACACCACTGGAATCATAGAACCTACCACAAGTATATATTATGCAGTTCATATCTACCCATACACAACATTTCTTACTCTCAGTGTTCTCTTTCACCAACTTGACCAGGGAGTGTCATGATAATACTGTCACAGCCCATCCTTGTGACATGGCAAGCTTGGTCACTTCCAATTTTCACATTTATTTTGTTTGTGAGATCATTCGAAAATGAACCAAAAAAACATGTTTCTCCCATTTTATCTTCTACAGAGCAGCAAGTTTGTTTGCAGTCACCATTTTCCCTGTCCTTGCTTCAACTACCTGACTTGTCACACTAGTCATTGAGAACATGACTGGTGCTAGGTCTAGCAAAACATTTCGTGAAACAGGTTTTAGTGCCACTTGTCAGTTGTCACACCAGTCACCTCATGAAACAGACCTCTAGTAGGAAGACATTTTTCTGACATATTTCCTGTTACACATGGCCTGAACAAGGAGATACTTTGTTGCCACTGCTTTTCAACTTGTTTCACTATTTGCCATTACGAAGGTTGTAGCAAACCAGAATGGGTTTAAAATCAGCTTCTGGTTTATGCTGAGCATGCTAATTTATGTGGTGAAAGCATGCGTTCCAAAAAGAGGAAAGCCAGAAGTTGTATTACTGCTCTTCAGGTGACCCGCTAGGAAAAAATGAGAATTCTAAGTATATGTTTATGTCTTGTGAGAAGAATCCAGAACAAAATAAAAAAAATGAAAGTATGGCAAATTTCAAGTGTTTGGGGACAGAACAAATGAAATGGAATTTGTGAGGAAATTAGGAGCAAATTGAAATAATGAAACACTTGCTTTCACTCATTGCAGAATCTTTTTCTTCCAGTTAGTATCCAAAAGTATAAAGATTAAAATATACAGAACTATAATTTTGCTTATTTCATATTGGTTCGAAACTTGGTCTCTCATTTCACACTGTTGTTTGTACAGTGTGTCTTTATCAGGTTATTTATCTAAAAGTTGTAGAACAATGTGCACTGTATAATGATTATAAAATGAACTTTCCCTGATGATGGTGGTTGCCACCACCAAAACATGTTGAAGTATAGTTTGATTTTATAAGCACTTTTTAAATCATTATATAATGTCTATTGTTGGAACAATTTTTAGTTAATTAACTTGGTCTATCTTATAAATGGAGTAACATAGGTTGAGGGTGTTTGAAGTTAGGGTGCTGAGGAGGATAATTGGGCTAACTGACAACGTAGCAGGGACTGGAGGAGATTGTATAATGAGGAGCTTTGTGACCTGCTGTGTTTACTGTATATTTGGGTGGTGAAAGCAGAAAGTGGGATGGATGGGGTATGTGGTATGTATGGAGGTGAGCAGAGGTGCATACAGGGTTTTGGTGGGGAAACCTGAAAGAAGGAGACCACTTGGAAGTCCTAGGCATAGGTGGGAGGATGACATTAAAATGGGTCTTCAAGAAATAGGATGTGTGGGGGTGGCAATTACTACATTTATGTGGTGTGGAATAGGGACATTTGCTGGGATCTTATGGGTGTGGTAATGAACCCTTGACTTACATAAAATGTTGAGAAGAATGTTGTCAAGAATGGAATTGATATGTTTTTTGCATAAGGTGGCATTGACCATGATTGAGATGATGATTGTGGGAGTCCATTTACATCTCTTTGAACATCCTGAATTTGATGCTGGATCCATTTACTGCCTTACAACATTTATTTTTGACCATCCATATTGAATGCTGTTTGTTTTGTTTCATATTTTTGTTTTGTGATTTGCAGCAGTACCACTCCTGGATTGTAATACTTATATTGTGGATATAGAATACTCTCCACTGGTTGGTGGGTTTGCTGTTGTCCTGAATGATGGTCGAGCAGCGTTTCTTACAGCTGTTTCATTAAGGTTTGATCCAAATGTAAGTTTCATTCTGCATTTCATACGATATGTATGTTGCGTGACAATTCAAACATTACCATATGTACGTATTCATATTTGAGTTATTCAGCTGAAGATCTGTTTGTATTGTATGCTGTATACTTTCTAGAGCTTAAGTGAATTAGAAAGGGGTGACATTTTAATAGGACAAAAACATGCAGTTGTCATTTTTGAAAGTATCATATAACTGAACACACTCGTATTTACTGAAATACAATGTTATGAATACAGTCATAGTATCATAATCGTAGATGGTTTTAATCAGATGCCTATAACTTTGTAAGAAAAGTGGGTTTATAAATAAATAATTTCTTAATAGTATAATACTTTGTTGATGCTTTGTAGTTGCAGAAATGTGGGTTTGCATATGCGCATACAGTGAATGTGCATGCATAAGTGTGTGCATGTGTTCTTAATGTATTATTTTTTATATTGTATGGCACAAATTGCATGAACATAAATTAGCTTTTCATTGATATTCCTTTATGTCCCTGAAATTGTATCTTCTGTTGTGTCTCTTACTTCTCTCAGTCTGACTCCACATACATAAGATGAATGAAAAGTAATGCTTTCATCTCGATTACTTTTGTTTTAATAAGGATTTTTTTAATAAATGAAACATGAAAGTCAATACTAAAATGAGCCTTTTTATCATCTGTATTTACTTCTCCACATAATCACCACCATTCTGCACACACACACTTCCACCAACAATGGACAAGTTTCTCAAAGCTGCCATGAAAGAATGCCACACTTTGTGTTTTCATCCAGTCCTGACTCCTTTCCCCATATTCATTTGAGTCATACAGATGTGCACAAAGGTCTTCATTCATGAATGGAAAACAGTGGAGGTCGCATGGCACCAAGCCTGCACCGTGTGGCGGGTGTGGTAAGATGGTGAGATCCAACTTCTCACTTGCCACCATGGTGGTTTGTGAGGTGTGTGACCTAGTGTTATCATGCTGCAGCAGAGTTGTTTTGGGCTTCTGAGCTCCTCGTAATTGTTGTTTCAAAGTTTTGAGTGTTGCAGTATACCACTATGGTTGATGATGGTCCCATCTTCAAGGTAGTCTGTGTGAATAAACCACCAACCTTCCAAAACTGTAGCCTTGACTTTTCCTTCCCAAGCCTGGGTTTTGAATTTTCTGTTATGCAGGTGAAGCTTTGTAATGGACTGATGCTTGGTTTCATGTTCATAATGATGCACCCACATTTTGTCAGCTGTCGTAATATTTTGAAGAAATTCATTTTCTTCATTCTCATAGTGTGACAAAAGTTGCTGGCAAATTTCAGCTCTTGATGCTTTCATCTGTACCATCAGCATGTGAGGAACCCATCATACACACACCCCCCAATACTGAAGGACATAAATAATGTGATACACACATTCTTGCAAAATGCCAAGTTTGACAGCAGCTTCTCTTTGAGTGATGCGTTCATTGTCCTTAATCAGCTAATCAAACTTTTTCTTGTGAAACTCATCAGTTTCTGTCACAGGTCATCCACTTCATTATTTATCACGCAAATCAGCTCTTCCTGGCACCATCATATGTTTTGGACCAGCGATGCACAATGCTGACAACAACACAGTCATCACCATAAACAACCTGTGTTTGGGAGCAAATTTCAATTGGAGAGACTTCTTTGGCAGTCAAAAATTAATCACAGCATGTTGCTTAAAGTGCCTTGATGAATGTTTAGTGTAGGCTTCCATTTCACTCACAATAGCAACACACCCTCTTAACACAGCAACTTCTGACAGCTGAAGTGAAAGGACAGATCCTATAGACCTTGTCCCAACTTAGGGCACTTCAGTACTGCCATCTGTTGGCAAGTTATACTTGGAGGCATTACTTTTCATTCACTCCTCATTGTATGGAAGGAGGTGCTTCCTCCAGCTTCTCTTCTATCCTGAGAGTGGAAATGTCAGCAGCTCTTTTGTTACTGTGTCATGTAACTACCTGTAGTGTCTGAGAACTCCTCTCCTCTGGGCTGTTACTCAGTGACTAGTGGTAATTTCCATACTGAGAGTGGTGCACAACCTGCTGGTCCCATCTGCATCTTGGATTCTTGTCCCTTGAAGATGGGATTGATAGGTTGTCCCAAAATGGTAAGGATTTACCACTACTCGCTGCATGATAGCCCAGAAGAGCACGTTTGTACATTGCCATGACAAACTCACTCTTATTTTATTATTCATTCTCCATTAATTGTGTTTGTAATGTGCATGCAGATGTTTGCCATGTGTTGCAAACAAAATCTTCTTGAACCAATCAGTACCACACATTGATTGCATTTATGACTGGGTAGGTCTTATTACATTTACAGCAATTGCATCATTTTCAGTAGAGAATGTGCATAACATTTATGCAGTGCTGATTGGAACTGGTACTTAATAATAATATATCTGATTGCCTATCAGGATACTTTTTGAGTTATGAGGTTAATTTCATACATTGACACATTACTCATTTGAAATACAGACATGAGTGTATTGCCAGTTCATTAGATTAACTGTTTATGGAAGAATGGGAAAACATTGTCCCATTAAATATACAATCAGACCTTGATGCAGCATGCTGTGATATAGTGTCACCCTTCTTAACACTGATGAAAGTCTGTGAGCAGTAATTCTCAATTATTTTAATGTTGGGGCCTTCAGTGTAACACCACCTATGCCAGCCACCATCTGCAATCTCCGAAAGACTTAGGTGATAGAGATAACGCCTATAAGCATTAAATAATATCCAGTATAGCCCATGTTGGAAGATATTTAGTCAACGTGGGTGGTGTACATTGGTGACGTGACACTGGTCATTGACAATTAACCTGTGCAAAAGAATTCATCAACTGTGTACTACAGAAATGTCTTTGTTTCAACAGGTATTCACATCATAACCTCAGCTGCCTTTTTCCTCCACTGTCCTGCTTCCTCACCATCAGACATTTAAAGTTATCAGCCTTAGCCTGTATAGATGACAATCAGGGTAATTTCACAATCATGGAGTATACGAAGGTTAAAAGATGACTGTTAAATCTCTGTCATAGAATGAAACATTGAATTGTGGTTTTTAATTATTATGGCTCTTGTTTTTAGTAGTGAGTTGTGGAGAAAATGGCAATATTAAATGTCAATGAAAAGGAAGAGGCTTGTGCTTGTAGAAAGAAGTTTGCTGTAGCCTGTCAGCAGAATATAGCCAATCATTTATTCGTATTATGGGTCATACCCATCAGCTTACACCGTAGAGGTAGTACACTTAGTGAAGAAAGAAGTTGGCAAGTCTGTCAAATGCTAAGGTAAAAAAGTTGTACAGTGCAAAACATGAACAAGCTGTAATGCACTTACTGTTTGCTCTTCTCATTAGAAGACGTCTGTGGCAGCTGAGCAAGGAATGTGAGTCATGGTATAAGTTAGGCACAAAAATGGGCTGCACAAGAAGAAAATCCCTAAAAAAAATAATAAACACATTCATCAACTTTACCAAACCTGACTGCATACACTATTTCTGTCACACAACATAATGTAGTAACACAGGGATAGCTTAAAATAAACACTGTGGGTGATACAATAGGCTGCATCTTTCTTCCCTTCCTCAGTCAAAGGTCCTGTATGCGCTACCTTATTGTTTACACCATTCTTTCCCTTAATTCTTTCAATTGTGTCATAGAATTCATACTTTCTTAGGCCAACACAACTCACTGTTGCTGGACAACCCATATTCCATGTCACCTTATGCTTCCTCCTGGGATTCAGCTTGTACACCCTCAAATTACTTCCCAACTTTGACACCCACTCTGTGTTACTGCACATCGCTTCATATTTACCACCATGACCTACATAAAACACATATTGCAAGTTACCTGCTCTCAACTCCACAAAATTCTTCTCCTCTGTACCACATGATGCACAGACTCCAACCCATTCGTGAAATAACATACTACCTTCTTCATTAAACAATGCCTGTAGCATGATGCATACCATTCAAACACACCAAAATCAACATTATACAAATGATCAGCAGGAACTGGATCACTCTTGCAATTGTACTTCCCTTTCCCTCCTTCACATCATGCCCTGAACAACTTAACCCTCTTAACCCTAACTGCTGCTACGGGTGGCAGTAGCTATAGTAGCATGAGGTTTTTTAGTGATAAAGGCATGTTAAGACCATGTCCATCAATTTTTGTTTTGAGGATTTTGCCTATCTTTCATGATCTCCATTGTTCATTGTTATCAGTGTTATCAGAACTGAATAACCGTGGTAATTGATACAGTAGCTAAATAATCCTACTACTAAAACAAGTCATTTCTGTCATGACATTATGTTCCATGTATTGAAACAACCTAGTTTTATAATTTTTCTAAAATTGAAATGCCATTATATACTCAATTGAGAGTTCAAATATGAAATCTCTTTCTAATGATTCCTGCAGTAAGGTGCTATATAATTCAGTGTGTATTTTTCAGTGCTCTCAGCCCATTGATCTTGCTTTGTATTTCCTGTGTAGTTTTCCTTGGTTAGTCTTCATGTCTGTCTTCAAATTCCACTGAGACTACTTTGTAGCCCATGATTGATGCATGAAGTAAATCGATAAGTACTCTGGTGATGAAATCCTGCAACTCCAGCATATCTTCACTGTCTACTTCTCCAAATTCTATATTACCCTTGCCCTTGTTAAAACTCAGTGTTGTACTGTCTGTTTTAACGTAGAAAACTCTGCATTTTGCTTGTGGAGTGTAGTTATGGATTTCGTATGATTATTAATAAATAAAGATTATTTCTGTAAACTTTATCACCCTTTTAGTCTTTGTAATGGAGAGACTTGATTTTGTAGTAGGCAGAACTTCTGTTTCAGATATTATTTGCATGAATGTGAGACTTAAAAGGTTTATCGTGACCTTCAGTGGACATTTTTAGCTCCTACTGGTACACTCAATCGAACAAAAATCAATTGGTCTGAAATTTTCTAACTCCCGAACTGGAAGTCATGTGACGTACAGTTGCCATCATAATTCGAGTCGTTTTACTTTCCCCATGTTTGTGCATTTGTGGCGTTTCTCTGTCTTCCATTCATTACAGTCAATCACACCGCTTATATATTAACCGAAAACAACAATACATTTGCTTAATTTTAAATTAACATTTAAATTAAACTACATTAACTTTCCCAGGCGTGAGGCTAGCTAGCTAGCTTTGCTGCTAAGGATGGATGAGTTGACTGGACCGTTCCATTCTTACTGTCAGCAGGCGTAGCCCAGGTAGTTGACCGCGTGCTAGGAGTAGCCTTGGGAAACAAACTATGTTGGTTCTAGTCCTACTATCGGCATATTTCTTTATGTAGCCAAGGCAGTTGAACGCGTGCTAGCAGTAGCCTTCAGAAATAAACTATGTTTCGAGTCCCACTGTCGGCATATTTCTTTATGTAGCCAAGGCATTTGAATGCGTGCTAGCAGTAGCCTTCGGAAACAAACTATGTTGGTTCGAGTCCCACTATCGGCATATTTCTTTATGTAGCCCAGGCAGCAGGATTCGAACCCACAGTCTCAGCAGGCGAGGGGCTGTAGACCGCCCAACCACTGCGACCGGCGAAGTATTGCACCTACGCATAGAAAATGAAAATTAACATTTTAGCCCTTAAAAGGGCTGTTTTCAGAAATTGACCTCTTTAATAAGAAGTCCAGAACCCTTCTGTTTCTACCACTGATTTCATTCGTCATGCCATGGACTCAATCAGTGATCGAATGTAACGCGTAGAAGAAGCAACTTCATCCCATGCGTCTGACATAAGGGCCCCTAGCTCATCACTATTTCTAGGAAGGACAGGCCAGGTTTCCTGCATTGTCCTTTTCACCTCACTCCACATATTCTCCATGGGGTTCATATCAGGCACTTGCTGTGGCCAGTAAATGAGTTCGAAATCGGCCTGCTGCGATAGCCTTTCTTGAACCACATGAGACTCATGAATGAAGGAGCGGTCTTGCTTAAATGGATTATACCATCAGGATAAAGCATCCATACAGAAGGCACCATTACGTTCTGCAAAATGTGCTGATACTGCAGGCCATCCAGGTGACCCTCTATACGATGGAGAATTCCACCCCTTCATGGGAGATCCAGCTCCAACAGTGGACAGACACACGACCACTGCGTCTGCAGGTAGACATATACTGCGGGTTGTAACGCTGTCCCTGAGGTCTGTAAACTAAAACCAGCCCATCATTTGCTCTCAGTTTCAGTTTTATGACAGTATTTGTGGGAGTTTGCCTCCTCTCAACTCAGGGTTAGTGACTGTATTGTCACAGAAAGGTCAGTTTACAGCTTGTGGTAATTCCCTACCCTCCTTTTTCAACCATGACCAGCAGCAGATATCCTGTTTCTTCCACGATTCTAAAATTGTGAATTACCATAATGGAGTTACGGAAGACATTCCCTTCATTTGGCAGAAAATTGAAAGAAACCAGACTTAATTTAATGAGTGCAGCTCTTCATTGCCTGTAATTTTATTATTAGTAAAGCGTACACATTTCGCTTTTCATAACTACCATCACCTGCAGCCAGTAAGTCTTTTAAATAGCACAATTTTTAAAATGTGTTATTGTCTACTAAAAGGCCACACGAAAGAAAAACTATGAACTTGTTTTGAAAGCTGAAATTAGAGCTGCACATTTTCCAACTGTATTTCACTCCCCCACACCACCCCTGAAACAAGGTGAGAGCAAAACCACCCTGGGTCCCAAGCACACCCATCATACTTGCACACTCAGCAGTTCCCTTCAGTAAATGTTTTCAGTTGTACGGATTCATAAAGAAGTGTGCCGATAGTGGGACTCGAACCAACATAATTTGTTTGCGAAGGCTACTCCTATCATGCGTTCAACTGCCTGGGCTACATAAAGGAATATGCCGATAATGGGACTCAAACCAACGCTGTTTGTTTCCGAAGACTACTCCTAGCATGCGTTCAACTGCTGGGCTATGTAAAGAAATATGCCGACAGTGGGACTCGAACCAATGTAGTTTTGTTTCTGAAGGCTACTCCTGGCACGTGTTCAACTGTCTGGGCTACGTAAAGAAATATGCCAATAGTGGGACTCAAACCAACCTAGTTTGTTTCCAAAGGCTACTTCTGGCATGCATTCATCTGCCTGGGCTACGTAAAGAAATATGCAGATATTGGGACTCGAACCAACCTAGTTTGTTTCCGAAGGCTAATCCTGGCACATGTTCAACTGTCTGGGCTACGTAAAGAAATATGCCGATAGTGGGACTCGAACCAATGTAGTTTTGTTTCCGAAGGCTACTCCTGGCATGTGTTCAGCTGCCTGGGCTACATAAAGATATATGCTGATAGTGGGACTTGAACCAACGTAGTTTGTTTCCGAAGGCTACTTCTGGCATGTGTTCAACTGCCTGGGGTACCTAAAGAAATATGCTGATAGGGGGACTCGAACCAATGTAGTTTGTTTCCGAAGGCTACTCCTGGCACGCGTTCAGCTGCCTGGGCTACGTAAAGAAATATGCCGATAGTGGGACTTGAACCAACATAGTTTGTTTCTGAAAGCTACTGCTGGAAACAAACAAAATTGGTTCGTGTCCCACCATCGGCATATTTTTTTATGCAGCCCAGGCAATTGAACATGTGTTAGCAGTAGCCTTCGGAAACAAACTATGTTGGTTCAAGTCCCACAATTGGCATATTTCTTTATGTGCATATTAGAAATCTAACTGGCAACAGATGATGGTGGTTATGAAACCGAAGTGTGTATGGTTTACTAATAATAAAATCAAAGGCAATGAAGAGCTACACTCATTAAATTAAGTCAGGTCTCTTTCAATTTTCTGTCAAATGAAGGGAAAGTCTTCCACAACTGCATTATGGTAATTCACAATTTTAGAACCTTGGATGGAACAGGATATCTGCTGCTGGTCATGGTTGAAAAAGGTGGGTAGGGTATTACCATCATCATCATCATCATAAACATCAAGGATTGGACCCTTTGACCCGTTCCGTCTCCAGAGTTACAGTTGCTCGCGCCAACGCTTCTTCAGTTTTCCAATTGTTCTCCTTCCTCGTGGTCTGTAGTGTTATGTTTTCAAAGGGATTCAGTCTTGTCACATTCTTTGCAATTGAAGAAGCCAGTTCCTTCTGTATTCAGCCAAAAACTGACCTGGCTGTGACAATACAGTCACCAACCCTGAGTTGAGTGGAGGCCGTTGAGTGGAGACCAAAAACCCTCCACAAAACAAATACTGTCATAAAAGTCAAAGTGCTGTTATTCGCTGTATGTCGGCACTGGTTAAAGCTACACGTTCTTCATTACATCACGATGGCTCACCATGACAGGTGTATTCGCGAACGTGTCATCGCTCTTGCTCAAAAGGGAGGGTTGCCTGCCAGCACTGCCGGGGAACTCTGTGGAGTTCCCATGTCTACTGCAAGGGAATGGCTATGGAAATACCGGAGGGATGGGCAAGTTGGAAGGCATTTAGGAAACTGGGTTTTGGCGCATTTCCAGCTCAGCTCAGGATGCTACATTAGTAGCCAAAGCTGAGAGAAACCCTTTCTTCAGTGCAAGGGATCTTAAAGCTGCTACTGGCTTTCCTGGGCAAAAAGAGAGGATTATTTTGATACTTAGGGCAGTATGTCTCAGGGCACGGCATGCTGCGTTGAAGGAGCTTCTCACTGATGAACATAAACTATACCGTTTAGCGTTTCCTGAGAGCAATGTAGATCGCAAATGGGATAGATTCATATTCACTGATGAATCTACATTTACCTCAGCAAATGATGGACCAGTTTTGGTTTACAGACCTCAGGGACAGCGTTACAACCCGCAGTGTATGTCTACCTGCAGACGCAGTGGTTGTGTCTGTCCAGTGTTGGGGCTGGATCTCCCATGAAGGAGCTGGAATTCTCCATCGTATAGAGGGTCACCTGGATGGCCTGCAGTATCAGCACATTTTGCAAAACATAATGGTGCCTTCTTTACAGATGCTTTATCCAGATGGTATAATCCATTTACAGCAAGACCACTCCTCCATTCATGATTCTCGTGTGGTTCAAGAATGGCTATCGCAGCAGGCCGTCTTCGAACTCATTTACTGGCCACAGCAAGTGCCTGATATGAACCCCATGGAGAATATGTGGAGTGAGGTGAAAAGAACAATGCAGGAAACCTGGCCTGTCCTTCCTAGAAATAGTGATGAGCTACGGGTCCTTGTGTCAGACGCGTGGGATGAAGTTGCTTCTTCTACGCATTACATTCGATCACTGATTGAGTCCATGGCACGATGAATGAAATCAGTGGTAGAAACAGAAGGGTTCTGGACTTCTTATTAAAGAGGTCAATTTCAGAAAACAGCCCTTTTAAGGGCTAAAATATTAATTTTCATTTTCTATACGTAGGTTCGATACTTTGCTGGTCCCAGTGGCTGGGCGGTCTACGGCCTCTCGCCTGCTGAGATTGTGGGTTCGAATCCCACCGGGGGCATGGATGTCTCTCCTTTGTGAGTGATGTATGTTCTGAAGGCTACTGCTAGCACGCATTCAGCTGTCTGGGCTAAGCCTGCTGACTATAATGGAATGGTCCGGTCGACTCATCCATTCCTACCCTAGCAGCACAGCTAGCTAGTTAGCTATCCTCGTGCCTGGGAAGTTAATGAAGTTTAATTAATATTTTAATTTCAAATTAAGCAAATGTATTGTTGTCTTCTGTTAATGTATATGTGTTGTAATTGATTGTAATGAATGGAAGACAGAGAAACACCACGAATGCGCAAATATGGGGAAAGTAAAATGACTCGAATTATGATGGGAACTGTACCGCACGTAACTGCCTTAGCGGGACGTACTAAATATCACGCCGATGGATTTTTGTTCGACTGAGTGTACATAAGAACAGTGCTTTGTGACACAGAATCTTCTCGTCATTTTTTTCTCCGAAGTACAAATGATGGGAAGGAGCTGAAATTGGCGTAGGATTAGTCACTTGGGTCTTTTCTAATTTACAAACGTTCCATCTCTCTGTATGGCTTTTTGCTGTCTGGAAAGAAGAACCTGTATCCCTTATTGTTGGAGTTTTGTGGGGCATGTCAGAACCACATCTTCACCTCTTTGATAAGCTTACCATTTTCCCTAAACTGATCTTCATGAATAGCCTTCTTCACCAAATGAAAGTGGTGAAGTTTGGCTGGCCAAATCTTAACTTTGTGGTAGGCAGACAAAACAGTCCAGTCCAATTTTGTGATGGCTTCTCTTGTTAACAAACTGGTTTGCAGCCATGCATATTGTTCAAGAGAAGGACATCTTGTGTTTTCTGCTACACTCTTAACTTAATGCACCTATCTCCAAATTGAGTGTTATTCCTTTTTTCCATAATTTTGACCACAATGACCCCATTCATGCCTCAGAAGACTTTTTGATCACGTTCCCTGCTATGGGAGCTGTCTTGGAACTTCTTTTGTGGCATTGTAGTGCAATACCAGTCCATGAAATGCCATTTCATTTCTGGCTCAGAGCAGTAAATTCATTTTCTTCCCTGTCACATTTCATGAAAGGAAGTCATCCCCATCTATATCGTATCAAGCCAGCATCTCAACAGCATTGTTATTCTTTGCAACTTCTGTTCTGATGTTAGCTATTTTAGAATAGACCGTGAACATACATTTGAGTATCTCATTTGCTGAATTGTCATGTTCACACTTTGTACTGATTGTGAGTTGCTTTGGTGACTCCATCTGACATGTTAATCCCTCTGAGTGAGTTCATCAACATACTGCACATTGTTGATTGTCAAGGCTGAGCTGGCTGTTGTGTTGTTGTCATTCAGGTTGGTGTTTCCTCTTTCTAAAAATCTCACATGTTTCACTCAGTGTCCACCTCTCTTTCCAGTGACAGTGCAGGATGTTTAAAAAAAAGACATTTATGAATTTTCCACACTCCATCCTCATCAGTAGAGACTTCATCACAGCTCCTTATTTGTAATGTGCTTTACCATCAAACACAATTTTTAGAACTAATTTCATACTTACCATTAGGTAGAATTTAATATAGCTTTTATTATTCAAGGGGTGAAGTGAAGATAAATGCGAAGGGTGTGGCATGTGGCACATGTGAGGTGTGGAGAGGTGCATACAGGGTTTTGGTGGGGAAACCTGAGGGAAAGAGACCACTTGGAGAACCTAGGCTAGGACATTGTTAGAATGGACCTTCAAGAAGTAGGATTGTTGTGGGGGGGGGCTTTGTAAACAGGATTGATCTGACTGAAAAGATGGACAAGTGGCAGGCTGTCTTGAACACAATTATGAACTTGTTCCATAAAATGCAGGGGATTTCTTGACTGGCTGCAGAACTTTTAGTTATTTTGTTTATTTGTCTGTTTGCTTGCTTGCTTATTCTCCCCAAGGCTGGAAAGTTCAGAATTAATGTATACCACTTTTCAGCTTTTTCAAATCCCTTTGGCTGACATAATAAACGTGAGGCAAAAGTTGTGTGACCTCTGTGTATCACCAAGTTAAGTTTTATTATTATACCATACTACATTTTTTAATGTTTCATAACATTTGTCCATATATGTTAAATCTGTTCATTATTAGTGTGAATGAATACTATTCTTATATTGTTTCAGCAAGTTCAAGGAATTTGGGCCCAGAATGTAGAAGATGCTACATGCGCAAGTGTGAATCATAAATATCGTCTTATAGCATTTGGAAGGAAAAAGTAAGAATAGCTGATTCTTTTGACTAATAAAATGCTCCAAATGTGTAAACTCCAGTTTTTGTCTTTGGCTTTCTCAGTTCTGTATCGAATGTGTTAATTTGGCTTTTGAGATCTTTACGTCCTGTGTATTGAAACTTTTCCAGTATTTGAGTGTAAATTATGGGACCATCTTCAGGGACTTCAGGGATTCCTGAAGATGGGGACTACAGTGGGTAGTAACATGTTTGTTCTATGCCTGTAGTTATAAAAAATCAGGATTCCTGGAGTCTTTAATGTAGGGCTCAACAAATCCCAGGAGCCAGGTCATCATGAGACCTGGATAATTTGTTGGTGTGGGTTTCCTGGTCACATATTAAATAATTGTTTGCACTGTGGCGTGGGCACTTTAGACTTAGGTATTCTGTGAAGATTTAGAGTTACTTTTCAGTCTACACTGTGAGAACTGAATCATCGAAAGAGTTTTCCATTTTTATTTGTATTAAACACATGTTGTATCATAGTGAGTCAAGATGGTTATTTTTTCCAGCAGTGGAGTGACTACTGCATACGTTTTCAGAACTAAAATCATTCTTTCTCTGTCAGTCAGAACCACTTGTAACTAAGACATTTTTTGAAAACAGTCACAGTGAGATCTCTTAATGGTATGTTCACTTTGTGTAAGTGTGTTTCAAACAATTGTGGAAGCATGACTTAACATCAATAATTGAAATGCTGACAATTCTTCACACTGTGCACATGTTGAATGGTGAGAGGTTAGCTTCCAAATTTGTGATATTAAAAACCAAAAGTTTGGTGACATGCATGTTGGAAGATGGCTATGAAGAAGAGTGCAAACAATTTTTTTCTGCCTGTAGAAGGAGTTCACACTTCATGCTTGGAGTACTTGAATATGTGGATGGAGCAGTATGATGAATTGTATGCATTTTGTTATCTGAGCTTAACCCTTTGGCGCCAAACGACATATATATACAGGGTGTCCCAAGAGGAAAGGACCTAACTTCGGGAGAGTGTTCCTTAGGTCAAACTATACCGATATAACCCAAAACACCTATATCCAAAGTTCAATGGTTACGGAGATATTGG
>Ga0123352_10005387_pt1 | contig 19239 bp, 13 predicted proteins | sample TergutLab28metaG_FD_89700 | JGI IMG/M metagenome (GOLD analysis project Ga0123352, IMG submission 89700) | Labiotermes labralis P1 segment gut microbial communities from Petit-Saut dam, French Guiana - Lab288 P1 | ecosystem: Host-associated > Arthropoda: Insects > Digestive system > Gut ... | reverse complement strand
GTAGAGCAGGACCAATCCCTTGACCTGGGATATCAAGTGAGTTTCTCCTCCTGGACAATGTTTTCTGAGATTATGTCACAAAACACATTTGCATTCGACCATTAGGTGTTCTTCTGATGGAAAGACACACTGAAATTGAACATGTTTTGAGACTTGCTGTCCTCTGGGATCATACACAGCATAAAGTGGTAGTTCCATTGGGCTATGTTTCGGTATAACCAATCGGTCCCATCTTCGAGGGTCAAGATATCCAAGAAGAACATGTCCTGATAGCAGACAGCCTGACCATATTTAATGTCTGTTTAGAGGAGCTGACAGTTACTGAACTCATATGGTGGTAGCTGTTGTGCAGGGGAGGAGACAGAGTGTAGTTTAGGCCTTCAAAGGAAAGCTGTAAAATATCTTTATCACACATCATTCTGAAATACTGTCTTGTGACAGGATATGAAGTATTTGATTCATGTATTGTTAACAAAACATAATAGACTACATGTGTAGTGCTTAATGGAATTTGATAAAGAACACATGTCTTGTGATGTAATGTGTGTGTGTAACTGATTTATAACTCAAATTTGATAATGTTTTCTACCCCTTTTTAAAATAGTATAATTACTTCCTTTTTTCTTTGTAACAGGGAACACTCAATGGAACATTTAGTGAGCAGGGCGCTATGAAACAACACCTGGGGATACATACTGTCGAACGTACATATCCCTGTCATGTGTGTAATAAAACATTCAGTAACAGAAGGAGTCTGAGTGTACATCAACGTGTACATAATGTGGAGCATCCACATTGCTGTAATGTTTGTAATGAAACATTCAGTAACAAAAAAATTCTGAAGAAACATCAACGTTTGCACTCTGGGGAGTGTCCATATCGCTGTGATTTGTGTAATGAAACTTTCAAGGTACGGAAAGTTTTGAAGGTACATCGACGTAGACATACTGAGGAGCGTCCATATTGCTGTGATGTGTGTAATAAAACATTCAGTTACATAAGTAAACTGAAGACACATCAACGTGTACATACTGGGGAGCGTCCATACCGCTGTGATGTGTGTAATAACTCTTTCAAGCAACAGCAACATCTGAATGTACATCAACGTGTACACTCTAGGGAGTGTGCATATCGCTGTGATGTGTGTAATGAAACTTTCAAGGTACGGAAGGATTTGAGGGTACATCAACATATACATACTGGTGAGCGTCCATATTGTTGTGATGTGTGTAATAAAACATTCAGTTACAAAAGTAACCTGCAGATACATCAACGTTTACATACTGGGGAGCGTCCATATCGCTGTGATGTGTGTAATAAAAATTTCAAGAAACTGCAACATCTGAATATACATCAACGTGTACACACTGGCGAGCGTCCATATCGCTGTGATGTGTGTAATAAAACTTTCAATCAAATCCAACATCTGAGTATACATCAACGTGTACACACTGGGGAGCGTCCATATCGCTGTGATGTGTGTAGTAAAACATTCGGTTACAAAGATAGCCTGAAGATGCATCAGCGTATTCATACTGGGGAGCGTCCATATTGCTGTGATGTGTGTAATAAAACTTTCAGTAAAAAAGTAAATTTGAAGGTTCATCAGCGTGTACATTCTGGGGAGCGTTCGTATCGCTGTGATGTTTGTAATAAAACTTTCAAGCTATTGCAAAATCTGAAAGTACATCATCTTGTACACACCGGGGAGCGTCCTTATCGTTGTGATGTGTGTAATAAAACTTTTAAGCTATTGCAAACTCTGAATGCACACCATCGTGTACACACTGCGGAGCGTCCATATCCCTGTGATGTATGTAATAAAACATTTAGATACAAAGGTAACCTGCAGGTACATAAACGTTTACATACTGGGGAGCGTCCATATCGCTGTGATGTGTGCAATAAAACTTTTAAGCTATTGCAATATCTGAATTTACACCTACGTTTACACACTGGGGAGCGTCCATATCGCTGTGATGTGTGCAATAAAACTTTTAAGCTATTGCAAAATCTGAAAGAACATCATCGTTTACACACTGGGGAGCGTCCATATCCCAGTGGTGTGCGTAATAAAACTTTCAGTAAAAAAGTAAATTTGAAAGTTCATCAGTGTGTACGTACTGGGGAGCGTTCGTATCGCTGTGATGTGTGTAGTAAAACTTTCAGTAAAAAAGTAAATCTGGAAGTACATCAACGTGTACACACTGGGGAGTGTCGGTATCGTTGTGATGGGTGTAATAAAACTTTCACTAAGAAAGAAAATCTGAAGGTACATGTACGTGTACATACTGCATAGCATCCATATCTATGTGATGTCTGTAATAAAACATTTACTGACAGTTGTTTTGAATTGTACATTAGCATTTACGTACTGCGGAGTGTCCGTACCACTGTGATATGTGCAGTAAGGTGTGCAGTCACAAATGTGTCCTAAATAGACATATTCTATTGTAATCTGTATTTATAATCCTGTGATATTTATAATTCATTCATTATGTTGCATTATTTTCAGAATCATCACAATTTGGAGATCATGATGTCTATTTGTGAGGTATTTAAGTAAAGTTTCCCAGTGTGCACTAAGGTATTTTTAGACTTGTGCAAAACTCATTCATGTTGATTAGTTCAAGTATATTTTGGAGGTTTAAGGATTGCAGATGCCTTCAAGCGATGGACTAGGTGAACTGATTGTTCAGTTCAAGTAAGCACTTAACGTATTGAGTATGTAACTTCGATTTATCTTTAGTACTTCAAATAATGTTTTTGTGAAAGCATGTTTATGTCATAGATCTGCTCCTTGTTAAATGAAAAAGAGAATGGATTCATGGATTTAAAAAAACAGAATTTTATATTGTCCAGTTCTTAAGTTTCATATTTTTATTTTAGTCTATGCTACAGCTCCAATTGAAGTATGTGTGAAATGAACTTCAATAACAGAGCATTGAACCAAACCACCTTCCAGGAAAAGGACCGGTACAGTATTCTGTATGTTTATGATCTTAATTTGTCCTGCAAAACCTGCTATTAAGGTGAAATATTATAAAAATGAATTTGCCATTATTTCACACATTGCAAATTTTCACTGCTGGCAGAGGAAAGACGTTTCTTTGTACAAGTTTGAAATTCAACACAGAATGGCACCTCAGTATGGAAAATATTACACTAGTAAATTGACACAGGTAAAGGTAATTCAGTTGACAGTGGAACCCACGCACATGGCAACCTGATCATCCTCAGCATAAGTCACAGGCCTTCAGTCCTACCATCTCACGCATCTAAGGTTGCACTTCATGTGGGATTTATGGGTCTTTAAAGAGTGTGGGAACACCCCATATGTCTTGTAACCGTTTTACCTCACAACAGCTCTCTATCTATCCCTCCAGTCTCTGTTCCTCGCACTGAACCAGGCACTAGCCGTTTTGCATCACAGCAGCTCTCCTTAATCTCTGCTTATTACACTGAACCAAACAACGACCTGCACCAAACGGTGGTTGAGTGAATGGAGAATCGCCATTGGTGTCTCTAAGAGCACCGCGATAATCTTCGCGCGTGCCGGATGGCGCTTCATCCAGCCCCGACCAGCAACACCTTTCGGGGAACCAATCTAATGGGTCGTCACAACTCGTTATCTGGGGGTGACCCTAGATACACGGCTCACCTGGTCGCCTCACATCGATCACGTCAGAAAGAGGGCTACTCAGAGTATGGGTATGCTGGGTCCCCTTCTGAATAGGAAGAGTGATCTCTCCAACGGGAACGGATTCTGCTATATAAGCAGCCGAACCGCCCCATGATGGAATATGCGTGCCCCGCGTGGAGGTCCGCTGCCCTCAACCGTGTCCGGAAGCTACAGGTGGAACAATCCAAGTGTCTTCGCCTCGCTACTGGTGCCCCTTGGTACGTAACAGGCAGGTACACGAGGATCTGGGCGTTCCGCTGTTTGCCGACCACATCGGAGCCCTGACTGAGAGCTTTGACTCAAACTCGGCAGATACTTAAGCTGACCGAGGGTTGACCCGTCGCCTGACGCGAAAGCCAAGGGCGGCAGGGTTCAGCAGGCCAGTCTCGGCCATCGCCCGCGATGGCCAAGTCGACTAAACGAATCGCGCTCGGCGCTGATCAACCGAGCGCCCTTCGGTTACCCTGACTGAGATTTTTCCTCAGTTGTAAGGAAAATGCCAGGGTATACGATGCAAAGTCGGGCACGGCCCCCCACTCCCCTCCCTCAGGCGCGGCGGCTTCACCTAAGCGCCTGACAGACGTCGCATTCCTCCAGTTTGCGACAGAGCCAGTCTGGGCTCAGAACTTAGACAGCCAACCAACCAAAGTTTATCCCTCCCATGCTTAGTCCAGGGTAACCTAGGCCCAAGTTTTTGGCATGATCAGTCAAGGCCCTCAACTCGGCTTTGATATCGTTAGCGTAAGCATATTCCTCTGTTAGAGTTTAGGTGTCTGTTTTAAAGACCAGCGATGCGATCAAACGCAGGAATGGCCTGGCAGGGTGACGTCGAGTTGCGCCTCGCCCAAGTCTCCGCCCACCCGCCTTCCCCCCCCCCCTAGTTAAAGATAAAACAAATAAAAATCTTCTTCGCTTTCTCCTCTTAAGGATGCATGGAATGCGAATAAATTAAATTTTATTCTTTACACTAGCCACAATGGAAGGCCATCATTTCGCATCTCTTGAAAATGTACTTTGCTGCGCATCAATTAACAGGCAATTACATGAGCATCCAGTACTAAGGCCACGTATTGTGTAAACACCATGCTCTATAAAAATACATTTAATACCCGTAACTACCTATTAATGAGGGAACGTAAAGTCACCGCCTTCTGTAACGCGAATTTTCGGCGGCAATAGTAGTTCGTGACGTATTGCTAAAAAACTTTTTTTTTTGTTCGTGCACATCATTAGATTATTCAGTTTTTTCAGCTAAGACTTACAAAAACATTGCCTTTTTTTGTTTCTTCCGAATGCGAAATTAAACCCTGATTTCCAAAAGTGCGTTGTTTTTCGAGAAGTTTCCAGGCTATGCCTACGTGTCCTGGAAACGGCAACGCACAGATCACAAACGTCAGTTTTGCAGTACGAATACACCACACTGTCGGTGTGCACACAGTCGTAATTTTACTATCATGCGACACTATTATCACAACGACGCCGTAAGAGTGCTGCACATTCGTTCACCTCAGAATGTAAACGCTGACAACTTTGCAACACGAACTGACCTATCGAGCTCAGATACTAGACAATGTAATACCAGATTTTGTTTAACTAGTTAAAGCCACAGTCATACAAATTCGTGCTTAAGAAGCATAAAATACCGAAATGAAAATATAGTTTGAACAGGATCTGTCAACCGTTAAGTTCAGCTTTCAAAAATAGTCCGTTTATTCCTGTTGAATTTGACGTTAGGTGTCGTACTTTAATTTCGGAGGGAGAGTTTATTTTGTGGCCACATCCGTTCAATACACTTCCTGTTTACATTTACGCCTCCATTAAATCTAACTTAATGATTTTTGTGGAAACAACATATTACACAGAAAATGGAACATGAATGCAGAAGTACTTATCCTGTGCACAACGTTTCAGATGTTTTTATATGATTAATATTTAACTAAGTACAAGAAAAATTATTTTCCGATTCTTCTGTAGGGTGTTGTATTGTGTCTATTATGACGGAGAAATGTATGGGTTTTACAACCATACAAGTCACTGGAACCATTATTTTATGTTTTTTTTAATATGGAGGTTTCTCGGTTATACGACATTGCGTTAATATTCAACAAACCTGGTCCCGGTCGTTTTTCATACGCAAGTTGACAGCGTCATATAAGGAAAACTCCGTATATAGTAATTTCGAAACAAGGTGCTACAAAAGAAGTTGTAAATGAATAGTAGCGACTCGTTCCTAAACCCAATAGTTTATTAAATTCAATTACAAACATGTGTTCTTGGTGATTGAGTAAATGAAAATTGGGGTTTGTAGGTAATAAAATAATCGTGAAGTCGTACATTAATAAATAAGGACGAAAAGAAACAAGTCAAAATTACAACACGTATGAACACATATTCACACATACATAAATATGTATAAACTGCCGGGATGGCGTGGTCGCTACGGGCTGGACGGTCAGGGATCCAATCCCGTTGGCGGCAAATTTTTCCGCAACCGTCCAGACCGGCCCTGGAGACTACCCAGCCTCTTTACAGTGGGTGCCGGGTCTCTCTCGCCGTGGGTAAAAGCGACCGGGTATGTAAAAAATACAGTCACACATAAGAAGGCACATCACCACCCCATAGATTTCAAGCTTGTTCGTTGATCTCCTACGAGCTGTAATCCGTGCTGTGATCGAACGATGTTCTGGAAACATAGTAGTTGTAGGTCACGGATAATGTAAGTTGTGCCATAAAATTCGAAGAGTAACCGTTAGCAGATGGGAGTGCAAAAAGTTGAATAATCAGGTAGTATATTATTTTACCACGGAATAGTGTTTAGGAATTTGTGGTGTAAATGTAAATTGCGATATAATGTAATTTCGTTGCTTAGGCTAGACTTTTGTATTAAGATTTGCGTGATATTTGTGTCCCATATAACAAGTTCCACACAGCGCATTCCTGTGAGTGTCAATTTTGAGTGGCGCGTTAAAAGCGTTAATGATAACTGCACAACTAGTCGAGAAATGTCCCATCCCTTTCTTAACCGGAACCTGAAATGCTACTCACAAGAACTGGCCGCTGGTTCTGGTCTTTGGGATTTTTAGGCTACATTCACAATTCCCTTCTCCAAGGTGTTATGCGCGTTTGCACAATTGCGACTATTAGCGTCGTCTGCCCGCCCACATGGAACAGCTCGGCTCCCAATCAACGGATTTTCATGAAATTTGATATTTGAATATTTTTCCAAAATTCAAGTTTCGTTAAAAGTTGACAGAGGAACGGCGACTTTACGTGAAGGTTATGTACATTTATGATAGTACCTCGCTGAAAGCTGAGAATGAAGTGCTTCAGGCAAAAGTAGTGAAAAACGCGTTTTATGCTCATTTTTCTTTTTCAGAAAATCCTGCCTTGTATGTGGAAAAATATGGTATAGCCAGACAGGCCACAGATAACAATATAATACGGCGCATGTGCATTGAATGCAGGATAACTAAATCTACAGGCACTCAAAATATTATTGCATTTCCACGGTAACGATGGTTACGCGAACGCGTCTGGAAGTAACGTACACCTACATTGCCTTTCCTTTTTAATATAACCCCTGTGTTTGCGCGTAGTGTTTTCAGGCGGTCATGTTAATTTTTTATAACCTAACACATATAATGCCCATAGTGGGAGAAAATTAAATTCTGGAAGTGCTCATATTGGTCTTTATAGTAAACATAAATAAACATAATTTTTGCTTGTGTTATGTCTAATATTAGTGTCCATGACCTGTACAAATTTACATTTTTTGTGGGGATCAAATAAAGAAGGCTGATTTGGGTGGGTTGTTTACCATGCATGGGGGAAAAAGAAATGCCTGCAAAATTTCATTCTGCAATACAAAACAGACTACTTAGGATGTGCAAACTGTGACAGTCGTGTGATAAAAAAATGGATCACATATTAATAGGGTGCAAGGATGTAGACCCAGTTTACCTGAGGTGAGTGGAAACCTGTTATGAACTTGATACTGACAGTAGTTCATGATCACGGTGTACCTTAATTGCTGTAATTACAAAATAAAAACCATCTAGTAAATCATCAAGATATACACCCCTGTGAAAGTTAACGCTTTGGTACCTAATGTACCTTTTCTGTTTACCACTTCTATTACTGTATGACTCGGATCTTGTCAAAATATTTACCATCATTACTCAAACACATTTTGTTAAAATTTTATACAGCAGTGTGTTAATAAGTTTCCTTTTATACAGCATGATTTATAACCAAACATACAGATTTGAATATACACATTTTACTTTGATAATAGTTTTGTCTTGTTCTGCAGTCTCAGGCAAATGGGACAGCATGTGATTGGTGTCAGTATCAGACATAGTTGACTATACATGTCGTCTGGTACATGTCTTACACCCATTTATGTGTAAGTGGATGGTTTTCAGGTGCATTCACAAAGCTGTGAAAAGCGACCATTAAGCTTCGTCACATCTGTCCATCCGCGTGGAACTACATGGTTCCCACTGGATGGACTTTCATGAAATTTGATATTTGAATACATTTTAAAAAAATTTGTTGAAAGAATTCAAGTTTTATTGAAATCCAACAGGAATAACGGGTACTTTACATGAAGACCAATATACATTTTTTATCATATCTCGCTGTGCTCTTCTAGGATGAGAAATGTTTCAGACAGAAATTGTAGACGAAATCGCAACACACGTTGTGATGTTCAATGAATTTTTTTTTCTTTCCAAAAATTGTGCCATTTGTGAGATGTGAAAAAATATTGTACAGCCAGACACATCACACGACAATACGGTGCATTGCATGCAGGATACCTAAGGCTACAAATGTACACTCAGAATATGTTGTACTTAGTGCTTTTCCACTGCAACAAAGGCTGCAGGAATGTGCCTCAGTATTGCATTATATGTACGTTGCCTGTATTGTTAGTTTGCTAATTACAGTAATGAAAGCAGGACCAGTTGCTTGGAGTGCCGACCTACGAAGAGCACTAAGACATCACTGGAATAATCAGAAATATGTTACTGGTAACATCAAGTTTTTCAAATGCAAAATAGTTTCTCTGAGAAATATCAGCAATTTGGGCACACACCCTCAAAAATGTTTTCCAGCCCTCTTGTAGGTTGAAAAAGTTTAAAGAATATCAGTCTGAATGGGCGATGAATTATTAACTTGCCCAGGACACCAAATTAATGGTCTGCCTGGGGTACCCGTGTGTCCCAGTCCCACCCTGCATGAAAGTTTTGGTTCCTTTAAAGCAGGGGATATTTCGATCAGCTGAGTTGCTCTTAGTTTCCCAAGACAGACTGCGGGTTGAACAGCTACATGATCTGTTTACATATTGGATTCAGCCAGCTCATATGATACTGTGAAAGAAGCAATGAAGCACAATTTTGCAGTGATTGTGTTGGTTTGCAACTTCCTTCATGACGGTACAATACAGTACAGTGTAATAACACCTTTACTGATGGTAATGCACGATATTACTGTTACAGATTCAAAATTTAGGGGAAAATACAGGGTTATTCAAAATGATTGTCGGGGTTTTAACAACTGCCACCTCGTTCTCCAGATGCAACCCCATGTGATTTCTTTCTATGGGGTTACGTCAAGGATCAGCTTTATGTTCCTCCTCTTCCCGCAAGTATCCCGGAACTGAAGGTACAAATCAGAACCACCATTTAAACCATCACCTCTGACATTCTACAAACAGTTTGGAATGAACTCGATTATCGTGTTGATGTTTGTAGAATCACAAACGGTGCATATATAGAGCACCTGTAAGGTATGTAACAAAAACTTGGAGTGTTGTTCTATTAAATAAAGAACACATATACTGCTATCTCAAGTGTATTGTATACGACAAGTTGTTAAAAACCCCAACAATCATTTAGAATAACCCTGTACGTCTTTATAACAATGTGCAACAACACTGTGAGTAAGGTAAAGATAAAAGGTAAAGTTCACCCAAGAAAAGGCCACAAAGGCCCAGAAGAGGGAATAGAGGCATAACTATACTATGTTTTTAACCTCGACACCAGATGGGGGTGGGTGGTCAACGCCATGCCCTGGCCGCTTTACCCCCTGGAAAGTGACATGGTACCTATTGTATAGGGGTCTGGGTGGGCCCCAGGGCCAGTCTGGATGGGTGTAGAAAAATCTTGCCCCCACCAGGATTTGATCCCTGTACCATCCAGCCCATAGTGAGTCGCTGTACCGACTGCTATCCCAGCCCACATGACACTGTGAGTAGTGGCATGTGTTTTTTTTTTACACTAAAAAGGAATGAGTACACATTGATTGGAGAGTTCTCAACAAGTGAAAACCATTGTTACAACGGCTAAGTGCTCATGCTTTATAAATTATATCAAGTGCCATTATTGTGTGTATACATAGTTTGAAATTTACTGCATTAAAGGACTTTGTTTCTTCCAGGTTAAAATGGTACACAAGAAAACAGAATACAGATTACAGTTTCAGCTTTTAGCAAAGGATCTCAGAAAGCAAATATGGCAAGATAATATACAATTTAGGTACATATTGGGTACTTTTAAACATTTTATTAACTGCCATGCAATTGAGGGAACAGAACGAAGTCTGTTTTACATGATGCCAGCAGGCAGGGAGGCAAGTCAAAAGAGTCTTCAAGGTTAGGCAGTCACTGTTCAGATATGCAACATTCTGTTTGAGGTTCAAGGTGGATGCCTGAAGCGTGTTTTTGAACCTTCAGGAGGCCAAAACTTGGAAACCATGCTGCAGAAGGCCATTGTTCGTAGGACTTTTTTCTTTTTGTTTTGATGCAGATTCACTTTCTGTATACTGGCCAGTGTATTTTTCGTTCACCCTTTACATATATGGATGAAGAGGTTCGAAGTTGTGACCACTGGGGAACACTATTGATGTTTCCTAGTAGCTAGCAATTTTCGGTCATCCCATAAATCTCTTTCCATTGAAGTGCCTTCCACGGTATGCTTGTACGACAAATTACATTTTAAATACAAATGTGTTAGTCAATAACACAATTTCAATTTATACACAATAAAAATAGTATATTATCAGGGCGACATGTTTCATCCTTTATTGGGTCATCTTCAGGCCCTCTGAGAAACAGATCCAAGAGTTATCAACATTTTGATGCATTGCGGAATCCCGTTATGCATCGAAATATAAGGTCGAAACATGTCATCCTGACGATATACTGTTTTTATTGTACTTACACAAATTGAAATTATGTCATTGAATGACATGTTTGTATTTATGTGTTATAACACTTCGGGATGGAAAACATTTAATTTATAGCGTTACATTTTGTTGCCAAACTATTACATGTATAACAGATTTCGAATTCTAGCTCCTTTTCCCCAAAAGTCATTTTTTACTTTGTTTTCATTTCCTTTTGATGAATACTGCTCAAAATTTCATTTCCACTGGGTTAATATTCTTTTACTGATCTCTTCTTTGATTCTGAATTCTTATGTGTATTGAAAGGAATTTCATCAAGCCCAGACTAGAAGTCTGGGCTTGATGAAACATCCCCTAGGACTCTTCTTGACTTGGTGAAGTAGTTGTGAACCTATGTACAGCAACAACTAAACATAATGATTTCTGTAACCCCCTACTATCTCCCATCATCAGTCTGTCAGAAAATTTGAGATATGTATTGTTCACTTAGATTATGCTTCCATTTCTCTTGAAGAGAATCGCATCGGTCATTAAACCAGGCGCACCATTATTGGTCATATCAGTTGAATGATGAAAAATGTGACTGTGAAAATGGTGAAGAGAATGAAGATGAAGCAGCTCTTCCACCACACAAGTAAGTCAAAATAATCTTTACTTTTCAACAGTCACGTGACATTTCTTAACAACGGATGGAAAATGTGGACCCAGACTATCAAATGATTATCCTGAATAAGTGCTGAGGTATGACAGAAGTTAAATGAGAAGTGAAGTCACTCCAGCATCAAACGTAACCCATTTATGCCATAAAAGTATCATTATTTTTCACATAATCCCTGAGTATGTTGATGTATTTTCAATTTATGTTTATCCTAGAAAACTTAGGTCATTATTATTTATCAAGCCCTTCTTTGCTAAATTAATTTAACTTCTGCCTTGTGGAATGATTTGTGAGACCAACTTGATGCAACAATTATTTATTAACCTACCATTAGCTCAACATGTTTTGGGCACCCTTGTGCCCATCTTCAGGAGCGCAAGGCCATATATAATTGCACATGGTTTTCAGCACTTGATATGCTGGCTGGAGTCTTGGGATGCAAGGAGGCAGGTCGTGTGCACTGTGTAGAGGCAGTTATTATTGTTAGTCGAATAACAGCCTCCTACACAGTGCACACGACCTGCCTCCCAGCATCCCAAGACTCCAGCCAGCACATTAATTGCTGAAAACCATATGCAGTAATATACGGCCTTGTACTCCTGAAGATGGGTACAAAGGTACCCGAAACATGTTGAGCTAATGGATTATTAATAAATCATAATTGTTGCATCTAGTTGGTATCACAAATTGTTTCATATTAAGGATGCACGGTCACACGAACATCATATTCTGCCTTGTGGGTCTGCTGGTGAAGTAAAGACCAGCACACCAGTATATGTACCATGTTTTTAGAGTCATTGCCTGTTTTCTACATAAATGGTACTAGTATTTGTTTTAGCATATGTTCCAGAAACCTGTTAAAAACATTTCTACAAATTTTCTAGTAAAAGTGCAAGTCATTAATTGATCTAGACACGTAGAAGGTAATGGAAGGAAATGTGTTCAACCTGATAACAAAGCATTCAGTTCACATTAAGAAAGGGAAAGAATTCTATATCAATGAAGGCATCCTAAATTGTAACTGATGTTACATTTGTGTCCACAGACTGAAACACAAAATTTTGTTAGCTCAGTATGGAGGTGCAAAGTCCAACACTGGAGTGCAAGATGTTCCAAAGCCACATGCACTCTCTTCACCTAATCAAGCACAAAGTGACACTCAACAACAAGTTCAGGTGCCAGGTGCACTGAGCAATGCACTGCTTGGCACAGACATTGCCCCTCAGATTCCAGGACACGAATCAACAGAACAGAGGTGACCTAACATATAGATATAGATAGTTGTACATAATTAATATCACCATCTACACAGATTAATAACAGGTAGATTGCGTTTGAAATGTGATGGCACACGCGCAGAAACCAGATTTCGTCTTTCGGCGAAACGGATGAGTCAATTTAAATCAGCGGGGGGCGTCAGTTCAGTTGACTACAGTGATACCTCGGCTAACGAGTGACCCTGCTAACGAATTTTTCGGCTAACGAAGATTTTTTTTGCTGTTTTTCGGACTCAGCTAACGAATGTTTTAGTGGATGCGCGCGCTAACATAAAGCAGCAAACATGAATGGTCGGGCCATTCCAGGAGCTTATCTTTTCCGTCTATGTGTGTTTTGGCTAACGAATGTGATTCCGGAACGAATTATCTTCGTTAGCTGAGGTATCACTGTACTGCCAACCGAGGTGTGCGCATCAACGGCAGTAATGCTGGATACTCCATGGTCCAAGGTAGTGTGAGAGTACTGGCTACCCACTCCATTCACCAGTTTCCCCTTCACTTCCCCTCCTGTGCGTCACCGTGTGCCATCACATTTAAACTGGACTGTACGATCAACAGCTACATGTGGTCACCTTAAGGAATTTTTTTTTTTGTCATCGACTGCCTTAAAATCAAGAATCATGCTCCTCTCTACTACAAATGCCACCTCAAATTCTCTGGTTCCTCTATCACTGTAGAAGAACATGTGTGATTTCGTATCTTTCCCTTCTTTCCTGTGTTCTTGTTATGTCAGACCTGTACTATTGTAACTGGGAAAACAGTTTTGAACTGTTTGACCCTCCCGTGTGTCAAAAATCAAATCCTTTTCCTTACAGCCAGGTTGTCGGTCCCATCTAAGGCATCTTTAAGGGCTTCACGACATAAACTGTTTTGTGGGGTGAGGTGGGTGTTCTCATGCCCAGTCCCCAACCTGGAGGACCAGGGTATCCCTGTGCATCTGGGTCATCACCTATTACCTGTCCAGCATGGCAGACCCTGCCAGTAGCTACGCTACAGGGGTATAGCTCTCAGGATCGTCTGACTAGGCAATCTTCACCACTACATCAAAGTAGGGACACAACTGGGGGAATTCTTGGTTAGAGGATATATTACAAGCAGTGGTAAATGACGTAGTGTCCAACACCAATTTCAGAAGTGCCAGATTTCTTTCTGGTGGTGTATACCTTCGTTAATACATTACATTTTTTTATTTAGGTTGAAGAATGAACACAGTAATGAGATTGAGAACCTGAGCCAGAGTTTAAATACAGTTTCCAAACCAGTGGAAGCACATACAATAAAGGAACAACAACAACGTGTTGTGCCTTCACAGCGTACCATCACAATAGAGGATCCACGTGCTCATCATAGAATCAATAACAAAGCAGAACAACGTGGGATATCCACTACCCTTAGGCATTCAGAAACTAGCATACAACCAAGCTTGTCTCGGAAATTTGGCCTTACAAGAACCACAAGAAAGGCATATTTTGAACAGAAAAAGTCGCCCTTTGCTTTCTTTGGGTGGAATGAATCAGATAGGAATATTGGACAAAAGAAAACATACAACGTGTATGCCCCAGAGAGTGAGGTACGTTTAGTGAGAATTTATTTTGTGGCAATTCAGCACATACTACTTAAAGCATTTTATTATACAACCTCTAAGAACCCACACACCATTTTCCACTGTGCAGAAGGAACATTAGTGTAATTGACGAAAACATGAGTCAGGTTTGATATAAACAATTATCTACAGCAAAATTACCAGTTTACATAGTGCAGCTGCAGTCGCAGTAATTGATATACAAGGTTATTCATAAGTCCGCGAAACATTTAAAAAATTCGCAACAAATAAACTACTCAACGGACCATGGTAGTTCTTACACCGATAGAGAGAGAAAAACTCTCCCAGGTTTTTTTTACATATTTCAAAGATGCTCAATATGTCCACCTTTAGTAATACGGCAGACATCTATGTGATAGTCCATCTCATTCCACACGCATGTCAGCATATCACGGTCGACCAGAGCCACGGCAGCAGTGATACAGTTGCGAAAATCTGGAGATTAGCGGGGAGTGGAGACACAAAGACAGTGTCCTTCACAAACCCCCCAGAAGAGAAAGTCACACCAGTTTAAATCCAGGGACTGGGGTGGCCACTGCATTAACGTGTCAGCTTCTTTTCCTGTGCGTCCTATCCACCTTTGTGGCAAGTTTAGATTGAGATACCCTCGCACGTATTTGTAGTGAGCCAGAGAGCCGTCTTGTTTAAAGATGTAATCATTACTGTCTTCATTCAACTGTGGCATCAGCCAGTTTTCTAACATGTTTCACAGACTTATGAATAACCCTGTACAAACACCCACAAAATCAGAATGCATGGAAGTACGAAACTCCCATGTAATGAAGCCCGAAATTTTAAGTCCCCCTAATTTTGTGACAGAATTGTACGGACTGTCAAAACTGTCACCATAGTTTTAAATACCCTTATTTATTAACATACTGCACTTGAAGCACCGATTCTGATGTCACTAAAAACGTATTTAGAATATAATCCCAGTGCATCCAACAACATTTTCAGAAGAAAGAATGGAAAGTGACATGTTCCGTAACTGCAGCACGTTTTAGTGATGCTATCCACAGTAGCCATAATTTCTTCAACCATCCATGGGTGTACCACTACGCACAATAAACTACCAACTGTTACAGGATTCTATGACATTCATTGCTATTCAGCTTGCACATCTTTGTTTTATGCACCCTGTTGGCACCACTGCATTTTTCTTTCTGTGGTAATGAAGCATGCAATCAAGAGGCAGAACTTACTTCACATGGTTTCAGGCTTCCGCTGCAAAGCAGATGACAGCCAAGTCCTTCTGGGTTATTATATGCAGCGAATACTGGTAATTTCCTGCTGGCATTTCGTGACAACCTATCGGTCCCATTTTCAGGGGTCAAGATGGGACCAAGAGCTTGCCCCAAAATGTTGGTAATAAATTACTATTTGCTATGTAATAACCCAGAAGTACGCAGTGCTCATTCTTCTGAGAACTTACTGTTGAATAATGTTCAAAGAAAACACCAGAGATGAATCCATACTTTATATGGATCTGTACTGGGTATACAGGTTATGTATCAGGTTCGTGCACCTTGTGAGCAACGTGAAAATGAATGTCTGTCTTGTGTTGGAGGCAAAATAAAAACACTTTATTTGTGAATGCATAAGACACAAGAAACACAGTTTTAAAATATTCCTTTTGTAATTTTGCATGTGCTGGGTCTCTTGACAGCAAAGTAATTGATTGATATTGAAATTATCAATAACAACACTACACATATTCCTTCAGTTTATACTGAGCATTTTGGTTCCAAGTTTGTAACCAAATGATACCAAGTTAAAATCTTGACAGGAATCACCTATCAATGGAATGGAATGGAATCGACTTTTTTTGAGCCAAACCTTTTCCTGTATAAATATTCCAACATTTTTCAAACCTAGTCATTCTTCATATCTATCCGCCTGTGGAGATGGAACAGTGTGTTCCGAAATGCCGGCATATTAAAATTCAGACGCCGGGGAATTACCAAGAAAAAAAGCATACAACATTCAGAACACAGTGAAAGTTTGAAATCAAAAATACAATCAGTAAATGCTGGGAGAGTATATACAGGGATGTGGTTGTTTCCTTCCCATCTCTTTGAAATCAGTATTCAGCCATATTTTAAAACAGCACAAATCCTCTATTAACCCCTTGGCCCTGGAGCTGGACGTTTACAATTTAGCACACCATTTATGTACAATGTAAATATTTTATGAACCAAGAAAGGCAGCATTAGGAAATACACGATATTTTGTGGGAGAATAAATGAAGATGGTGAGAGAAAGTCAAATAATATATTTGTAGACTAAATATATAAAAAGCGTACTCTGGGAAGTTGCAGTACGCCTGTCCTATATATAGGATGCATGGTGCCTAAAGGTTAAGAATCCATGTTTTCATATCCAAAATATACTTGTCCTAGTCCAAGGCATTCAAGAATTAATTTCATTATCGTCATTCATTTAAAGTGGGATATATGTATAAATAATTCTTTTAAAAAAACAGAAGTACAAATTTTGACAAATGACATCTTGTGTTATTATAATTTCATTATTACTAAAGTATAATTCAGTGACACAACTATCTTTTTTTATAAAAACATCTGATTTTACAGCAGTTTGCTACATGTTTTGACCTAGAAGGCCATCATCAGGTGAAAGCCATACAACACGTAAAAGACCTCTCAAAAAATAAATATCCACGGCCTTCCTTTTATATTTTGTACAACTTTAATCTGATGATGACCTTCTAGGTCAAAACATGTAAAGGTAAAGTGATACCCTTACAGGCCCGGTGTGCCCCAGAGGGTGGGTACAGGTATAACTCTACTCTTCCATAACCGCGGCACTAGAAGGGGGTGAGTGGTCAGCAGCACGCCCCAGCCACACTTTACCCCGGGGAAAGACCCGGTACCCCTTGTACAGGAGGCTGGGTGGGCCCCAGGGCCGATCTGGATGGGCAGAAAATCTCATCCCCACCGGGACTTGATCCCTGACTGTCCGGCCCGTAGCTCAGTCGCTATACCGACTGAGCTACCCGGCCCATGGTCAAAATGTGTAGCGAACTATTTTAAGAACAGATGCCAACTAAACTGTTCATTAATAATAAACAAAAGTTTCAAGTTGTCCTTCCACATAGTAATGTAAAAGGTAAGTCTGTACCAGTGCTAAAATGAGCACCAGAGAGATGTGAATGGTCAGCTTCATGCTTGGTCTGCTCCGCCTCCAAGGAAAGAGCTTCCAGTAACGATAAGCTAGGAGGCTAGGTAGAGCAAAAAGCTGGTCTGGATGTGTTGTGGAGAACTGACAAATCCCTGCCCTCTCCAGGAATCACACTTAATTCCTTTGTTGTCATCCCTCCTGGAGCCTAGTTTACTGTATTGAGAGAGCTTGATGTTCGCAAGTTAGACTAGTGTTGAGTAATGGTATATACTGGTGTCTGTTTTGAATGGCTGTCCATGTGTCTAGGTGCACTCTCCAGCTCTCCTGGCACTGAAAAGGAGGAGGACAGAAATAGAACGATATTTAGCCGAAGAAGCTCAGAGAAGAAGGCAACAATCAACTACAGCTCTTGAAGTAGGTGTAAGTTTGTATACTGAGTGCAGTAACCTTCGCTCTTGCAGACATTTTTAACCATGTGCTGCACCTAATAATAATAATAATAATAATAATAATATTTATTAACTGCAATTGGGTTGTCACCTGGTGGCAGTGGTTATTTTACATGTATACAAAATATGAAGCTGGTTACTAATAAATTTAAGTTGTGAGGGCTACATGAGAAGCATGTAGTGGCAACTTGGAATCTTGGGAACCATCTCAGCATTTGCTTATAGACACAAGGAAACCAAGAAAAGCCTATGTCGAGGTGGCCGGTCGCAGGACCTTCCGAATACTGACTTCTAGCCAGCAGTCCGGCATCTAAAGTAAAAACAGCAATACACACATAGAACAGAAAATACACATAAGATGACAACAATACACACAACTAACAACAATACACCTTAAAATACAACATGTTGAAAAGGTAAACAATACAAAGGTAAGAAAGTACTGTATATAGTTTCTAGTATATTTTCCCACACATATTTTACTCGCGCTTTCACCCCAGTCTTTCGTGTGGAACATAGTAAAGTCAAAAATCCAGTTATGGTCAGTGCTGGTTCTAGTACAGTGAAACCTTAACAGTGTTTAAAGTAAATAGTTTTACTGTCTTGCAACATCAGTATCCTTACCACAAGTTAAAATATGGTGGCCAGTGCCATAGCAGCCAGAAATTTAAAACCTGTTTCTGGACACTTATAAGAATCAATAAAAATTACGGCCTCTTTATGAAGAACTGCTGTACCCCACTGTCCATAAATTTGGATCTCATGAATTTCAAAGTTGTGCTGTATTTATTCACTGAAGCAATATCAGGCATTTAATAATAGTTTATGTACTATTATCAAAGCATGCAATGAAGAAACTGTTGTAATTCAGTGTTCAAGTGATAAATTTCAGGCTGTCGTCATGGGAATGGTTGCCACAGTTTTGTTGAATGTCCTGAACTCATGGGGACACAATGACAGTTACAGTACAGTGTCATCGATTTCAAAATAGGGGATTATTACAGTAATGGCAGGTCTGAAGGAAACCTGTTAGACATTCATAACACAGGGTTATTCGAAATTATTGTTGGGGTTTTAACAACTTGTCATACACAACACTTGAGATAGCAGTATATGTATTCTTTTATTTAATAGAACAACACTCCAAGTTTTTGTTACATACCTTACAGGTGCTCTATATGTGCACCGTTTGTGATTCTACAAACATCAACACGATAATCGAGTTTGTTCCAAACTGTTTGTAG
>Ga0123352_10005386_pt1 | contig 19241 bp, 11 predicted proteins | sample TergutLab28metaG_FD_89700 | JGI IMG/M metagenome (GOLD analysis project Ga0123352, IMG submission 89700) | Labiotermes labralis P1 segment gut microbial communities from Petit-Saut dam, French Guiana - Lab288 P1 | ecosystem: Host-associated > Arthropoda: Insects > Digestive system > Gut ... | reverse complement strand
TACTATTACTACTACTACTACTACTACTACGCGTAATAGTAACTCGGACACGTGGCACGTTTTCCTCAAAACGAGGTTTGTGCTATCAACATCAAGAAAAAATGTCCTACATGTATGAAAATACGTTATGGTGCGTGTGTGTGTGTGTGTGTGTGTGTGGTTACATGGATGTACATTTAAATAACCAGACTGGTTTACGAACAACGATCAACAATGCACGTATAGTCTCGTGACCGCGTGATGTAGCACTTTATGTCATTCGTTCGGGTTTAGTTTGTGTTTGGTTCCGAAGGGCGTTTTGCTTAGCGCGGTGATTTATGGTGAAAAGATGTTCCAGCTAACCAAGACGCGTATTCGCATTTCTTCTGAGCGACGTTTGTTGGTATTTTCGTATCCTTATTATCTCTAAAGCACACATTACGTCATTACCTTCGGACTGACACACCTTGCAATGTTACATAACGTGTTTTTTACCGCGTGTGCGGGATCGTCAAGAGTGAAATGATTTAGCTGATTAATCTTTGGACCTCCGGATACAAGAAGATTAGGCAAACGCATTTCGATACGAAGTCATTTTAAGTCAAATTAATTACATGTTTGATGTTGATAAACCCTAAATTGTTCCAGGGACACTGACTGTTCTGCCCCGCCTGGGCGTAGGTATTTCTCCAGAGAGATTTTATTTACAAGACAGGTAATTATGAAGAAACAGGGCCGTAAATGGGCATAGACCCTGGTTTCAGCGCCGTCATCTTAGTTCCATTGAACAAAGCTAGTGCAATGCTTTAAGACATCACTACTTCATTCCCAATCACGATATACCAGTAAATAAGAAAGAATTTCCGAAACCGTATTGTAATAATCTCCTTTACAATATGTATTGTGGGCCGGGTAGCGCAGTCGGTATAGCAGCTGACTATGGGCTGGATGGTCCAGGATCGAATCCCGGTGGAGACGAGATTTTCTGCCTGTCCAGACCGGCCCTGCGGCCCACCCAGCCTCCTGTAAAATGGGTACCGGGTCTTTCCCGGTGGTAAAGTGCGGCCGGAGCGTGCTGCTGACCACTCACCACCTTCTAGTGCCACGGTCATGGAAGAGTAGAGCTATACCTCTACCTACCCTCTGGGTCACACCGGACCTGTACGGGATCACTTTACCTTTACCTTTTACAATATGTATTAGTCATACACCAAGTCCTGTTCACTGAACTGAAATTCAGCTTAATACTGAGCTAGAGTGTCTGTCTAGTTGCGAAAGGCCGCCTCCTCTGCGTGGAGGAAAAGCAGAATGTCTGCCCAAAACTAGGCCGTTGGTTAGTGTGTGAGCTGGCCTTAAGCTCAAGGGGCCGAGGGTAGAGGCTGACAAGAGTCGTGGTATTGTGACATAACATAGTAAACGATACCGTCTTGTCAGATGTCAACAAAACTACCTTTCTGTATTTGACAGTTAAGATATGACTAATTGTTTCGACCCTACTATCGCGAAATCATCTTGCCAAGAATATTAAGAAAACACGATGTAGAAAAATTCAACATTAATAATAATAATATTTACACTGTCAAATATAAAAATATAATTGTGTTGACAACGGTGTTCCATTTGTTATAACAGTACAGGCACGCATGGAATGCTACACCCGAATATCATAACACATTCTTTAAACTAAGGTAAGAGTGAACACTCGATAAACGATTTTCATCCCTCGATCCTCATGAAATCGTTTTTTGTTTATGATGTTCACAATTATTTCCTCCGTGGTTCCGAATCAGAGGGCTCCTAGACTATACTTCACACAGAACTTCGTATTAGCTAGTGCTGGCCATACTAACAACTGATTTCTTTTTGAGAATTCTACTAACGAAAAAAGTTCTGCTTGCTTACAAATCTCAGTAACCTCTAAATTTAATCGCAACCAAGACTCTCAGAAAATGACTGCGAGACAAAATAGCGGGCACTCAGATCAAACTGAATGTCACTGTATTCCATTTTGAATACGAATTTTTAATTGTATTCTTTCGACACAGGATTATATTAAACTCGAAATGGTAATAATTTAATAATTTTAATTTCCAAAAAATTACCGTCGATGTGTTAATTTCATTTCATTATGTTAAACTTTAAATTATTTTAATTATTTATTAATTTCATGTTTAAAGTTCCAATTTGCGGCCGAATTTTTGTCACATTCAGCGATGCTGTACCAGTTCCTTACGCGTGTAGTCGTTCTAATATTATGAATGACCGTAAATTTCAAGTTCCAATGGTGGATACTCAGTTACAGATCAAAGTGATACAATTCGTTAAATAACTTGCGAATAAATTACTAATCAGAATTCAGTAAGTGTTAACGACGCTTTGAATAGTTCAAATTACTCAGCGTCGAATAAAATGGCAACAAGTCGCAAATTATAAATTTTGGTACTACGGCGTTTTTTTAGTGACATTAAAATGGACAGAGTCACCCGTCAGGATATCAAGTAAGGACCTCAATAACCAGGAACTCTGCAATACGAAGAATACATACTCTACCGTTACATTCAGTAAAATCCCCTGTTAGCTGAAGATCTGTAAGCGGAGTTTACTTTATGGGAGTTCATTCAAGTTTCAGGTAAACTTTTTAAATGGCTTATCAGGAGACATGTAGGTGTGTGTTCACAAAGCGCAATCTCACTATCTCACGTTGTGCCTGATAAGAGCAACGACTATCTTGCACAATAATTCCGAGGTGCATTTTGGCTGGCTTTTCGCTTATGTAAACAATTCAACGCCTACGATTAGAAGTCACGCGACTTATTCAAATAACCTTTTGAAACAATTACATCCGGTCACCCAGCTAATTTCTGTCACGCTTCACACGCCAGCTGTCACTTGGCTCTCAAGACTAATGTAAGGATCTGTCTTGAACTGCCCCTTTAATACTTACCATAACATAACGGTCGTCCTCGAATGCGTCGCTAAGCAAATATCTCAAATTTTGCACTTGGTTAATAAACATACAGCAGTGTGGTCAAATCAATGAAAATAACTATGCATGAAAACTGGTGCCAACTTCTGTAAATTTTCATAAAATTAAGAACAAATCTGCAAATGATACTTCGAGTTCTGCCGCGATGCGATGGGGTTTTACGCGGCGGAGGTTGGTAGTTTTTTGCCGACGTTTCGGTACAGCCTATCGGTTCCATCTCCAAGGGTCAAGCAATCCACGCATAAAGCTTGACCCATCAAGACGGAACAGATAGACTCTCGAAACGTCGGTAAGTCGCTACCTTCCTATGCCACACAACATGCCAGCAAAGCGAATACATCATTTCCTAAAGTAGTTTGGAAATGCCAGTGACAACACGGGAACTGTGAATGTTCTGACACTGGCAATAAATATTTTAAGTAGTTTCGTCATCTTCTGTACACTTTCTAAATAAATATGCTGTAGCGTGTGACGCTGTGGAACTTAGGCGAATGATAAAACAAGATGTTAATTAATTAACCGAACAGAAATATGGACAGGTATAATAGAGTGTGTCCCACTCGCTACCGAACCCGGCATTTCATTAACAGTTTTACAACTAATGAGGATATTGCAACGAAATTTGAAGCGGACTACAGACACATTCCTCTTCATTTCTCACACAACGAACGTACTCATGTTCAAATTTCGTTGCAATATCTTCATTGGTGTTAGAATTACCAAAGAAATGCCGGGTTCGGTAGCGAGTGGGACACGCTGTATAATATATGAGGCTGTCACGAGAGTGAAGGTTCACGCTGTGAACATCTAGACACAGACTACACAGCAGCGTAGCCCAGACGACGCAAATATGAAATTCTGTTGCCGTACAAGCGCGTATTTTTATGATATGTTTAAAATTATAAGATACATAAAAACACAAGAGTATGTGAAGGTAATGAGCGATATGAAATTTGTTCTCACCACACAATACTTGTAACTTTTTTATTGAATTAAATCTCACCTTAAAGAAATCAAGTTACTCTTTAAATAAGGGCCAAAATTCGCGGAAAATATATTTGTAGAATATATGTTACTTAACGTCATGAAGCAACGTGCTGTGATAAGAATGTAGTTGCTTGCCGCGTTCCGAGCAGTCCGCAAGTGTCTGGCAGCAACAGGACAGCCACATGTGCAATAGGAATGTGGCTTATTCGTATTCTGAGGAACACTCACCATTGTTCACAGAGCGGGGTTCATTAACCGGAAATTAACCAGGCGCACAATTACAACACACTGCCACCAGATGACCTTGCCGCCTGACACAGCTGGTGCGCCTATAGATACACACTTCGATTCCCGAGCGGACGTAGAGCCGTTGTGACTTTAGCAATCTCGCTTGAGTTCATTCACCGTCCACAGTAAATTAGTTACTATAACTACAGCTTACCCTCTCCATGGTATATCTACCTTGTCGAAGGCTACCGCCGGGTGAGAGGGTTTGCGTGGCCAAATGATCCTAAGAGCTATGCCAGCGGTAGCATTAACTACTGGTAGGGCCACCCTTGCTGGACAGGTCGAAGGTGATGGCCCAGACGAAAGGGGATACCCTGGTCCTCCAGGTTGGGGGTTGGGCGTGAGGTTAACAACCTCACCCCGTAAAAAACTAATTGTTACGAAAACTTACAATAAGCCTCGGAACGTAATGAATACCCGACGACGACAAAGGACTACGGATTGACAGAGCAAGGGATCGAGAGGCCTGGAGGCGTATTGTAAAGGAGGCCGAGGCCCACCCCGGGCTGTAGCGCCACCGAAGAAGAAGAACTGCAGCTTACACAAAAGTTCCGAACTTTACGCTTTTTTAACCCCAGGTTAAGGCTTATTCTCAGAATAAGCAGCGCTTAGGCTGTTTCCCCAAGAACCATTAACTGGTGGTCTTTGTAATGGGGACGTAGTGTATTTTCTGTGCGGTACAGACTGGATTGTAAATATGATATTATTTAAATTAATTTTAGGCCTCAAAGAAGCAACGATCCTTCGACGGTCTTTTCGGTTGGACTGCGCCGATCTGAGTGGGAAAAATGTTCTTCATGAATCGTCATGAACATCTGGCTCCACGACATCTGAGCAAATCTTCTATAATCTTATTTTTAACAAAGCACTCTACCAGTCATTGACTTATAACGATGCAGAAAAAAACGTAGACACTTCTTGTCCGGAGAAGTAATAACGCAAATGTTTCTTACGGCACGTGTAGTTGACTTGAGTGTCTGCAGTTTGCATTCTGCCCTCCTCCTCAGCTCAATCTTCATCGACACTAAGACCTCTCATAATTTTATAAAAGGCCATTTACTGCCGTCGTCATTAACTTTAAATTACTGCTGTAGTTCCGTATTTATCGCAGGGCAATCAACGGGTTTTGCCCTATGTAACATAACTTAGTTTTTATAACCGAGACGAAATGTTTACTGCGTGGTACGAACTGGGTCTTTAAATAAAACAGTTTACGCTTCGTCTTTGAAAGGTTAATCTGAATCTTTTCTGCAGTTGATAGAGAGTCGTTACACAGTACTTGAATAAACACAAAACTGTTCGTGTATGAGTAGCTGATATGGCGTCGTTACGTCCAGTTTGAATCAACTCTGCGCTCCTATTTTGTAAAAAAAAAGACAACCCATAAAGCATCACTTTTACAGGGGAAACAAATAGCAGATTTTCAAGAAACATTCTTCTTCTTCTTGCAAATGAACTATGTAAAGGTAAAGGTAAAGTGTTCCCGTTACAGGCCCGGTGTGGCCCAGAGGGTGGGTAGAGGTACATCTCTACTCTTCCATGACCACGGCAGTAGAAGGGGGTGAGTGGTCAGCAGCACGCCCCGGCTGCAGTTTACCCCCGGGAAAGACCCGGTACCCATTGTACAGGAGGCTGGGTGGGCCCCAGGGCTGGCCTGGATGGGCGGAAAAATTCGTCCTCACCGGGATTCTATCCCGGACCTTCCAGCCCGTAGCTCAATCGCTATAGCAACTGAGCTACCCGGCCCACAAATGAACTATGTGGACCATCAAAATGATTTTATCATTGTAGTTTCAACAGTCCAAGTAGTTCATTTGCAATAGAGAGGGAAGTTTCTGGAAAATGTGTTTCTTGCTGCTGCTGTACAATTGACGCTTTGTGATTCATTATCTCTTTATAAAATAGGGGCGGAATGCTCTGTGCTGTGCTGCTTATTAGGCACGGTCGTTACGAAATGAATTTAAATACGCTCTATAGCTGCTGCATACCCATGACTGGAATCACCACTAAATGAGCCGTGTATTTGATAAAGTATCGCTGCATACTACTTAAAACTGTCCCTACAGTCAAAACGCCCGTTTTCTCAAGCGATAACGATTGTGACTTGCATTTGGGAGATGTCCGGTTCAAATCTAAGCCCTAACGCCGATTACCGTGCCTGATTTCGTTGTGGTTTTCTTCATTTACTTCAGGCAGATACTGGGGTAATATCTCCCAATTTTGGCACAACTTCCTTGTTCCATATCCTTCCCAATTCATCATTCACCAGCGATCCTATCACTGACGCTATAGCTTAATATAAAGCAATGAGAATGCCATAAAATAAACCACGAATAAATAACTAAAATAAATACAAGGAGCAGAAATCTGAATAAAGCTGAAGAATACAAAACCAACTAGATGTCACTTGCTATTTTTATTTTACTTTTTAGAGACTCAACATGTTTCGGGCATTAATATGCCCATCTTCAGGAGTTTGCGACTATGTTGTCGGACTACCACATATACCGTTTTGTTCTTGGTTTGCTGTGTGTTGGAGTATCCGGCCTGCTGGCTTCAGCCAACATCCCGGATACTCCAACACACAGCAAACCAAGAACAAAACGGCCAATGTGTTAGTCCAACAACATAGTCGCAAAATCCTGAAGATGGGCATATTAATGCCCGAAACATGTTGAGTCTCTAAGGAAAAAAAATAAAAATAGCAAGTTGCATCTAGTTGGTTTTTATTCTTCAGCCATCACAATGATGCACGGTCCAATAAACATCAAAACATCGGACAGAAAGCTGTTACTGTACAAAACCATTTGAATCAACACGCAGCTGACAAAAAATGCTGCTGATACACGAGAAATTATGGCAAATGATAAATCCTGGTATTATAGACCTGCTTCTAGTGTTCGTGCACTTCCACATTGATTTTGTGTTAAATACGTGTCATATGGAAGGGAACGGAATAGGGCAATACATCTAAACGGATTGGGGTCGGTGAAGTCTTACTGTAATACCAAGAAATGGCACACTGCAATAACAGAACTTGAAATGGACTGGAGTTTACAGACTACGGGGACCGCGACAAAGATATCTTCACTCGAACTTACTCCGTGGAACATAGTCGTTCTAAGGAGATCGAACAGTGCCACAAGTGGTCAAGAAATGCACACCTTTTTATGGTACCCAAAGTTTCAGAGAATTTCCACACAAGTCCTCCAAGTCTGAGGCCCCTCGTTACATTTCGTAACGTCGAATGTCATGACCGAGTGGTTAGCGCTCCCAGCCGATATTCAGGTGCACCCTGATTTAACCCTTTAAAGACGAAACGAAGACTGCTTTATTTAAAGACCCAGTTCCTACACTTTTCATCTCGGTTATAAAAGTCCATCAGTTGGCGTTATATAGGGCAAAAGTAGCTATTTATTCTGAGATAAATACAAAACACAGAAATACAGTTGGCAGAACGTAAAATTCTTGAATGTTAAACCTGTTGGTGCATCACATAACCAGTAGGCTTTAACAAGTAAAATGTCGACATGAAGACAGTCTGTCCTGAAACAGGTCTATCAGATCGTTATCGTTGCACCGTGCATTTCGTAGATTCATTTAATTAGCATACAAACTAATGCACATGCATACATTTTTTTACATTAAAACATTTAAAATCGTTCCAACATGTTTCGATCCTAAGATCATCTTCAGGGAGCTACAATCTTCCTTGCAAAAGTCACATATTTAAAAACACTCACCGATTAATCTCCTTATATTAACTTGATGCTGTGGCAGCATGTCGTATTGTGTAAGTCGTACGCTGTTGAGAATGCGCCTGACTGTACGTGTGTCGTGTATCTATCGGAGTTCACGTCCAGGGAAATTTTGGGATAATACGTCAAATTAGGCCAAGATCGCTGCTTTTTCTCCTGTGCAATTTTGTAGCCTCTACCCAATATTTAACTGTTTGTAGTCTGAACTGCTCTTAGGATCTCTAAATATATTATAAACCATGTAGAGCTTAGCGGTTACTTTATATATTACCAGGTTTAATATTAACAAGAAAGACAATGTACGAACAACGTTACAATGTGGCGCGTTCGCGTAACTGTTATCACCATGAGAACTCAAAAGTACTTTCCATTTTATTTGCTGGTGGCGTAGGTTTAGTTGTCACCAGTACAAATGTGTAGAGTGTGGCCAAGGGTGAGCTATTTTTGCCCTGTTGGTGAGCTACAAAATATTTCGTACTGCCGTTAACAATAAGTACTTAATGTTATGAATATGTGGCCTGAATTCTTGACTTAGTTAAGCGGCATGCAATTCTCACCCTATCCGCGCCGCATTATGTTGTCATCTTTGGCCAGTCTGGTTCTACAATATTTTTTTGCACGTTACCTCATAAACTGCACGATTTTCGGGAAAAGCTATTGAATACAAAATGCCTCATTTTATTGTATGTACAACTTTTCTCCGAAATATTTCTCATTCTAAGAAGAATTCAACGAGGTATTATAATACCTCCTATGTACCTACGATAATTGTAATAGGTACATAGGAGTCCACGCAAATTACCCGTTTTTCTGGTCAGATTTTAATCAAAATTCAATTTTCGTGACTGAGTTTCGGAATATCCTCAAATATCAAATTTCATTAATATCTGTCAATCGGAACCGAGTTGTTCCATGCGGAGAGACAGACAGACGGACGGACGGACGGACAGGTATGACGAAGCTAATAGTTGCTTATTGAAATTTTGGGAACGCACCTAAAAGTCTGCATTCTATCCATACACTGCATTAATGTATTTTGGATCCCAGAACAAAGACGGATTATTCTCTACGCAGTTTTAACTAAATGACTTGTATAACTGAGAAGGAATACGAGTATTTTACTGCCCGGTACGATCTGAAACTGTAAATATAATTCAGGTTGTCCACATTTACCAACAAATGCACGTGTTTGTTGGTAAATGTATTTGATTGTAAGAATAATGCACGGAATTAATTAATTAATTAAAAATCAATTTATTATATAATTTTAAACATGCTAGTGTTTCATGGTGACGGGTTTTTTATTTCCTCCACGTAACAAAGCGCACATTTTTTAAAAGTAGTCGTCATTCAACAGGATAAATATGCCTACCAAAACAGTAATCGTGGATCGAAGCCTTCGCCGCACTTCTACTGTTGCGCAGCACACCCACAAACCTTCATCGCAACTGTAGCCCATCTTTAGCAGTCACCGCTGCGTACATTTGATGCTACACAAATAAGAAGTTAATTTCTTTTAGCCTTTAGTTGTTCTTTATTTGTTGTGCGATAAGAAGCCTGCTACACGGATACTACTCAAACCTAACTGCACCAAAATCTCCAACACACATCGAACCAAGAACAAAACGACCAATGTGGTAATTCAGCAGCATAGTCACAAGCTCCTGATGATGGATATATTAATGTCCGAAACATGTTAAGTACGTAAGAAGTGAAATAAAATAGCAAGTGACATCAAGTTGGTCTTTTATGCTTCAGCTATCATAATGATGCACGGTCCAATAAACATAAGAAACAAGAAATTGATAAAAACAGGTGCCATCATTCATGAACAATCTTGCCAGTTACATGTGAACGATAGGGTCTACTGCTTGAATTTATGATTTGTCCACAAATCCATTTAAAGTCCAGGCAAGGGTTTCAGATCTTGGGAATAGAGAACAAACGTGTGTGACGTAGTTGAATTTTTGCATAAATGGAAAGAAGGGCAATCAGACAAGCTATGGCATCTGTGTTAGAGAACATAGCAAAGAAAGAGGTCGGAAGGAGTCAGTGCAGTTATTCTGTTGCTTTGAGCCTGCTTTGTGACTCACCTTATATGTGCCACATCTACCCCTAGGTCGAGAGTATTTATTGGTCTATTGTAGCACGTACACTCTTGCCTTGTTCACTGTACTTAATGGAATTTGTCACGTCTGGAAGTACGCATAACCTAGTGTGGGCTTATCGGAACTTGAATCAAGAGGACACGGACCCAGGGGGCAATGATCTTACCCCTCCACGAACCAGACTCGAAACGGGACGCCAAAATTAAAGGAGATTTGAAACCAGAATGTTACCGAAAAGGCAGTGGAATTCTGTGTAAGTGACGTCACAACATTTAGCGCCGTAAGTGGTGAGGTAGAGGTTTACGCCTCTGTGATTAATTAAACATCACGCCATGAAATCATGTGGAACGTAGAGGCATGGCTCCACGCATTCGTAAACTTGGCATCAGATATAATTTGTCAGCTTCACGCCTGAAGCATTTTACCCTCGGGGAAATTACTCCCCCCCCCCGGTTCCGGAAACTGGGTGTATGCTGGAGCAGGTCTAGATGCTCTTGACACTGCAGGGAATGGTACTACGAATCCTGTCACATATGTGGCCTAGTCACTACATCACTGAGCTATCCCGATTTGTAGCGTAAGTGGCAATAAGCCTATTCGTGTCACTGACTGACTGCCAAGTCGTAAAGGCGTATAGGGACATGGAAGTAAAATCCAAGGTGTACTCAGTTGCAAGTGAAATAATGTAAGGTCACACGCTCCTTCACTTTTTGACGGCCTTCCCCACTACTACCTAACAAGTAGATTAGGTTCCAAAGCGGTGATATGAATTAGGCGCAAATCTCTCACAACCCTTCAAACGACGAAAATAAATCTTAAGTGAGAAGTACACAAGGTAGACAATGCTTCTTGTCTCTTCGTGATTAGATTCTTCCGTCGTTCACAGAATTTCTTTCTTAATTATATCGTACGCCAGAAACGAACGAAGTGGGATGTAAATTTTCACAGCTTTAAAGATTAATATTATGCTGACACTCTTATATAATTCGTATGACAAAGTGTCAACATTTCGTGGCGTGTGTAGTCTTATGTTTCCGTAATGCCTAACACGCATACTGAATTTTATTACTGGCACTTTCTGCCATCCGGGCAGCAATACGAAGCTCGTCTACAGAGACCGATAGCGGGTTGTTGGCATGGAGTTCACATTAGAATATTCGGAACGCGTATCTAATTTCGTGGCGAATTTAGAGTGGTTTCACATTTAAGATTGTGGTTGTTTACCGCACAAGCCTAAAATAATTACCCAAAGTCTGGGCTTGAATAATGTCCAGTGTGGAAGATCCTAACATTGAGCCCACGGAAGAGGTCGCCCGCAGATATTTGGCTACGTAACAACATACTGAAAACGTAGCAAATTAAGTTGATATGAAACATTTGGTTTGTACACAGAGAAAGTAGTCAAGATGCGAGTAACAAAGCCAGGATTCTTCCCGTATCCTTTTGCATCACAGACATGTTAGAGGTTAAGTTTCTGTCTCCGTTTAAGTATGTCAGATTAAACACCCCGTTAAACTGCTTGGATGAATCACTGCCTGTTGCGGTTGTGTAATGCCTACTTAGAAATGTTCACAGTCAACGGATTTTGGGAAGGATGAGGAAAGAAACTGGCAACGCGGTGTTTTAAAGAAGCCCGTTACCACGTCTGCCCAGACCGTCACAGGGTTGAGATTCGAAAACGGTGCTGGCGGTTATGAATCAGGGGTGTCGCTACCCGCTTGATGGGGATGTCCGGTTCGCAGTTTCATAAACATTTTTTTTTTGTGTTTATCTGTAATCAAGTCTGATACTGTTACAACAATCGAAATCAAAATGTATAGGTCATGCACTCGAGAAGGATGGATTGAAGTACTTAACATCTCATAAGTCGCGGGTTCGATTCTTGATGGGATCATTGGGATTTTTCATCGACTTAATCCTTCCGGCCACTCTATGGCCCTGGGGTCGATTCAGCTTCTAAAAGACGAGTACCAGGGATATCTCCTTGGGGTAAAAGTGGCCGGTGCGTAGGGCTAACAGCTTTGCCACCTTTATGTGCCGATTATCTGGATATTCTGGGAGTCTCAACATCCTGGAGCCCTTTGCCTGTCCAGGTCCCTATGGGGGGGGGGGGCTTTTTAACATATCGTATTTCCATATGGTAACAACATACCAGCATTTACATACATTTACGACGGGATGTTTGAAATTTGTTTTGGAGCCGGTGACTTTTTCTTTATCTTTCTGCGAATGCGGACCGACGCGGAAGATTGGGCGCTCTTCCTCTCAAGGTGGGCCTACCCATAATGTGTAAGTTGGCTTCTCGGGTACGCCATGTAGAAAATTCATTTTACTTTGTGACAAACCACACAGCTGACAGAAATCTTTACTATAGTGGGCCACCAACAGACAAAATGTGTTATTAGTCACCGAAATAAATTGTAGCTCATGTGAACTTTGTTTTGGTGATAAAGCAAGAGCAGACGCATGAGTGCCAGTTGATCATAGGTTTCAGCCTTCTGGTCCCCACGTCCTCTTATCAAATACGCGAAGTTCATTTTGAACTCTGCTCCTACATGAATCACCCAGTCCTTGACACTCGACGATTCTCCGTCAGCCTCACATATGTGTTAAAACACGGCATGACTAACGTATGTGTCAAGATGCAGCAGTACAAGGTAGTGTCAGTGGAGACCATGCCTTCGGTTTAAAACAGTTAATGTACACTACTTTGTGAACTGTATAACATTGAAGCCTGAACTTGTAAGGCAAAAGAAGGAACGTCCAATAACAACTGAATGTTTGACAGTGCAGCTGAGCAAGTTCCTTTCCACGAGAACCTGAGGGCAGACACACATTTACGTAGTTCCTGAAAAGTGTTTTCGAAGGAATACAAGATGTATGTAAAGAGTCCAGAATGCCAACAAACTTATGGTGTTCTAGTGTATTTTCTATCTTTCTGTTAGATACTGTGATAAGACTCGTGTGTTCAAGCACCAGACACTGTGGCCTTCGATAAAATTCCACTCATTCAAGACCTCGAATCGAGACACATGCTAATTCCCAGAATCAGCCGGTAATAATCAATTCCTAGAATTGTCTGGCAATAAATGTCAAATTAGCCTCCCAGCCACATTTAGGTCTCCAAGTGACCTTTTCCCTTTGAAGTTCCCTACTGAAATATTCTTTCATTTTTGTGTTCCCCGCTCGTGTCCCCCCCCCACACACACATATATATGCGTATTTCGGGCAGCTATAATCCTTACCTGCTCGTCCTAATAATATCTGATGAAAAGAACAAACCATGACTCTGGTAACAGGGAACAATTTTCTCTATCCCCCTATGACTTAATTTCGTATCAAACCAAATATTCTCCTCAGCAAACTGTTCTCATACGCCTGAAATCTCTTCATTTCCTCATATTTCACACCAGTTTGAAATTACAGGCATCAGCGTTTTAGCATTTTATTTTGCGACGCTGTTAGTTGGTAGGGCTATGTAGCGTCACTGATAGGTGGATTTGAATGTGGAGCTCTTGGAACGATAAGATAACTACAGGGAAAAACCAAAGGTCTCGAAGAAAACCTGTGCCAGTTCCAGCTTGTTCACCACAAATCCCACAAGGTTTGCCCTGGGAATGACATTGTGTCCATCCCAGTAGGTTTCTGATGACATGGTGCCGTACCTTAGTGTTTGTACGGTAATAAATGCTTGGTTACGCTGAAGGGGTGTGTTCTCTCTCTCTTCATACCTCGTCGAGTTGTTCTAGAGGTTGGCGTTACGACGTACTAAACCATCTAATTTCCTTTCATAGTTGAAGCCGCGTCGTAAGTCTAGTTCGCTTGGACCAAGCTACGTAAAATGCATTTATATTCAAAAGCCTATGAAGGTGTGGTGAAAAATTCCAGCCAACATTATAATACTTCACATTGACCTGTCGTCCGATACGCCTCAGAAAATCACCAGAAATTGCGGTTTCTCTCCCATGACACTTGTTTTTATCAGTGCACAGGTGTTAGAAAATCAGTAATTAAACAAAGCTGTAACAGTCACACGGCTATACTAGACGGTACGCATTTCACTCCCTTATTACTATCAAGATATGTGAGTTGGACATATAAACTACTGTCCTGTACTTGAGAAACCACTATACTTGTCTCATTTAACCCTTTAAACGCCGAGTTAAAGCCCATATGCCATCTGCTGGCATTGTTAGGAGCTCACCATATTTTTCACGTTAGCGGGCTAAGGGTTAAAGGCGAAAATTTATGAATAATTTTCACTCTACTGAGTTTGTTGTCTCTTGATGTCAGTACCACTTTGCGACGCTGTTTCAGCTGTAGAGACTGTGTAGTATCGAATGAGTTATGAAGAGGTAGCTACAGGCGAATCATCTGGACAAAACTGTTCAGGGTCTGCAAGGTACGTCCTTCGCATTTTAATGGACGGGCTGAAGAAAACAATAAACATTTCCACTCCAGATACCCGCCATCACAGTGTACATATAGCCTCCTGAGCCCACCCAAACTCTTATCAAACGGGTACCAGGTTTATTGCCATAAAAAGAGAACATTCTTCTTGGGGTCTAAGAACAATGTAGAGCTAAATAAATAACCGCATGACGTAGTCACTGAGCCTATGCAATTGAAGTAACGGTGTCAATTGTAAACTAATAAAGTAATAAACTCCCTGAAGAACAGCCTTTGAATGCCCTGAATTGCCCGGCTAGTCAAGGATTCCCGTCTTTTATGACACCAGAAGTTCAGTGCTGGGACTTCATTAACAACTCTTGAGCCAAGTTACTCCAGGCCACTGCCTTCTCCACTGTTTAATTTTAATATTATTCTCCCATCTATGCCAAACGATCTTTTTCCTTAAGATTTTCTACCAAAATTTTGTGTAAAAATTTTTCATCTCTGCAAAGAGAGTGTTGCCCCGTCCATGTCTTCTTGACTGGACTAACCTACTAGTTAGATTTTAACATAAATTGAAGTGTATCGATAAAATTCAGTAAAAATACCCCAAATAAACAAAAGTGGAAATCCAATTAGCGATTTCCGAGTTATCACATGCAGACGGACGGACAGACAAGTATGGCAAAACAAATATATGTAATTTTTTTGAAACTTTCCACTGCAAACGTGCCAGATTATGAACACCAATGGGGAATGTATTTAATAGGCCAAATTTTATCTGGAAATCTGATCATATTTTGGACAAGAGTAAGTAACATTATTGACAGCTATTATGACAAGTATTTACTGGACCCTTTGGTCGCGCCGTTAAAGGCGTGGTACTGCGGCCGCTCGCTAGCTGGGATTGAGAGTTCGAGTCCCGCCGGGAATATGGATGTGAGTTTTGTGTTTCGACGAGCCGATCACTCGTCCTGAACAGTTCTATCAAGTGTGGTGTGTCCGGTTGCGATCAAAGAGCCTCACAGAGGACGCCTAGGACTACTAGGGGCTGTCGAGCCATAAAAAAAAATATCGAGTTTTCTCCTATTTAAACAATAAGCGTGTAATTATTAGTTGCAACGAATAGTTTAATGAAAGGAAACTACTCTTAGTATTGATGAGCTACCAGCAAGTGATACGGAGTAACTGCTCGTCGAGTCTCCGCGCCGAAAAACCTAAAATCTCACCTTTCTGAACTAGATGGTTTATACTCCGGAAGGAGGCCGCCCGGACCTCTTAACTCCCCCGTCATTACGCCCACTTCCATGCTGTAAACGGTAACACTGATCCCATTCCGGCGCTTGTCGACTTGCAGTGTAGTGGCAGTAGCATGGTAACACGACCATCAGCGCATCACCTGCGCTTATGATGAGTCAGAGCGACACATCACTATTTGAGCGGCGCCGCTAGACATTACTCATTGTTAGGCCTTCTTTGCGACGTACAAAAACGACGACTTATGTGGAGACCAGATCCGCCCGCCCGCGACCTGGTAGCAGCGACCAAGTTGTTCAAGTTTTAAAAAAATTCTGTATAGAAGTTATTCACATACAGCTGTCGGGCACGTAGGAGTAGATTCGTGAATATTCGGGGCAGTAACTGTCGTACTTCACCCAGGAGCGTAAATAAATTTCTACCCGCAGTTTCCATACTTCGTGACCGAAATGGATTAATTCGGTTCACAAGATCTCCACGTGATACCCTTCAGCGACTTTGATTTCGTGAAAATCGATGCTGTGAAAGTCACCTTTCGTTTAAGGGCAAAAATAAAATTTTGTTCGTATTTTCAACATTTTTCAAATGGCTTGGACAAAATTCGGTTTTATGTCCCCGTAAATCCATTGATTTATAGGTTTCGTAAAAATTGGTGCAGGGAAGGACACGTGTACTTTATTCTGGAGATGTAAATTAATTTCTATCCGTACATTCCGCATTTATTGTCCGATTTTGGTAAAATTAGGGACAAGAAATCTGAGTATAATGTTGCTGAGAATTTGTGTGTTTCGTGACAATTTGCCCGGAGAAAGCCATACGTTCTGCTGGGGTAAGTGGTTACACTTAACCATGCAGCTTGAAACCGTATGATATTCAGAGATAAAGAATGCCTTGTTAGGGTCTGCGTACTGGGTATCGAGTGCACAATTTGCAACCTTTCTGATAAGTGCTTAGCCAGAAAACTGACTTAAACCTCTTCCTTTTTTGATCTGCGAAGTCGACGAACTGTAATATAAAAGATAGTTTTCTTTTCAGGAAGTAGACAAAGCTTTGTTTAAAATCTACGTCACATTTCGCTCCAGCAGAACTGAGCACCACAGCTGATATGATAGCACGTTATATTCGTAACGTAATGCGCTCCGTTTTACACCGAACGCCCAACCCTTTTCAGTCTGAATAGGAAAAGTCGAGGTAAGACGGTACAGTAGGTGAAAGAGGATAGTCACGTGTGAATTGAGAGGAAAGTAATTGGGGGGGGGGGCATCATTTTGTAAAGAGGTTCCCAGCTTTCGCCCGCTTGTGCCCTCTAAGTGGTAATACGAAGGTAAATATGCTAAGAATGGTAAGTGCTTCAGACAAGGGCCGCGAAAATTTAATTTCCTGAAATTGTGAACTGCATAGTTTGGAAAGATAATTTGGTTGTTTCCATAGCAAGGTCTTGTGTTTTATGAATTCAAATTAGTAGGGATCCGTACGAAGCGTGCAGTAGGAACTCGGGAAACATGTTGTTTCAAGACAGAGGAAAGCAAGAAACCCGGAGTCGAGATTAATCGTCCCAGGAATGTCCGCATTCATACTTACTTCTGGCCAGCATTTCGGCTAACAAAATATAAGTCTCAAAATTTTTTACCGAGTCTCTTCCCGGAGGTAAAGCGGCCGGGGCTTGGCGTTGACCACCTACCTCCATGTAGCTCCGAGGTTAAAGAAAGAGTAGAACTATACCTCTACTCCCCTTATGGGCCTACATGGCCTGTGGTGGAGTGAACTTTACCTTTAACCCATATATTTTACCTAACATTACTTCTACAGCTTCGTGGACGGTTCGAATTAGGTGTCAGAAACATAATGGTATATCGGTTTGCATTATGTGAAATGGGCGAAGAAATTACCTTGAAGGCTTATGTTCGTCTGTGTAACATCAATAATTAAATTCCTGTTTCACAGAAAACACAATGTAACCTCGTTGCAATGACCAATCCGTGTACGTATGTAGAGAAATATTCGGTGTTTATTCTGAGGGTCTTGCGAAATACAAGTATGGTGTGGCATAACGCATAGTTTTTGTTGTTGAAGAAGGTTGAGGCACACTAGGTAAACGCTGTGTTTTAAAAGAAATCAACTTAAGTGTTTAATATAACGTGACGTCAGAAGGAGTCACGAGCCGATTAATCGTAAAGTGTATCTAGTATATGATACGTATTACATAAGAACTCAGCAACGGAAATATGTGTTTCGTAATATCGAAATCCTAATGTTGATAGTCATGGCGCTATCACACTGATGAATTTACTGAAAGAGAGTCAAGTCTGCCATTCTAGTAACATACCCCACTTCAACTTTAAAGCTACATTCACAAGACGCTGGTCACTGAAGTGAGAATCCTCAGCCGTGACTACAGATACAATACCCGTCTTCGTGTACCGTCAAATAAAACGCCAACCTTGGAGCGTTATTGACGAAAACTTGCAAATAGTACACCTATTAATATCTCCATGTCTGTCTGTCCGTCTCTCTGGATGTAATAGTAACTCGAGAACCTCAGACTATGTGTTACAAAATGTGATATTCTGAAGTTTCACCAAACTTTTCTACGCACTTCGATTTTCGTTAAATTCTGAAAACAATAATGGGCACTTCGCATGAAGACCGACGTCTGTTTCATTCGCATGTCGAGTCTAAGGCGCCGAATAATCGCCACAGCTTGAATTGTTTTCCAACAAAATTCGTAGTGGGAAATAAAACGCACACTTTACGTCTATGCATGTGCTTTGCTGTAAGGTAACAGAATAATGAGTGTGGCGCAGATACCAGCAAACTGTAGGCCTACGTCTCAATATGGACAGACGAATTACTGTCAATCACAACAAATTTTATTAGTCATCAATAGACACTACATGTTTCGGCCCATGTAGACGATCCTCAGGCATTAGAATACATGATTTTAAAAACACAGGTAAAAATGCATGAAGATGTTTTAAGACTTGTCAGAAATGTGTAAAATATTTATATTTCAGTGCTACGTAAAATTTATAATAGCGAGTACAATTTGTGAGATCTCGCAAATTTTAAAATATCCCCATGCATTTTTACTTGTGTTTTTGAAACCCTTGTATTTTAATGCCAGAGGGCGGTCCACACAACTGAAACATGTAGTTTCTATTGTGTCTGACGCTAATACGTACGTCAGTGTTGGTGTGATGTACCGCAATGGGATCAAATCTGCAAAACTTGAAACACTATTTATATAATAAAACCAACTAGACGCACTAAATTCTCAAATATATTTTTGGAATAAAACTCTACATGTTTCGGACAGTTCCTCTGCCCATCATCAGGAGTTTTTCACTGTACACACAGCAATGGTATATGTCATACAGGTATGCTGACATATACCATTGCTGTGTGTACAGTGAAAAACTCCTGATGATGGGCAGAGGAACTGTCCGAAACATGTAGAGTTTTATTCCAAAAATATATTTGAGAATT
>Ga0123352_10005384_pt1 | contig 19243 bp, 15 predicted proteins | sample TergutLab28metaG_FD_89700 | JGI IMG/M metagenome (GOLD analysis project Ga0123352, IMG submission 89700) | Labiotermes labralis P1 segment gut microbial communities from Petit-Saut dam, French Guiana - Lab288 P1 | ecosystem: Host-associated > Arthropoda: Insects > Digestive system > Gut ... | reverse complement strand
TGATTTTGTCCTGCATTCTGATCTCGAGACATGACCATGTACTTAGTTTTATCAGCACTTACTTCCAGTCCAGTCTCCCTAGTAGCAGCTACTAAAGCTTCTGCATTTTCCTTTAAAGTATGTGTACCTCCTCCCAGTATATTAACATCATTGGCATAAGCCAGAAGCTGATGAGTACCATTTAGTTTCAAGCCATCCTGGTTTACCTGAACCCTCCTAATGGCGTACTCTAAAGCAAAGTTGAAAAGCAGTGGTGACAGAGCGTCTCCTTGTTTCAGACCGTTCCTAATAGGGAAGCTGTCAGATACATTCTTGCCTACCCTTGACTCCCCCACCTATTCAAAATACTGTGTGAGTGTGCAACCAGGTCACCCTTCTCATCCTTTACTATACTTGTTCTAGACTGGTAGCCCTTCTTAAATTCACCAATGCCCCAACATAGAAGTATCTGACAGTGTTGTTTGTACAATTTGTTTCACATTCATTAATTTTATCTTCTAGATATTCCTTTCATTCGTTCCGGAAATGTCTATTAACTTAACATCCCACATTGTTCTGATTACATACATCAGTTTGGTTTGGATCCTGTAACCACTATACTTTAGCCTGCTTCTGTTCATACAGACCAAGACTTTTCTTAGCTGAGACCCTGATATTCTGTTTAATGTTTTCCTCAGGCCTACTCGTGTCCTCACTATCAACTGAAAAACTGTTTGAGGTTTTAATCTGACATAGTTCCCTAACTTACACTTCACTTAACTTCCTGAGATTGAATTTCTCCACATCAAACTTCTGTGCTCCCTATTTACTTACTGATAGTCTTGCCCTTTGCAACCACCAGATAGTGGTCAGTACCACCGACAGCTCCCCTGAAAGACTGTACATCGAGTATACTAGTATGCCATCACTTGTCTCATAACAACATGTGATTAATCTGATTGTGAGTCTTCCCATCAGGAAAGATCTGGGTGTATTTATGAATGTTTCAATGTGAGAACATCGGGATTTTAACAGCTACACTTTCTGATGTGGCAAAGTGAAACACTCAACCACCATTACTGCTACTATGTTACACGTAAACTCTTGACCCTACTTGTCAGTTTGAAAACATCTTTTCTCCCCAGTTTTGCATGAAAATCTCCTAACAGAATTTTCAAGTCATACTTAGGAAAGTGATCAAACACCTGCTCTAATTCCTCACAGAAAGTGTCCTTGGAGTCATCACGTTTATGCTCAGTTGGTACATGCACATTCACAACAATGATGTCACACCAGTGATACTTGTTATAAAGCAAAATATTACTGTACTTTAGCATTAACACCGTAAGGAGAGAAAATTATAAAGCCAGTGTGATTAAAAAAATGTTCACATGTGGGGTTTTCCTGTCACAGGTTCTGATAACAAGTACTGGCATGGAAACAGGGCTGACTTTGGAGTGATAAAGAAAGGTTGCAGCCTGGATACAGGCCTACCAGGCTGCAAGCTTCCTTTGTTCCTCTGAAGTCAGCCTGGTTGCCACATCAGTGCTTTCCAATCAACAAAACCTGCTGAAGAAATAACCCCACACATGTCAACATTGTTAATCGATCTGTATTGTAAAGCAGTATAATATAGTACTTGTGCATTAAATCACTGTTTACCCAATGATATTGGATTGTTCTTTGTTTCTAGAAGTCTTTCCCCATGCTTAAGGGCAACTTTTGTGAGTTCCTCCTTGAGGTAGGTATACATCTCTTTCCGCTGTGTGATGAGATTTTTGTAGCCATTTACTCCAAGTGAGAGAAGTGTTATAAAAACATCCATAGCCGGACTGGATGAAGCTCGGCCTGCATTAAAAAATAACACAATAACACATCATCATGTAACGATAAACAGGTTTATAAGACATCAGCATATCGATCTTACGAGTAGTCACAGCAAATTAAACACTTTTCATTTCCCTTTTACACAGTAATCAAAGTACAAATTTTCAAGAAGCCATCTTGAAAGGCTATGGAACTATTTCCATCTCAGATGGCTACATGTATCATATTACTTTTGTTTTCGTTGAAACAAGAACACTCAGTCAGCTCTCAAGCATTCCAATGGTGATACTGCACTTCAGATTCTGGACTCTGCTCATAATCTCTTATTCATAAAATGGCTCAACATTTTGGGAACTGGTGAGAGGGTGGGGAGACACGTACTCAGATTTCTTCCATGAAGGACAAAAAAATCTACATTAAAAATTGAGGGAGTACCCATGAGGACTTGAAACTAATAAAACAGAAAGGGAAGTTTACATTAATACCACCAAAACAAATCAGTGACCCAATTCACAGTGGTGCAGAAGAAAATCAAAGTAGCATATTTATTACATACCTATGCTAGTGTCCTCTATGGAGGAAAATGGAATATACAAGAGAAAGTAAGAGATATAAGAATGAAGCAGAAGCTACCAGAGCCCAGTGATCTTCACTGATGCTTACTAACATCCTTGTTAATCAGAGGAATATACTCCATAGGTGCAAAATTTCCAAACTATGGTGGTCAAGTGAATTTGTCAGGAACACCATATGCACTTATTTCTTGTTTTTTCCTATACCTCTCAGTTTCAATTTGCAAAATCCTGGCTTCATTCCAACTTATCCACCATCCTTCATTGGCATGTTGGGGCACAAGACCCACCTATCCTGCACTCGCACGCCCAGATAGATAGGCAGATTAACATTGTGTTCGAGCCCTTATGGTCCCGATGCACCTTGGCCTTATAGACGGGCCCTTTGTGCCCCATAATCTCATATCAACTCAGGAGAGCCTTGTTCTTTACTAAAAGTTCCAGATGGCCCCCAGACTTAAAATCTTAATGGCCTCTGGGTCCAAGAAAGGAAGCCAGATTTATCTTTTCTTTTCTCTAAAGTCCCAGCAACTGAACCCCCCTCCAGGTTCCCCACTGGGGACATCTATGGTGAGAGATACTTGTCTACAGGGCATTTTGCATATCTCTGAAGGACCTAATAAAAATTCCTCTAATAAGAAGGCCCTAAGAAAGAAACGCCCATCCACGTTCCCCAAAAGCAGGGCTGCTATGGAAATAGACACCCACTTATGAGCCTTGCTTAACATATCTTAGGGTTCCCCAGTAAAGGAGCCCTCCTTCATCCACCTTTCAAAGTCCCTGGTATACGAGCCTCCCCCCCAGACACCAGGTTCCCCTGGGTTCTATAGGGGCCCATATGAAGAGAGATGCCTGTATCTGGAGACTATCTGAACATATCTTCCAGGGTCTCCAGTGAAGGAGCTCCCCCCCAAGGCCCCCTCCACAGAGCCTCTTCAGAGAGAGAAGCCAGATCCCCAGAGCCCCCTTCATCCTTCTCTTGAAGTCCCTGGTAGACAAGCCCTCCCCCAGGCTCCCCAAATGGGGCCCCCATGGAAAGAGATGCCCATCTCCAGAGCCTTTTCTACATATCCTTCAGGGTCCCCAGCAAAGGAGCCCTCCCTCTAGGTTCCCTTCACAGAGCTCCCCCAGAGAGAGACACTACACCTCCAGAGCCCCTTTCAACCTACTTCAAAGTTCCTGGTAGATAAGCCCACTCCAAGTTGCCCAACTGAGCCCCCATAAAGAGGGATGCCCATCCCCAGAGCCTTCCTTTCGTAACCTTCAGGGCCCCTAGCAAAGGAGCCCCCCCTCCAGGTTCCCCTAACAGAGCTCCCATAGACAGAGATGCCCCATTTCCAGAGACCTATTACAACTACCTCTCAGAGTTCCTGGTTAATGGACCCTCATGGGGTGATGTCCATCCCCTCAGCCCTTCCGAATCCCCAGAAAGGAGCTCCCCTAACAGAGCTCCCACAGAGAGAGATGCTCCCTTTCCAGAGCCCTCCAACTATCTCTTAAAATACTCAGTCAATGGACTCCACAGGTTCCCCAATGGGCCCCTGTGGCGAGAGGCGCCCATCTCCAGAGTTTTCTTCTACATCTTTCCCTCAAAGTCCCCAGTAAATGGGATCCTCCTCCAAGTTCCCCATCAGGGTCCCTATAGAGGGAGAAGCTTCATCTCCAGAGCCAATGGTTAATTCATTCATTTATATCTGTCACCCCAATAAGTAGCCCTCCCACGAAAAACGCGGAAAATATTTAGTCACCGTCCATGCAGCCCCACGTGGACGGAAGGCCTACATACAGTGGGGGTGTGGTCTGGTTCCCCAAGGGGGCAGTTTAAGACACTGCAGTCTCTACCCCAGTGCCATGCAGCCTTCAGCACGATACTTTCCACCTTGGCTTGGAGCCCCGTTAGCCAGCTTGTGTCGCAGCAACCCTCATCAGGGTACGCCCTCCACAACTTCTGCCGCCTCCCACATGACCCAGGGTAGAAAAGAGTATTAGTCCATGATACCCTGAAGAATGGACGAGGGGTTGGATTTATGGGAAGCGGCACGCCTAGTAATCTACCCACTTCACCAGTGTAACTTTTACCAAATTTACATGGAATTCATTCAAAGATATATTGTACCTGCTGTCACAGATTCCTTTCTAGTATGGTTCTTATAAGCAAACTTGTAGGGGTGTGTTTTGTTTTGCACACTGCTGCTGTAACACTGCCAGGGCATCCATGTTTTAAATTTCCCAGAAGAGACCTTCACATCCAAAGTAACCATTTTCATTGAACAAGTCTTCTTTCTTAGCATATGATTGTGGCTCAGCTACACAGGCCCCCAACAACTGCTCTTTCCATACAGGATGAATGATTAGATTCAAAGTTAAGGTAACTGCCAGCATGTAAGGATTTGCTGTAAACCTTCATAATCAGTGTCAGTCCCTTTATAATGATGATGATGATAAGAATATCCAGAAAATTGGGAGTTCTTCAGTCACATAAATAACTGAAGACCTATACATATGGCACTATTCACAAATCATATTTATGGCACTATTATGCAGGTGATATATCACCTGCAAAATAGATACAATTTTCCACAAGCATGTCATCTTTTTATTGCAAGAATTTATCATCCACCTTACAATAAGCAGGTGTGAAACAAATTTCAAGTAATTCTATGGAGCACACTGCAGATGACCTGCAGAAGTTTGTCAACAGGTATGTTAGTGAAACGCCGTAGGGAGGGACCTGACTGACAACAAGATAATTTTGCTATGCTGAAGATGGTAAGAAATCTGTGCTTGGCCATGTTCAAAACTAATATTAAAAAGCACTGCATGACTGATCACTGCAGGTGGGTTTTAGTCACTTTTGGACTAGTTGCTTGCACTCTATATGTGCTTGAATTGCAATGAATCACTCTTCATGTGGTGTGACTATATATCTGGCCATCCATCCCCCAGCCCTCCCACCCAAACTGGTGCTATTCCAAGGAAAGTCCACATTCTATGCAGCAGAAAATCCAGACTTGTGCCTTTGCTAGGATGCAGTTACTCATGGCTTTCATGAGGTACAAACTCAGTCACAGAGGCCAAACCTTGAAGTAGCGTAGATTAGCACAGCTTCACTTAGTTTTCTCTCTATTCATGAAGCTGATAAACAGAACTATGTGGGGAAAACCCTCTCAAATTAAAAATTACCATAATGTCCATAAAAAAAAAAAACACTGCATTTGTCAGGGAAGCCAAACGAAGCAGTTCAAGAACAGATTACATAAGAAGTGTAAATAGCTGAAAACTGTGGTAAAGAACATTAGTTCTGTGGATGCACTATTTGTGATAAGTTTGTGAACTGCCAGACTGTGAAAGAAAGTACTACAAAAATTTTAGAAACATAGAACAGGAGTACTGTAGAACAGATTAGTGTGTATACTCACAGATTACTACCAGAAACATAAGCTGACTTACAAAGAAATGTCTGTTTATTTCAATGTAAAATGAAATACATAAAACTGTATGTCACAGTGCATGTTGTACTTACAAGGGACTGCATTTTATTTGATTCTGAATTTGTGGCTGGATTCAGTTACTCCACAAAATTTAATACCTCAATTCTAGGCCACCTTCTTCCACATTCTTGCCAATTTCACTTCATATTTCTAGAATTACACTGTGTTAAACATGTTCTTACATTCGTTTGACAGCTTAATTCAATGGGTGAATTCCAGATGAATTAAAATTAAATTTAATTAAGCTGCTTGTGTTTCTACACTGTGTGTGGCTCTTGTAAAATATAAGCTATACAATAACACATACACACACGGGTGCACACCCAGAATCTTGTCCATGGAGGGGTTGCTGACCGTGAGCAATATATAATTTATACAAATCACGTCATAAATATAACTGTAACATAACATTAATGGCAACTGCGCTTATATATATATATACATATACATGTTCTATGACTTACATTATTTAAATCACAAAGTCTAATATTCTTGGTTTAATGAATTTATCTAAGACATCCTAGGTTTTTTATTTTGTTTTCAAAATTCTAGTCAGCCGATTTCAGTGGCTGATATTGGCTGAAGGGTAAAATATTTCATATCATCGTGTCTACAACATGTCCTTTTTTAAATTTCAATTAGGTGGGGTGAGGGCAGCTGGTGGGCTGCACTCCCCCTTTGGGTGTGCCTCCGCCTGCGTGCACAAAGACAAATTGTAGAAATTCATGACAGAAAAACAATGCAAGAAACAATACATCACGAAGAAGATTATTTAGTGTACTGCTATAATAATAATAATAATAATAATAATAATAATAATAATAATAATAGGGATACTTACATAATATAAATATACTAGACAGCTTACTCTGGATTCAGTTAGACTTGGGTATTTATAATTGCACCTACTGGTATTTATGATGGTATGGTATATAATTAGTTCACAATTTTACATTTTATATTTTTAATTATGCATGGCTTTTGAATTTTAATTCAATAATATTGGTATGGTTTCATAAACTTTAACTACTGATTCTAACAATGGTCTAGTGGGACCAAAACACATGTCATACCAAAAAGGTATGACCAGTAAATAAAATTATTATTATTGTACAGTTTATACATTACATGAAACTTACCAGGATACATTCTAGATATTCGTTCCACAAGGCTCTTATCAAAGCCAGCAATAATGGCACCTCCTACAGGTACCAGAAAGTTCTTGTCTGTGCTCTGCACAAAGGCATCCACTCTTCCTTTCCTGGAGATAAAACACATTTGCTGAATGTAAAGTATCGGGAGAATTACAAAAGAAAACATCTGAACATATCTGCTGCACTCATGAAAACAGATCTCCGTGGCAGATGCACAATGCATACTAGCTAGTGTGAGGAAATGGAATGAAGGGTTGTTCACATGATGAATGGGAAATTCTAAGATTAATACAAAGGCGTAAATATTCACTACAAATTTCTCGAGACAGGTATAGTGAGTATGCGGGTGAAAAAAACTGTAAGCATGATGTATGAAATACCCATAGCTCTTTTAATAATCACATTCAGATTTCAATCATCTATTCCATATGTACTGTAAACTGTTAACCCTCTGAAGAAGACTGACATGAGTTCTTCATACCACCCCTATTATATGCCATGGAATGACAATTTATTACACTGGTTGGCATCAATTTCCTCCGAAATAATTCTGAGAGATTTTCATTGGGAATAGGTTTACAAATCAGAATGTGTAAATAAAATGTTCACATAACCCTCCGTTTGGATGATACCAATTGATACCTTGGTTTAATTGCCAAAAACCAAAATTTGGGGCTGGGCCAAAGGTTTGTTAAGCTGTTCATTCATATTTACTTATTTAAGCCACTTAAATCCCTAGAATAATATTGTCTCAAACTGTTCCTTAAACTGGAGAGGCTTCCTTCAGGCTGTTTATCATCTCTTTAATTTGCTGTGTGATAATTTTCACACTGGAAATTAAAAGGATGCTACACATATCGACATTATATCCCAGTGACAAACAAGGGTACAGTGCACAATGGAGTCCAAATATGTTGGCTACCGATTGCTGGAGACAACTGGCAAAAATAAGAGGTAAAAGAAGACAAAGCTCATTATTTAACACTGTGTATTGCAATTTAAAAAAATATTACTTTTTTATTACAAACGTAGTTTTTTAATTTAATACCTTTTCCTTGACACTGATGGGTGATTGGGCAATTTGGTTGTCATATTCAGATTAGCAATGTCAAAACTACAAGAATCACCCTGTATTTTAACGGGGGGTGAATTTTTTTTTGCCAACCACTGATTTTGACAGCATGATGGACTTCAGATATGCCATGATCATTCAATATGTACATAACAAAACATATCCGTGACGTGTACTGTCTACTGGAATGTAATGCCATGTTGGCTGGAAGAAACAGATAAATTTTCTGAAGGAACTTATTGCCTCCATCTTCGGAGCAGACTGTAAATTTTATGGACAAAATAGCATGCAAATAAAAACAGAAGCAATTATGAGTGTCGTGATTTCTCCTCATGAAATTAAGACTGCAAATGTTTCCACAGTAGCCAGTCCTTTTTGTATAGTGGCAAAAGATGCAAACAGTCATCTTGTGTTAAAAATGTTCCAAGTCTACATTCAACATTTTAACTCTGAAAAAGGTAGACTGGGAACAAAACTACTAATGTTCAGAGAAAACTACTGCACAGTATCTTCATGGGACATCAGAAAAAATAATCTTGTTCGAAAGTATAAGATTTTCAGGTGATAACTGTAGTATGATGTTTGGAGGCGCAGCAAAGGCCGCCACACGTAATGTTGTTTGCAAAACTGCACGCTTCAGTAAGAGATCAGTTAACTGGTATGGGCTGCCCTGCTCATATCCTAAATGACTGTTTGCAACATGGAATGGACACTTCCGATTTACATATTTGGTCAGTTGCTTTGAAGATTTATATTACTTTTCAGTCTACACTGTGAGAAATCACTCAATGAAAGATTTTTGCTATTTTTGGATAATGAATGTAAACAAATGCTGTATCATTTTGAGACAAGATGGTTGTCAGCTTTTCCTGCAGTGGAATGCCTAATGCATGTTTTCAGCACCAAAATCCTTCTTAGTTTTTCAGTGTAAACCACTTGCTGTAATTAAGAAATTTTTTGAGAACAGTATCAGTGAAATATATTTATGGCATATTCACTACTTCATGAGTATGTTGCAATAAATTTGGAGGCACTGCAGGGAGAAGAAACATCAATAACTGAAATGCAGACAATTCTGCACACTCTTAACACATCAACTGCTGACACGTTAACTTCCAAATTTGTGACATTAAAAACAAAAAATTTGGTGACACTAAAGTTGGAAGATGACAGTGAAGAAGATTGCAAAAGATTTATCCGCACGTAGAAGGAGTTTCAATTGCATGCTTGAATGAAGCAGTATGAGAAATTGCCATCATTTTGCTGCACAAGTTTAAGGGATTTTACACTATGGAATAATTCAACTCGTCATTGAGTATGTACTCTCAAAAGATGTTGATACTGGTGATACCAACGTTTTGATAATTTATCATCTTCAAAAATATGTAAAAGGAAATGAAAATCCAGGGTTTTCTTTTCACCTGTCTCATGAAAAATGGGCACGATATTTCAGTAATGGTAATAATGCTGCCAAACATCATGAACTGTTAAAATTAGTACACTCTTCTTATTCTTGTACTTAATGGGAAGGTCCCTAATGCAGGGTCAATCAACAAATGAGAATAATAGGCTGGCTGCTGACACCAAGGAATTTGCACTATAAAGTACAGTTTTGACAATATGTATTGTGAAGAGTGTCATACTCATACTTGGGGTGTTCCTGAATTTGTGAAATAAATTGATCCACACAAAAAAAAATATATGTTTGTGCACAGAACTGACACAATAAAATACTGCAAGTGTTATTTTTTGTTTTTGACTTTTCTTATGTTCTTGAGAGAAAAATAAAATACATCCCCTTTTTTACGATTGGTAAATGGCAGATGTTCTCTTTCCTTCTGTTGGATGTATGATAACTCTGTTCTAGCTAGCACAAAGTGCAGTCTGTGCACATCTTGTATCGGACTGTTACTTTGTTACTGGATGTAACTGTGAACATGTGACTTATATCTTCAAATAAAGATTATACACATATGAACTCTGTATATGAATTTTTCAAAGGCCATTTGAATGCTGTTGTTGAAGAATACCAGCAGTGATTTCTGTGACACAGATTCCCAATCTGATACGTGTTTTGTGCTAGTCATCAACAGGTGCACGACAATGGTTTAATTAAGAATGCGTCATCTGTAATGTACAATGTGACAGGGTGAAAAAGTAGAAGAAAACCTTATCCAAATAGCGCAGTTCAGTCCACATACTAGTACTTGGAGAATATCCAATGTTCTCCACATTCTACAAATGGGAGCCTGGGAAACTTTACACAATGCATGACTGCATCCATACCACATCCAGGAAATTCAATGACCTGAATATGGGGACATGGGGAGACGTTTGAAATTCAGTTACTGGTTCCATGCACATCTCCACCTGAATCACTGCAGTTCATTCTGCAACAAGGTGCAGTTATGATCAAATCAACAGCAACAGAAACTCCCACTTGTGGGGTTATGAAGATCTGTGAGTCAGTAACTTCCACCATTCTTCTACCCATGCAGACAATGCCTGTATTTAACAACACCCATACCTCACACAGATTAATACAGTGCGGTTGAACTCTTATGGACTAAGCAATAAATACGTGACAACACATCACACCAATAGCTATTCTGCAATATATGACACAATCACAAAAATACACTGTTCATTTCTAATACCAACAAGTGCAACACTGATACATAAAAATAGTTTTATATTGTTCCTACATGTTTTGGCATAATTTATGCCATCCTCAGGGAGCTCTACACTGAGATCCAAAACTGACTAAAATATAACAGATTACAAAAGTAATTCATTATATATTATTCTTGCAGCTGATGTTAACCATATGGGTTTCACAAAATTGTGACTAAAATAGTGTTTTTAAAGTATAATATATTAAAAACAATAAAACAATTATATTTATTATTGCATTTTCATTACACATGGTTAAAAAGTTGTACGTTGCTATGTTGTAGTTTTTTTTGTTGTATACATACATCTAATGTGGGCCAGGTAGCTCAGTCAGTATAGTGACTGACTACAGGCTGGACGGTCCGGGATCGAATCCTGGTGGGGATTTCCTGGAGTGGGGCCCACTCAGCCTCCTGTAAATTGGGTACCAGGTCTTTCTTGGGGGTAAAGTGTGGCCAGGGCATGCTGCTGACCACTCACCCCCTTCTAGTGCCACGGTCATGGAAGAGTAGAGCTATACCTCTACCCACCCTCTGGGCCACACCGGGCCTCTAATGGGATCACTTTACCTTTTTTTTTTAATACATACTTCTAATTTACCTTTGATCCCTTAAGCATCTTGTCCCTGCATGATGTGTAGTGAGTTGCATGTAAAGGGTGACTGTTACAAGATCTGTGTGTAGGAACAATATAAGACTGTATTTGTAAATATCGAAGGGCACATGTTGGTTTCATGAATAAACAATTTAATTCCATCAAAATTCATAAATATATAATGTTACAACAAACAAAGAACGTCAAACTAAGCATTTCAGTTTACTAAAAACTAGCAAGTGGCATACATCATCATATTTAGATACAATACTACAGAAATATGATGGAAAAAGCAACAATCTACTGGAGAGTATTGCAACATAATAAAATAAGAGTTGAACATATAACACACAAATCCGAAAAAGCCATTTCAAAAGTAATAAATTCACCAAAAGATTAAAAAATTAACAATTCCCCACAGTAGACAAAAGAAAATGAAAAAAGAGCATTATACAGGTGGTGCATAACATGTACATAGCTATACAATGGGTCACAGAACAATGACAGTTTCACTCTCCTGTTAATAACATACTTAACCACATAAAATGATTTTTATACAAGCACATTTTAACCTATTCATAATACTGGATGCTTTGATATATGTCTTATAATTGTAATTATTATATGTTAAAAACCTTAACAATTATTCCTTTGACTGTGATCTAATTATGATTTCCCAGATGATGGCCATATGACCAAAACATGTCAGAATTTAACACATAAACAGATAAAGGGCAAAAGTTCGTTTACTCTAATGGTGTGTTAAATGCAACTGTATTGTTAATATATGGTTCATACTGAATGCATTTGAGATTAAGTGAGTCACATTCTGGTAATAATGAGCAGAGCTGAAGCACTGAATTGGTTTTCAAAGTACAAAAGTGAAGTGACGAATGTCAAGGATGTTGATGCTGAGGACCAACATCTATCAGCAAAACATACATAGATGTGGCAAGAATTATAGATCACATCCATGCAAACAGAGACATCACCATGTGCAATGTGGCTAATGGGTTGGAAACCTCATCAGAAACATGCCAAAGCATTCTGAAACCAGATGTGAACATATGACAGACTGTCATAAAATTTGTGCCTTGTGTGCTGAGCGATAAGAAAAAGGAGAATCATGTCCATGTGTGCCAGGTCCTTCAGGATAAACTTCAAAAAGGAAACTCCCAGTTGCTTCAAACGTAATCACAGGTGACAAAACTTTGGTCTATGGGTACAACCATGAAGAAAAGCACTGATCTTCTAGTGGAACTCTCTTCACCTTGTGACCCAAAGATGTCCAAACAAGAAACAAGTCTGTTCTAGTGTGAAGTGTGTGCTGATACTTTCTTTGTGTTCTGATTACTTTCTTTCTGACATACATGGAACTGTGTGTCACACATTTGCTCCACATGCACCAACTCTGAACCAACACTTCTACACAGACATACTGTCATATCTATGAGATGATATATGGCAACAACAACCTGATCTGTGGCACAATGGACACTGGCTCACCAGGTGAACAATAACCCTGCTCACTCTCTCTGCACTGTTGTGCAGGAATTGCTGACCTGTAATGGTATGACTCTTGTCCCATATCCCCTGTACTGTCCAAATATTTTTCTTTTTCTAAAACTGAAACATGCTGTACAGGGAAGGAGCTTTCATAATGTCAGGGCAATTCAGGAACAAGTGCAGGCTGCATCTGCTGAGTTCTCAACACAGATGTTACTAAATGCTTCCAACAGTGGCGAAATCACTGGGCTCACTGTATGCTAGTGTAAGGAGATAGCTTGGAAGGCAACAGCATGGAAGAGCATGAAAATTCTGTAATTGCTGACAAAAACTATTGTCCAGAAACTTTCTGATCACTCCTCTTATGTACATAGTGGGGAGTACTGAGGTTAACATGAAATGCATACATATGATCAAGGGTCTACAGGAAGCCCATTGATCCCAAAGTCTGTTCCAACTGAACAAATAATGAAAGTTCCTTCAGTTCCACGTGCATGCAACTTTTATCCTCGCTGAAGTAAAATTGAAACACAGTTAATACTGCTTGTACAGCATGCTATAGTCATTGTTCAAATGCTTCTGTTTAGAAAGTGAAAGAAAATAAACAAAACAGATCTGGGAAAGAGTGGACGCAAATACAACAATAGCATATACCGAAAGACACGAACAAAATGAAGTGGCTTCATCCACCCCATGGAAAGATCAATGAATGATTATGATTTTATATAATACCCACATAAGATCACAAATTAGCACTATAACTCAAGCCCAAAATCAGTGTCAGGCACTCTGACTCCTAAATACTGATGTGCTGCAAAGGCAGTACGCTCACATCAACCTTACTAAGATGAATGATGTACATTTACATTTCAGTGTAGGTGCCATTCCTGGTCAGATAATGCACCAGTATGATTTCTGTTCCGATTGATTTGTTGTTTAAGTTACAATAATATCATGCATCTCTGTCCCCAATGACTCACATGTATGTTACTTTCTCCACATCAACCTGCAAATGCCATATCAGTATACTGCAATTTTATAAGTTGCAAGCCATGTCCCCTGCCAATACATCATTCATGTTGTGCATGTTTATTAAATGTATAATGCTGTAATGGTATGGCATTATATATATGTTTACACTTTTTGTACTTATATCGTTTTAGCTGCTTAATAATTTAAAAAAAAACATAAATATGAAATATTAATTTTCAAAATACATTACTAGGTAAAAAACTGAAATTTCTTGACCTCAGCCAGCAAACACCCTAGGGCAGTGGTTCCCAAAATGTGCTCCACAGATCCCAAGGGGTCCACAAACAGATCTAAGGGGATCCATGGATACAGTTCTGTAAAGGCTACTTTGATGTTTACTTATTTCTTTAAATACAGGAACAATGTTTTGTTAAAAAAAATCGCACATGTTTCTTAATTGCTGATAGGTTTCTTTGCATGACCATTAGAACATATAACAAAAAAACCTCTTGTCTGAATCAAGGTCAAATCATGCAATGCATTACTACTTATGCTACTGATCTCTATTTATAGCTATCTGATTGCAAAGTGTGTTGCACACACATGCATAAAGAAAAATTTGCACATTAAGTTAACAAACTTGCATTGTTGCAACTGCTACAGATTTAGTAAACTTCAGCTGTGACTTCTACTACCACAGATCACCATTTCAGTTTAGTTACAGTTCAAATCACATTAACATAATTCGGCCTACAAGTGAAGTAAGCAGATAGTTTTTATTAGCTACAGCAGTGTCACTGAAATAACATGTAGTAACATCAATGTTAATTTGTTCTTTAAATATCATGGATTAGTGGCAAAAAGCTGTAGTTGAAACAAATAATCATTCTATCATTCCTGCTACAGTAAGCACATGTGTAACCAATGTTGTAAGTTAATCTCTACTTTTTACATCCCTATTTGTCTTTGGGGTTTATGCATACAAATGATGAAATTGCCCCTTATGTCCTATGTGTCTTGTACAACAAAGTGTTACCAAACAGTTCTCTGTTACCTGCCAAACCTGTAAACAACATGACACTAATCACCCTAAATATAAGGACAAAGATATAGGTTTCCTTTTGCTGCAAGCGCAAGTTTGATGCATTAACAAACTGTCATAGCCTTATGGTGAAAAATTAAAAAATTGATAATGAAAATGCCCAAGGCCTCCTACAGACTGAGTTACTGTAATGCACTTGCAGAAGTGCATACACTTGCTGAAACCGTAATTAAACCATGTGCGGTGGAAATGGCAATTTGTGTGCTTGGTTAACAGTCAAAAAAGAAACTTGAAACAGCTTATTTTTGTAGCAATAATGTTAAATGCCGCATTCAGGATTTGTCAGCAGATGTAAAAAAAAATTTGTGTCGTAATGTAAACCCAGGTTTGCTCTTTTGTTGCAAAATGATGAATCATCAGACATGCCAAGGCTAGCAGTAGTACTAGTATTTGTATGTTACTTAATCCAGAATAAAACAGAGGAAGATTTACTGTCTAAATGTGCAGTGCTCAAACTTTTTCTGTTTCCCACAACTTACCTGTAAAGCTGGACTTTCAAGGTATGTGGAAACAAAATCTAAATATGGGTACAAACTGGACGTTGTACCTGACATGAAAATTCAGTTGTCTACAATCACTCCCAACTTCAAAGGACTTTATGAGACGAATAAACATCACCATTCTACACTAGCAAACTATGAGGTAAGAATGAATGTATAATCAAATAGTTAAAGTTTATTATTCAGTAATTTTTTGTGTCAGTCTGAAAAAGACTGAAAACATGTGTATAATCAATTCTGAGATATAAATTTTTAATTTTTTAACTTTGGATACTTATCAATTTGGACACCCTCCATTATGTCAACAAGGATGTAAGGATCTGTCATTATTCTACAAAGCCAAATGGGGTCTGTAAGAAAAAAAATTGGGAAACACTGCCATAGTGCATTTCTGTGCTCCATTCTGAAAAGGTTAAAGGAGATTTTTATGCAAAACTTGAGGTTCCCAGAGGGGTGCTGGTGTGAGGATTCAGATCTTCTGGGATATTATGCTGTGTCTGCAGATGACTGGTTCCCTAAATTTGAAATGAACATAGTGTCTTTGAAACAAGAGGAACCATTCACCCAATGACAAGACTGTCACATCCAGGGTGGACTATTAAAAAAAGTTTTCTTCAGTTACCTAATTATTGTGTTCCTCACAAGAAAGTTTACGTTACACCAATCTCAGTAACCAAATTACCTCGCAGCCTCCTGAATAAGATGCATACAGCGTGAACTTTGGAGTCCATATGCATTGTTGATAATATGTGGGATGTTGTACCGACTACAAAGGACTGCTACTTGCTCCACTGAATCACTTGCTCTGGGAGCAAAACAGCTGGTAGTGGTAAGAACACAAGCAATGTTCTCAGCACCCAGAGTCGCCATTTGGTGTTCCATTGCTGTGAGGTCTGTTCTAAGCTCATCGCCATATGTAGTGGTTTCGATGATAACTGGTTGGAGACCTGTAACATTTACAAGAAAATAAATATGACAGTCCGGTCAATGGCTAACGGTCAAAAGTAAAAGAAATGGGCCATGCTGGTTTTATCAACAGGCTGTGGAAGTGTGAGCATGTAAAGCAATGGCATGATAGCAAGACCGAAAAGTTGGATGACTTTGGTTGTGCAAGATGTTTTGTATGGTGCAAAGGATTCCAGAAAGACACAGATGATCTGATGAATTTCAAGTGGGAAACCAGGAACAATAACAATGGATGACACTCCATGTCAAGTGAAAGGCCCTATCCATGAGGACAGATGTACAAAAATATGCCAAAGTGCATCAAAACCCAACATTTTACCAACAAGAGTGCATGGAAATCTTCCTGACACACTTGGTTCCAGAGAAGTATCAGTACGCTGGATTCCAAACCAACTGACTGAATACTTGCAGATGTTTAGAGCATCTGATTCGGTACGAATAAACCACTGGAGCATTCCTGAACCAAATAGTCACTGGCAATGAAACCAGGGTACATCATGTCACAGCAGAGAAAAAGTTCAAGATAGAAAACTATGCATAAGAATTATGGCCAAAGGCACCCTGTTGGTGGGTTTCCAATCTAGAAATGTGACAATCAATGCGGCTCATCACTGCAACATACTGGCCAGAATCAAAAGCTGTTCCAAGAAGGAGGATGGGGCAGCTCATCATCCTGCTAAATGACAATGTGACATCCCACACAGTTTAGACCTGGCATCTTTGGAATGCCATCTTTTGTGCCTCAGAAGGTCTTTAGCCAGAGCATACCAGAGTGATAATGATGCTATGGTGGTAATCATTTGGTTGTATGCAAGTGAAACAAATTTCTTCACTAAGGGCTTTGATGTAATACTTTTCTGCTGGCACAAACACATCCACAGAGGTGGCAGTTATGCCCAAAAGTGGCTTGCATATACACGTGTAGGTGTAACAAAATCTATTACTAATACAAGGAGAGTTCCTTTACTCCGGCACAAGCGGGAGCAGAGAGGTGCCTTATTATCAAATATTCCGTATTATCAACAGTAACTATATATATCTAGAATAGAACATAACAGAATACAGAAGGGTGGACACCACAGTGAACCATGCATTTCAACTGTTATCAATCGTTTATGTAGCCCTTTAGCTCACCCTCATTCAGCAGCTCTGCACCTTGAACAAAGTGCAGTATTTTCCCAACAGAGATGTCCTTCAAGTTGCTGGTTTCATAAAACAACAACCCAGATGCCTGAATCTTAATGTGGCCAAAGCCTCACAGTCGTAAAGAAAGTGTGAGGCTGTTTCAGGTACCTGTTTGCAACTATCACACTTGGGACTATTTACCAGCCCCACTCTAAAAATGTCACCTTTTAAATGACAGTGTCCTGTTAACAATTTGGCCATTATTCTTAGCTGGTTTCTACTCTCAGATTGAGCAATTCCCTAATTTTTCTTGTACAGACTGTTTAAGAAAGCCCTTAGTCTGCTTTTGTCAATATAGGGACTGCCAACAATCCTCATGTTTCCCACTTGTCCAGTCCCTGATCACCTTCCTGACTAACTGAGCAGGTATTTCATTTCTAACAATTCCCATGTGTCCTGGGACCCATAACAGATGGATTCTGTTTTGTTCCGCCCATTTCACCAGGAACTGAAGGCAGTCCCAGACTAATTTGGAACTTATCTGGAAGCTGTCAAGGGCCTTGATGGCGACCTGACTGTCGGGAAGAAATTAGATGTCCTACTTGTGTAGCCCTTCCTTATGTTCTCCATAATACAAGCCTTAATGTCATATATTTCAGCCTGGAATCTTGTGGTGAAGAGCTCCACACAGAAGCTATGCCCCCTTCTTGAGCCCCATTTATAAACCCAAGCACCAGTGCCTTTACTGGTCTTCGACCCATCACAGACTAGACCATTATGTAGTCTGGGCTGAACCTGTTCTGCTAGCCACACTTATCAGGGAACTTGACCATGAATGGCTTATAGTACGTGCATCTCGGAACCTTCCTGTCAGACCCCATCTGTAGGATGGGTTTGTGCTCCTCTTTTGGTGTGACCAAAGTTTTTAAGTCTCCATTGTTGGCTACTGTACCACCTACATTCTTATGGATAGTATTTTGTTACTGCCCTCAGAAAATGTGCACTTGTCAGTTTCTTTTGCATCTTCATGAAAATACTTGGCATTTTCATTTATCACAGGCCCAGTCATGTATTTACCTACAAAACACATTGCTGCGAACCACTTATACAACACCTTTTAATCTGTGCTAATTTAGGCTCTTCCAATGTCTGTCCCTTAAAAAAGCCCTTCAGACTTTCAAATGATGCTGTAAATCATCACAAGTGGTGTTTCTGTTTCTTTACATCATATACAGTTGATGATCAAACATTGTATAAAGACATAACCATGCTTCCACTTTCACCACTTTCAAGTCTGCTAATTATTCCAAAATAAACACAAACAAGATGACACTTATGGACTATCCTTTATTTCACAGTTAGTCGTCCTTTACTCTACATGTTTCGAGCTTCTGGGAGCTCATCATCAGGAGTTCACTTTTTCTACACTGTACAGGCAGTCTCTGGCATACTGTTTACTGTAACATATAATGTTTGTCTTTAGTTATCTCTATGATATAATTTGACTATTATAATTTTTATAAAAGGTTTATTAAAACTAAAAAGCTTCTGTGGTTAAAAAGTATAAAAATATATATAGTAATCAACTGTCTGTTAAAATTTTATTAGGAAAATGCAATGTTTTTGTTTACTTACATCTTTTGTTGTATTCCACCCGTTCTCCTACGTGTTCTGTTCCCGACTGTTTGTGTGTCACAGGTGGTTGACCTG